>BNJU01000247.1_pt1 | contig 14033 bp, 19 predicted proteins | sample 8539281 | NCBI WGS metagenome assembly BNJU01 (sample SAMD00202456, study PRJDB9452) | human saliva metagenome | isolation source: human saliva | place: Japan
GCAATGCCAATGCTCGGTCTGCAATTCCGTTTATGTGATGCAGTTTACACATCTGTTCTTATTCATGCTATCAGCATACCGACGAGCTTATAGAAGCTGCTACCAAGGTAGACGGACGTCGGACTCTATAGACATATTTCGCATGGTTAAGTGCCTATATCAAAGATTGCATTTGCTAGTGTTTTATACTTTGATTTTGTATCAAGATGGAATGATTCTTTGCGTGGCCTTTCTTCCTTATTACTACAGGAGAGAAAGAGAACGGTGCAGCTTGCTGCTGATACAGATCTTCGTGGGTGTGTCCTATGGCACGTGAAAAGTTATGGCGGTCTGACACTTGCACGTGATCTCTGATTATAATGTATATATTGATGCGGTACCATGAAGGTAGCTGCGTCTCACAGGAATTAAAGGAGTTAAATTTTTAACTTGAATAATGTGAGATGGAGAGTTATGTCAAGCATACAGTGAGGTTGCAAAGCACGGAAGTAGGAGTAGAACGGTATCGGGTGAGTAATCACACGACAGCAGTTATGTCTCGGACAGAAACCAGAGAGTGGAAGATGTCATAGCGGAGCCGCACTATAAAAGCCGAATGAGCTATGCCAGGAAATCTTTTCAAGAAATAAAACAAACTATTGTGGCGGTGATTACACCGTATCAGGGAACTCCGTACTATGCTACGCTTTACAGTGCGGTTGAAAACAGATCTCAGAAAGTGTGGATATGAGACGATGCTTTGTAATACTATCGAGGAGGCCACAAATGAAGAAGGTACCTCTGAGATGCTGAGAGAAATATGGTGGACGGAATAATCACGGGAACACACATACACTGGATTACAGTATCTATACAGCTGAAAGGGTCCGATAGTAGGACTTTGGTACTCCTAAAGTGGACAGTGATGACTTTGGTTGGTGACCGTGGACCACGAAAAAGGCGGCAAGTTGGCGTGCAAAAGGCTTTGATGAGAGCGGTTGTACAAGGGCATTGCAGCTTTAGTGACGCAACCACCAGAACTATCCAAGCTAGCAAAGAGACATACGGCATTTGTGCAAGGAGATAAAAGGGAATTACAGCCTGTAGCAAACCGCTTATGGACAGGTTTGGACTATGATATATTGAGAGGAAAATATAGAAGTGCATTCAAACTCTTATCCGAATGTGGACGGTGTCGCAACACAGACACCATGTATATATATGAGAAAAGGGCGATTGCGTCTGGCAAGAGAAGTCCAAGGCAGGATTTGAAAAATAGTGCATATGACGGAATCTTCTTATACTCGACACAGCCATATCTCGAGTCTTAGTGCCATAGACGCACTGATTGATGAGCTGGCGAAAGGCTGGCGTGCTGGACGCTCATACCATTATAGAAGGCGAGGGTGGACAGAAAACACAAAGTACTTTGATGTAATAGCACTTTGAGACAGAGCATCACAAACAGGAAAGAAGATTTATATGAACAATAAAGAAAAGAGCTGACGAATATTTCGAGGAGAACAAATCAAAAATAAAAGGATATTGACAGAGCCCGATTATATCATCTTTACACGCTGATATCGATTGGATGAACGATCCGAACGGTTTTCGTATCTGACGGTGAATGTCATCGGTTTCTATCAGTATATCCATGACACATTAAAATGGGGCCTGATGCCTGCAGACATGCGAAAGAGCAAAGACTTTTCGCCAGACTGGGACAGACTTGCCTGGCGTGCGCTCAATCGTGATGCATAGCGGGACGGTGCTTTTCGTACAGCACTAGTGTGAAGGAGATAAAGCTACACGTTATATGCTCTACCGTGACGATAATGACGAAAGAGGAGCAGGCACATCAGCGTGGAACGGAGCGATTACAAAATGCAGTATTTCTATGAAGTCTGTCGATTAGAGACCGGAAGACGTTACGAAGGCTTTTAGCGGATTGACTTTAGGAACCCTAAGATGTGGAAGGAAGACGGCATATATTGTATAGTAAGTGCAAAAATGACGAGAGGTCTTGATATCTGCCTGTTTGAATCAAAGTACTTGCTTGAATGGAAGAATGTAGGAATACTTTTGAGAAACGACGAGAGTACGGCAAGATGTGGGAATGCAGATTTTTTATGCTGTAAATAAATATGTCATTGTAATTTCTGTAATGGAGATGAAAGCGAAAGAAGAGGAAGTACTTTTAACGGACATCAGGTAATATACTTGTCGGAGATTATGATAAGAAAAGCTCTGTACTTATTCCAGATACGCAAGGAACATTGACTCTCGGATTTTGATTACTATGCCCGCAAAGTCTGTATGCAAGACGGTAGACTTTTTTCAGTTGCATGGGCTGATGACTGGGGAAATGATTTGACTCCTGAAGGAGCTGGAAGGTGCGGACAGATGACTTACCGAGGGAGAGATTACTTAGTGTAAGAATATTTATCAGATGCCCGCAAAGGAGCTTGAGTCGTTATAAAACAGATATAGTATAAGTTTTGACTTGAACAAAAATGAAAAATATGTCAGATGAGGATTTGAACTCAGAGCTGCAAGATTTGACTCTTTGATATTACAAATGTTGATGCGAATAAGCACAGATATTCTTTATGGCTGATGATGATTACAATTCATTTTATAAAGATAAATATGAAAAGCGAACCGCAAAAGTTCTCAAGGAGATTTTCTTATCTTCCAAAGATGCAATGGATGAGAGAAAGATAGATATAGATATTTGACGAAAGCTGTCTTTGTGTGTTCTGATTGACAGATACAGCATTGAGATTTTTTATTAACAACGGAAAGAGGTCTTGACATCATAGGATTTATACACCGCTTGATGCAAATGAGATAAGATTCTGGCTGACGGTAAGTCAATATCAATGTATGTAAAATGAGATAGAGTAATATATAATAAAATAAATCGCTTACAGTACTCGGAACATAGTGATACAAAAATGTTAATATAATACATAACAGTATTAAAATCTGTTTTGTGATTTTGGAGGTGTTTATGAACTTTGATTAAGAAATTATTATGTTCTGTTTCGGCTGTAGCGGTTTCAGCTCTTTTGGCGCTACCTGTTATGGCTGCAGATGCACAGTGGAAGAGAAATGATAAGGATGGTGGTATGAGGAGGCAAACGGAGCATATCCTACCAACCAATGGAAACTGATAAACAATAAGTGGTACTACTTTGACAATATCGGTTATATGCTTGAGAACCGTTGGGTTGGAAACTACTATGAGGTGCTGACGGTGCCATGCTTTGTAGGGCACATCCACCCTGACGGTTACTATGTTGATGCAAACCGCAAGGGTAGAGGGCATCAGAAAGACTGTAAATATAGCAAGAGATCGGCACAAGCTCAGGCGGCGGAAGCGGCGGTTCAGGCAGAGTTCAGGAGCAGTGTCAGGCAGAGTCAGGCGGAAGTTCAGGAGGCGGAAGTTCAGGCGGTTCATCAGGCGGCGGAAGCTCAGCTGGAAGTTCATCCGAAGTGGAAGCTCAGGTCGGGCGTTCACTGGCAGTGGAAGTTCGGAAGTTCAACGGTTACGGTAAACACAAATACCGGCAATGCAGGAAGCAATACAAATGCAAATACTCAGGAGGCAATCATCAGGTAGTTACCCCGAATGCATCAAATAATAACAATGCAAACACAAGTACAAATACCGGAAATACTCCTGCAAATACACAAAACAATAATGTGGCAAATACAGGTAACAATAATACATCAAGCACAGTGGTTACTCCAAGTGCTTCAAACAATGTGGCAAATACTGTTACACAGGTTTCAAGTGAGGAGACAAGAGTTATTGATGCGCTAAAGGCAATGGGAGGAGTGAAAAGGAAGCTAAATTGTACTATATTATCAATGCTTACAGAGAGAGTCAGGGACTGCAAAAGCTTTATTCTCAAAGTCACTTACAATTGTTGCAAGAACTCATGTATCTGATTCAAATACCTATACGCCTGAAAATCAGAGAGATTCAAGAGGTATGCAGGGTAATCTGCACAGCTGGTCAAACCACGGCAGCTGGACACCGGTGGTATATACATCCGATCACGAATATGCAGCCAATATGTGGAGTAAGCCGAGAGAGTTGACTTCCTATACCGGAAACGGATATGAGATTTCTTCATGGTATAGCGGCAATATAACTCCTGAGGATGCACTTGATCTATGGAAGAATTCATCAGGACATAATGCCGTAATGACAACACAGGGAAATTGGTCGGATTTAAAGACTATGGGTGTTGCGATAGACGGAAAGTATGCACATGTATGGTTTGGAAGTGCTGCGGATCCGGCAGGATATTATGATGTGGCAAATTATCAGGTACTCCATCCGTAATGAGACAGGTACCTTACAATACGGTTAATACTACAATGAGGCTGTCAATTTTGGCAGCCTTATTTTCATAAGGAGTGAAAATGAAAAAGCATAAAAGGATTTGAAAGTTTTATTTTTATGTTTGATAATATGCATTGTCTTTACCTTTATAGGATGTAGAGGAGGCGGCGGTATCAAATACCGAAGTTCCAACTACTGAGGCTGTGGCTGATATTAAAACATCGAAGTTTTCCATGCGTTTTATAGATGTGGGACAGGGAGATGCCACGCTCATAGGCTGTGATGGTGAATGGATGCTTATAGATGCCGGAGATAATACAAAGGGTAGTGCTGCAGCTTTTATCTTAAAAAGGCGGGGGTATCAAAGACTGAAATATGTTATCGGAACACATCCTGATGCTGACCATATAGGCGGTATGGATGTTATAATCACAAAATTTGACTGTGAGAATATCCTTTGCCTGATAAAAAAGTGACAGCAAAGAATATGAAGAATTAATTGATGCTATAAATTATAGAAATTATAAAGATTAGTGTGCCCTAAAGTAGGAGAAAAATTCACCTTGGGAAGTGCTGACTTTACAGTACTTTGGGACCGATAAGTAAGGCTGAGAGTAACAACAATAACTCTGTTGTAGTTAAGGTAAAATATAAAGATACTTATTTTTTTGCTTTCAGGAGATGCGAGAGTGAGGAGGAACAGGAAATAGTAGATTCAGGGGCGGATTTAAAAGCGGATGTGTATCACGCAGGGCACCACGGCAGCAATACATCATCAAGCAGCGAGTGGTTAAAGAAAATATCACCTGAGTATGTGGTGATAAGCTGCGCAAGGATAATATTTACGGACATCCGCACAGGGAAGTGCTGGATGAGTTTAAAAAGATTGAGGGCTAAGGTTTACAGGACTGATGAACAGGGAAGTATAGCGGTAAGTTCTGACGGAGTGAAACTGTCATGGAAATGTAAGTCCTTCAGATAAGATGGAAGTCGGGCTATGAAAAATGCAGGTACAAAGGATGTCGTAAAAATAAAGCCGATACAGTGCCTCAAAGGAATATGGCGGAAGATAAAACAACGGAGCCGGGAAAACAGTCTTGAAAATGACCTATATACTTAACAACAACTCACTTAAGTTTCACTATCCCGACTGTAAATCGGTACCTAAGATAAAGGATAAGAACAAGGAAGAAGTAAAGACTACAAGGGATGAGCTTATAAAAAGAGGTTATGAGCCTTGTAAGATATGTAATCCTTAGATATCTTAGGCGAATATTATGATATAATGCAATAAATAATATAAGAATACGGAGACTACAATATATGAGCGGAAATAAACAAATTTTACTGGTTAACGATCTTGCAGGTTACGGAAAGGTGGCACTTTCAGCCATGATGCCGATAATGTCACATATGGGATTTGAGATATTTACACTTCCTACAGCACTTGTATCCAATACTCTTGACTACGGAAAGTTTGAGATACTTGATACTAAGGATTATATTGAAAAGACTGTTAATGTATGGAATGAGCTGGATTTTTCATTTGAGTCTATAGCAATAGGATTTATCGCATCTGATGAAGAGGCCGATATTTTGGCGGACTTTTTGTGACAAGCAAAGTAAAAAAGGTACTTTTATATTTGTTGACCCTATAATGGGAGATGACGGCAGACTCTATAACGGTATTGCAAAGAATGCTGTAGAAAACAGAAAGAGACTTCTTAAGTTTGCAAATCTTATAAAGCCGAATTTTACAGAGTGCTGCCTGCTTACAGGTATGGAATACAAAAAAGAGGGATTTTCTAAAGAAGAAAATGAGGTTATGTTGAGAAAACTTATAGGGGAAAATCAATCTTCGGCGGTTATTACATCCGTGCCTTTTGAGGATAAAAAATACTGCCTATGTTATGATGCAGGTAACGATAAGATTGCCTATATTGAATATGACGAGATAGATGTCAGATTCCCGGGAACCGGAGATATATTCTCAGCGATATTGGTGGGAGACATTTTGGGCGGTAAATCACTTTTTGATGCGACTTCTCATGCTATAAAAGTAGTAAGGAATATGATAAATGCAAATATAAAAAATGCGGACAAATATCGCGGCATACCGGTGGAACAGTATCTTGATCTGGTATAGGTTTGATATATGAATATTTTTGATGAGATAGATGAAAATCTGTTCAGACCTCTGACCGGAACCAATAAAAGAAAATATGCCGATATACTGGCTTTGATTTGGGATAAATGTAAGAGAATGCCTATGTATTCTATAGAAAAAAGCACTGTCTTTGATATGGCGGAGGAATATCTTTTGGGCTTGGGAGAGAGTGTGGAACTTGATATTGAAGAGCAGGAAGAGGTTAGCGGAAATATCTCGGATATGCGAGTGGTGGCAGGCACTCTTATAAGAAGGCTTAGAGATACAGGCTGGATCTTGGAAAAACCCGGCGAATATGAGGACGAGGATAAGCTGGCTCTACAGTATAAGGTTGTGCCTATACTTAAGTCATTTAAAGAGGTTGTCAGTCCGACGATTGTCACATATAAGGGTAAGCTTTTCAAAATATATTCAATGTTTGAGCATATATCCGAGCAGGGGAGTCCGTATGAAGGCGTATTAAAAGAAGCGTCGGAAGACTTTGACAATCTGAATCAGGCGCTTAGAACCTTGTCGGCTTCAATAGAAGACCATATAAACGAGCTGACTATGGGTAAGAGTCCGCAGGAGATATTGGAATTTTTTGAAAAATATGAAGAGAAGATAGTTGTAGGATCATATCACAGGTTTAAGACAAACGACAATCTGTTTTATTACAGGTCAAGTCTGTATGAAAGCCTTGATAAAATGTGAAGACAGCCTGTTTGACGCACTGGTGCTTGACTGTATGGATACGGAACGCGTAGAAAAAGACATGAGGCTGAAGTTAAGATAAGAGAACTGATAACGAAAGGTTCGCATGGACATTGAAGAGATGGAAGGTCTTATGAGGGCTATTGACGACAGACATATAATCTACAGGATGAGAGCCGTACAAAGAGCGCAGTTTTTTTGTTGCTGTCTGACGGAAGCAGTAAGAGTAAAATCAATAATATACTGAGGTTTTATGCAAGTACCATAGATTCAAAGGAAGACGGATATAAAGACGATGATACTGTAGGAGCTGAAATCTTTCAGATATTTTGTCAAAACTTTTTTGACAGCGCTTCTATTGCAACACCTGTGAAAAAAAGAAAGCCTACACCTATTGAACTTATGAGTATATTCGAAGAGCCGGATATGGAGCTTGTGGAAGAGAAAAACAAAAAGATGATGGAGTATATAAAGAATGCTTTGACATCTGAGAATGTAAACAGGTTTGCAAGGGATATTCTTGCAGGAAATCATGCCGTGCAGATAAGCTCGGTATTTGAAAAGGATCCCGATACATTTACAAAGATTATAGGATTGTATACATATTCAAAGACATCTGAAAGAGAATACGATATAAGACTGAAGGACAATGTGGTGAAATAAACGGTGTAAGGTTCAAAGATTTTATTGTTGAGGAAAGAAGATAATGGCGGTTTGATATAAAAGAAGAGATAGCCAATTACCTGTTGAACAATTGTTTTTTGATGGGAACTGTGGATACTACAAGAGAGAAGTACTACTATGTTATAAATCATGAAGAAAGCTTCAGGCAGATTTTTTTACCTATAGGATATACTTTGGTGGTTCACAGAAATTTGAGGGTTATTCAGCTTATCAATAATCACGGTAGCGGCAGAGTTATATTAAAAAAATATGAGAGTATTATTTTGCTTATACTAAGACTTTTGTATGTAGAAAAAAGAGAAAGTTTGTCCACAAGTGAAGACATGGTGTTTGCAACTGTTGAAGAGATAAAAAATGAATATGAGAAGCTCAACCTCCCGAGAAAATTTGACAGAGTATTGTTGGAAGAGTCTTTAAGGAATATAAAAAGATACAATCTTTTAAAGGTTGAGGACAGACTTTCGGATATGGATGCAAAGATCAGGATTTACCCTTCAGTGATGCTTGCCATGCCTGATGTAAATATAAATAAGGCCTATGAGGAGACCGCCAAGCTTTTGGCACAGTATGAAAACAGCGAAGACGGAGATGAAGAATGATTAGAATGACGAGGCTTCATCTGATAAATTGGCATAATTTTCAGGATGATATAATAGATTTCAAAAATATCACCTACCTTTTGGGGGTGAACGCTGTAGGAAAGACTACAATAATGGATGCCGTAAGGTATTGTCTTACTACAAATAAGGATTTCAACACGGCGGGAAATAAAAAGAGCGGAAGAACTCTTTTAGGTTCGGTACACCAAAAGCAAAGGGCGGAGGATTCATATCTTCGTCCGGGACATACGGTTTCATATATAGGGATAGAGTTTTTGGATGAGGCTATAAAAAAGAACTTTGTAATAATTGCCCGTATAGAATCTGAGACGCCGAAGCAGGATTTAAAGGGGGTATATCAGGACTGGTACATTACAAAACCGGGATTTGTTCTTGAGGATATTCCTTTTTTTACAAAGAAAAATGATGCCAAGAGACCTACATCAAGAGATGCTTTCAAGCTTGAGAATAAGGGCATGGACAGGGCGTCCAATCAGTCGGATGCAAAAGAGAAGGATTTGCAGAGTGCTGGGTATAGGTGAGGCAAACTCACCTATCGGAAAGAAGTTTAATGAGGTGTTCCATATGGGCACGGGACTTGATGATATAAAGGATATCAGAGAGTTTATCTATACATATATTTTGCCTGAGCCTGAAGTGAATATAGAGTTTTTGCAAAAGGACATGATTGAACTTGAGAGATTGCAGGAGATACTGCAGGAGGCAAGTGACAGAGAAGAACTTTTAAAAGAAATCAATGAAAGAATAAAATCGGCAAAAGAACTCCTTAGCAAAGTCAAAATAAATGAGAGTTTGGTCGCTTATGCAAATCTTCAGGAAAATATCGAAGAGACAAATGAGAAAAAGTATCTTATAGAGGAATGGAATAAAAGCCTTGAGATGCTTGATAAGAGATTACTTGAACTTTCAGAGAGTGAGAATAAGGCATCAGCTCTTTTGTATGAAGCACAAAGAGCGGCGGAAGAAAATGTGGAAAATAAGGAAATGCTCTCACTTGAAAGTGAAAATAAGAACAATAAACTTGAAAATGAGAAGCTTATATTGGAAGCGGGTATATTTGAAGATGTGCTTCAAAAGCTGTTTTTTCTTATTGACAGGCTGAATAAGGTAGGATTTTATGTCAAAGTAGACGACTCTATAAAAGATGAAAATGCCGACAAGGATGACAGGATAAGAGAAATTAAAAACAGTGCAAAGCTTTTTGCAGATATGGAAGAAGAAATCAAAAATCATGATGCGAAGATAAGAAATGATATTGCAGAGCTTAATGATAAAAGTGATGTACTTTCAAAAAAGATAAAGAGTTTGGAAGCAGGCGTGATGTGTTATCCTGATGAAGCGATATTTGTAAGAGATAAGATAAATGCTTTCTTGAGTGAGCAAAGTAAAAGAGCGGATGCTAAGCTGCTTTGTGAACTTTTATATATGACGGATAACAGCTGGCAGGATGCCGTTGAGAGCTATTTGAATACTCAGAGGTTTAATATTATTGTTGAGCCGGAAAATTATCTTTCGGCAAAAAAGGTCTTTGTATCTCTGGGAGATAAAGTTAAAGGGATAGGGACTTATAGATACAAGAAAGATAAAAGGAGCCTGAGTACAAGTCTTTGAATGAGGCTTTATCTTGGAGATAAGATTGATTCTGAAAATATCTATGCAAAGTCATATGCAAGATATGTTATGAAAAATGTCATTTGCTGTGAGTCTTGGATGATTTGGAGAAATTTTTTTCAAAGAGTGTAACAAGAGACAGACTCAGATTCCAAAAACTTTCTGCTTACAGAGGATGGCAAAAAAAGAACATTTTCATAGGTGTGGATGCCATAGCAAAGCAATTAAAGAGTGCAAAAAGAAGAGTTTGCAGGCGTCAAAAAGAACTTACAAGACTTGAAGAAGCCAAGAAAAAAACTTTGACTCTATTTATAACGGATATACAAAGTTCAGAGCAGGGTGACAACTTCGGAAAAGCTTGAAAACTACTGTGAATCAAAGGCAAAAGTCAAAAAGTACTTTCAGCTAAGATAGAAGATATAGCAAAGAAGATAGAGGAGTTTAAGAAAAATCCTATTCTGCTTGCTATGTATGACAGAGTGAAAGAATGTAAGAAGAACTTAAATGCCGTAAGAGATGAGATAACGGATAACAAGGCAAAAAAGCAAAACATTAATGCTGATATAAACAGGGCAAAAAATTTGCTTGAGGAGCTTGAAGCGAGCCTTTCAAATTTGCAGGATATATACGAGAAAAGTGTAGAGGAGTATCCGAGTTTATAAATGATGTTGAGAAGAAGTATCAAAATGAAAGAAAATCAAAGAAGGCTTCAGCCATTGCCTACAACTTTTCAAATCGTGTAATTCAGGACAATATCGCGTTGAACAACTACTTAAATCAGGAACTTATACCGCTGCAACAAAGATATATGGCTACATATACCTGTGATTACGCTATAGGTCTTGGAGGGCAAACAGGTATATGCAGGAATTTCTGACATTGCAGAATATAGAGCTTGAAAGACATAAGAGCGAACTTGTAAACGCACAGATAAGATGTAAGGACAGATTCCGTAAGGAAGTGCTGTTCAGAATGAAGGATGATATCTTAAGGGCAAAGCAGCAGTTTAAGCAGATAAATCGTGTTATGGAAAATCTCGAGTACGGTGAAGAAAGCTACAGATTCGGAATTGACAAGAGTAAGGACAGGGAACTTGGAATGTTCTATGATATCATCATGGACAAGGATAATATGCAGATTGACAGAGACAATGAAATGCTTATGCTTATTGCAGAGAGTAACAAGTCTGAAGTATTTGAAAGTCAGATTGATGACTTTTATGCAAAGAATTATGATTGATGTTGAGGAACATGCAAGGCAGAATCTTTCAGGTCAAAAAGTCAGGTGCCAAAAAGTATGGGAATGTATGTGGATTACAGAACATATCTGGACTATGACATCATTGTAAAAAATTGTGTGACGGGAAATGAGGTGGGACTTTCAAAGGTCAACGCGGAAGGCAGCGGCGGTGAGAATCAGGCTCCCTTTTATGTGGCTATCTGTGCATCTCTTTTACAGATTTATGAGCAGAGCAAGGAAGGTTCTATAAGGCTTATACTCCTTGATGAAGCATTCAACAATATGACAAGTGACAGAATAGAACCGATGATGAATATGTTTCAAGAAAGCTTAATTTGCAGCTTGTTCTGATAGCAACGGCTGAAAAAGGCTACAGCCATATTGCCGTACTGTGATATTACATATTCTATTGTAAAGTCAGGAAACAGGAATGCGATAGGGAGTGTTTGAGAGGATTGAGGATGGACTACATTAAGGATATTTTTGAACAGATTGATAGATATGATGAAAGAAGAGAAGGCTTTAAAAAGGAGCCTTCTTCTTTGCGTGTGATACAGGCGGATATAAAAAAAGATCTACCCTGAATATGTGGACAGATACAATCACAGTGTGTATAAGGATATCAATACGGCAATAGAAAAGTTGATAAATGAAAAATCTTTATTGAATCAAAGGCGGATGAGACCGGAAAAATATGAAAAAGGTAAAATTAAATGTTGAAAGTATTGCAGAATGCTATAAGAGAGTAAAAAGAATTGATATACCGACAACGGTGTGAGAAAATAAAAGAGGTTTTGGATTTGTTTAAAGATAAAAAAATCTGCCTGTACTGAGATGTATTATATCCGATTGGAGTAAACTTATATCAAACTATAAAAAAAGCTGCCATATGATATAAAAATATGACAAAGAAAGACTTTTTAATATACTGAAAATACTTGAAGCAATACTTGGGCTTGGTCGTGAGAGCTATATAAGAAATTTTTTTCAACCGCAATGTTTAAAGACTCCAAGAGATTTCAAAGGGAGTTTAAATCAACTGTAGAGAGCATACTTTTTGATTATACGGATGAGGTAGTGGAAAAAGGATAAGATACTTGAGTACTACAACCTCTATGAGAATCCCCACATATGTATATATAAAAGGGTGATATAGTAATCAAGTTTGAAGATTCGGTTATTTATGTAAGGGAAATTAACGGAGGTATTGCACTCTCAAATTCGGCACTTGAAAAAGATAAAGGAGATAAAGGTAATTGCAAAGTCTGTAATCACTGTGGAAAAACCTGACCACCTATCACGATGAAGATGAGAAAGACAGTGTGTACATTTATCTTGGAGGTTATCACAACAAATCAAAAGCAGGTAGTATTGAAAAAGATATATGATGAGAATAAGCACTGTGAATATCTGCATGAGGGAGATATAGATGTATACGGATTTTTTTGATACTTGAAAACTTAAAAAGAAAAAAACAGGAATACCTTTTTCAGACCTTTGAATATGGGGGTTGATACTTTTAAAGAGGTTTTTTTGATGCTAAAATATATAAAGAGCTTACAACTTCAGATATCAAATATGATAGAGAAAAAGAAAGGAAAAGCTTTGGGAGAGTATAGACAAGTGTTGGAATTTATGCTCTACATAACTGTAAAGTGGAACAGGAATCTATAAGAGCGGTTGAGATTTTTAAATTAGGTTGATTTTGCCTGTCAAGTCTGAATTTTTATAATAAGTATAAAACGGCAAAGTGCATAAAAATTGTGTTTAAAAAAATACTTATCCACATTATCCACATTTTTTTATCCACAAAAAAAGGTGAGTTATTGGGTGCCTACGAAGCTTATAAATAGGCTGTTTGTGGGTTATAAACGAAGTTATCCACATTATCCACATTTTTATCCCCTATATCGGGTAGCTTTTGACTTGGTGGATAAATAATAGAGTTTATGAGATAAAAATATAAAAAGTGCAATTTTTTTCATCAAAAAAATACAATTGGCTAACAACTTAACTAAAAATCACAAAAATTCTAAAAAAATAATGAAATTGACAGTACAATTATAAAATTAAATTGAATTTATAGTAAAAAAAGTGCTATACTATAGCTAAATAAAAAGAAAAGGAGCTTATACATATGCGTTATACAATTACTGGAAGAAATATCGAAATAACTGATGGTTTGAAGAAGGCGGTAGAGGAGAAGCTTCATAAATTAGGAAAGTATTTTACAGAAGAGACGGAGGCGAAGATTACACTCAGTGTGCAAAAGGAGGCACATAAGATAGAGGTTACCATCCCGACCAAGCAGGGGCTTATCAGGGCCGAGGAAGTAAGCGGGGATATGTACGTAAGCATAGATAAGGTTGAGGATATTATAGAGAGACAGATAAAGAAGTTCAAAAATAAGCTTGTAGATAAGAAGCAGTCAAGTGTATCTTTCTCAGATTTCTTTATGAGAGAAGATTATTCGGATTCTGATGAAGAAGATGAGATAAAGATTGTAAAGACCAAGAGATTCAGTATCAAGCCTATGGACCCTGAGGAGGCGTGCTTACAGATGGAGCTTTTGGGACATGATTTCTATGTATTCAGAAATGCCTTAATTGATGAGATTTGTGTGGTATATAAAAGAAAAGACGGCAAGTACGGTATCATAGAGCCGAAGTATAAAACACATTAT
>BNJU01004616.1_pt1 | contig 13975 bp, 21 predicted proteins | sample 8539281 | NCBI WGS metagenome assembly BNJU01 (sample SAMD00202456, study PRJDB9452) | human saliva metagenome | isolation source: human saliva | place: Japan
ACATGTATTGTCAGCCGAATATTTAGAATAGTATCCGATTTGCCATAAACGTAACTGGAACTGAAAAATGTTGCTAAGGCCTCTGAGAAATACGGAGCTACTCTGGTCTATATCTCAACAGACTATGTCTTTGATGGAAAGAAACCCGTCGGACAAGAATGGGAAGTTGATGACCTACCTGATCCGCAGACAGAGTACGGACGAACCAAGCGAATGGGTGAAGAACTCGTTGAAAGCCTTACGTCACAGCATTACATTATCCGCACTGCTTGGGTCTTTGGAAATTATGGCAAAAACTTTGTCTTTACCATGCAAAATCTTGCTAAAACCCATAAAACTCTCACTGTTGTCGACGACCAACATGGTCGCCCAACTTGGACGCGTACCTTGGCCGAATTTATGACCTACTTGACTGAAAATCAAAAAGAATATGGCTACTACCACTTATCAAATGATGCAGCTGAGGATACCACTTGGTATGACTTTGCTGTTGAAATTCTTAAGGACAGTGATGTTGAAGTAGTACCAGTAGACTCCAGCAAGTTTCCTGCCAAGGCCAAACGGCCACTCAATTCAACTATGAGCTTGGCGAAGGCAAAGGCGACAGGTTTCGTCATTCCAAGCTGGCAAGATGCTCTTAAAGAGTTTTATAAACAAGAAGTAAGAAAATAAAAACTTACGACATCCATAAAAAGCAAGAGACCTTGAGGTCTCTTGCTTTTTAGTATCTAATTATTTAATCACTTGTTGTGTCTTAGCATAGTTAGCTTCGACTGCTTCTTTTTCTGATTTCCACCAGTCTTGGTTATCCGTGTACCACTTGATGGTCTCTTTGAGACCTGCTTCAAAGTTGGTGAACTCTGGCTTCCAGCCTAGCTCATCACGAAGTTTGCTGGCATCAATAGCATAACGCAAGTCGTGGCCAGCACGGTCGGTCACATGATCATAAGCGTCAGCTGGCTGTCCCATTTCCTTAAGGATGAGCTCTAACACTTCCTTGTTGTTCTTCTCACCATTAGCACCGATCAAATAAGTTTCGCCGATTTGACCCTTGGTCAGAATTGTCCAAACGCCTGATGAATGGTCATTGGTATGGATCCAGTCACGGACGTTTTTACCTTCACCATAGAGTTTTGGCTTGATACCGCTCAAGATATTGGTGATTTGTCGTGGAATGAACTTCTCAATATGCTGGTAAGGACCATAGTTGTTGGAACAGTTGGAAATAGTCGCTTTCACGCCAAATGAACGCACCCAAGCTTTGACAATCAAATCTGAGGCTGCCTTAGTCGATGAGTAAGGCGAACTTGGATTGTACTTGGTTTCAGCCGTAAATTTCTCACCCGGCCCTTCTCCATGACCTGGCAAATCTTCACGCAGCGGGAGATCCCCATAGACTTCATCCGTCGATACATGATGGAAACGAAGGTCGTATTTTCGAGCTGCTTCCAAAAGTGTATAAGTTCCGATAAAGTTGGTATGGATAAATGGCGAGGGGTCATTAAGCGAATTGTCATTGTGGCTTTCAGCCGCATAGTGTACAATGGCATCCGCTTCAGCTGCTAACTTATCTACCAAGGCTGCATCCGCAATATCTCCAACAACTAACTCAACACGGTCGCCTAAAATTTCTTCAATATTGGCACGATTACCTGCATAAGTCAGCTTGTCCAGCACTGTCACATGCACATCTGGAAAGTTATTGTAAACATAGTGGACAAAGTTAGAACCGATAAAACCAGCTCCACCTGTAACGATAATATTTTTGTACTCAGTCATATTACTTCCTTATTCCAAATCTTCTTTTTTCAAAGGCTTCACATCCTTAAGTAGGGGATGATGTTTGTCCGCTTCAGATACCTCTGCTTCTTCCAGATTTTCCCACTCAATTCCTAATTCTGGGTCAGAGTAGTTAACAAAGGCATACTTAGGTTTGAGTTCAAGCGCCCAATAGTCATTAACCAAATAACTATACGAAACTGTATCAGATAGGACTTGAAATCCATTGGCTACGCCACGAGGGACAAAGATTCCCTTACTAGCGTCAATCTCTGTCTGGTAAACATTCCCAAAAGTTTCACCCTCACGCAAATCAACCCATGATCCTATAACCTTCCCATTATCTGCAACAGAGATGTACTTGTCCCAAGGCTCAGCATGGAGGCCTCGAAGAACATTTTTGCGAGAAAAGCTGACGTTATTTTGCAGTTTCCCTTCAGCAAAGAAGCTTTCAGGGAAGCCCAACGGCAGCATTTTTTCCTTTTGGAAATTCTCCTTAAACCAGCCTCGATTGTCTCCATGAACTGGAATATCAAACTCTAACAAACCTGGAATTGCATCAATCTTACGCACTGCAAGTGTTTTTCCAAAAAAATTATCTGTCATCTAGATTTCTCCAATCAAACGGAGCAGGTACTGCCCGTATTCATTCTTTTTAAGAGGTTGTGCCAATTCCAGCACGTCTTCACGACTGATATAACCCATTCGATAGGCAATTTCTTCCAGATTGGCAACCTGTACGTTCTGCATCCGTTGAACCGTTTCGATATATTGTGAGGCCTCTAACAAGCTCTCATGTGTTCCTGTATCCAACCAGGCAAAACCACGCCCCATAACCTCAACAGATAAATCTCCACGCTTTAAATAAGCATTATTGACATCTGTGATTTCTAACTCACCACGAGCACTTGGCTTTATATTTTTCGCAATCTCTACAACATCATTATCATAAAAATAGAGACCAGTCACTGCATAGTTGGAGCGAGGATTCCCCGTTTTTTCTTCTATGGAAATGGCATTCATGTCTTCATCAAACTCGACCACACCAAAACGCTCTGGGTCCTTCACTTGGTAACCAAAAACAGTAGCACCTTTTTCCTTCTTAGCTGCTTTTTGAAGCATTGTGCTCAAACCAGGACCATGGTAGATATTGTCGCCTAAAATCAAGGCAACGCTATCGTCACCGATAAATTCTTCACCGATAATAAAAGCCTGAGCAAGTCCATCTGGACTAGGCTGTTCCGCATAGGAAAGCTTGATTCCAAATTCGGAACCATCCAAGAGCAAGTCCTTAAAACGGGGTAAATCTTGTGGTGTTGAGATGATCAAAATGTCCTTAATCCCAGCCAACATCAAGGTTGACAAAGGATAGTAAATCATGGGTTTATCATAAACCGGCATCAGCTGTTTTGACGCAGCTCGTGTGAGAGGGTACAGTCGGGTACCTGAGCCACCCGCAAGAATAATACCTTTCATAATAAGTAACCTTTCTTCGTTATTTTTCAATTACTAAATTCTTTCTCCACAACCTCTAGCGCTCGTTCAATCACTACATGCATATCGTAATATTTATAATCTGCTAAACGCCCACAGAAGATAACTTTATCATTCTGCGCTGCTTCCTCTTGGTACTTAGCAAACATAGCATTATTTTTCTCATCGTTGATCGGATAGTAGGGCTCGTCCCCACGCTTCCAGTCTGCTGGATATTCACGCGTGATAACGGTCTTTGGCTGCGTGCCATACTCGAAATGCTTGTGTTCGATAATACGAGTATAAGGGATCTCACGCTCTGTATAGTTCACTACAGCATTTCCCTGATAATTTTCCTCGTCCAAAGTCTCATGTTCAAATCGAAGACTACGGTATTCTAACTCTCCGTGTTTGTAATCAAAATATTGGTCGATCATTCCTGTGAAGACAACTTTGTTAGCAGATGCTTCCAACTCTTCACGATGAGCAAAAAAGTCTACTCCAAGTTCAACTTCTACATCTTTCAGCATATTTTCGATGATGACATTATAACCACCAATAGGAATACCTTGGTAACGGTCGTTAAAATAGTTATTATCAAATGTTAGACGAACTGGAAGGCGTTTGATGATAAATGGTGGAAGGTCTGTTGCTGAGCGCCCCCATTGCTTTTCAGTATAGCCCTTGATCAATTTTTTATAGATATCTGGACCAATCAACTTGATAGCTTGTTCTTCCAGATTTTTCGGTTCAACATCCTTCATATCAGCTGTCTGCTCGGCAATCTTATCCTTCACTTCCTGTGGAGTTTTTGTCCCCCACATAGCATAGAAAGTATTCATATTGAAAGGAAGATTATAAAGACTTCCCTTATAGTTTGCAACAGGTGAGTTGATATAGTTGTTAAACTCAGCAAATTGATTGACATAGTCCCAAACTTTTTTGTTCGAGGTATGGAAGATATGGGCACCATATTTATGAACATTGATACCTTCTACATTCTCACAGTAGATGTTCCCTCCAATGTGATCGCGTTTATCAATCACTTTTACCTTTTTACCACGCTTGGTTGCCTCGTGAGCAAAAAAATCGCTCCAGATAAACCAGCTCCGACGATTAAATAGTCGTACATATTATTCTCCTTTTTATAATTTAACGATTCGATTGAAATAAAGGAATTTTCATTAACATTCCAACAATAATAAAAACTAACACTTAAAGTAAATATAACGAAAAGTAAATATGATCCTACGAAACTAAAAACCAAATAGTTTTTTTCCCATACCTTCATAATATATGTGTGTATTATAAAAACTCCCATAGTTTGATTGGAAAGGGAAACAATACATCCGCTCCGTTTTTTCATTTTAAAAGTAAGTGTGAGTATAGTTAGAAAAAAATTCCCCAAGCTTACAACTTTTACAAATAAAATATCATAAAAATATTCAGCAAAAAGATTATGATAAGTAGTCTTCGCTATGAAAAATAATATTACTGGTGAAATCAATAACAACAGTACCACAACTGCTTTTCATCCATCTCTTAAACCTATTTTTTTGATAATATCCTTGTTAAATTGCGCTATAAAACCACCCTAAAAAGGTAGTAAAAAAACCAAGTCCATAATCTAAAAGGTTTGTAGAACATATGTTTGAATTGGCATTTCAAGTACAATATTGGTCAACTCAAAAATCAGACCAATAACTACCAATAAAGATATACTGTATAAATAACTTCTTTTTGAATTTAGAAATTTTTCAAAATCGGCAAACATATATAAATGATCATTAAGGCTCCGAAAAACCAAAACTGAAAAAAATTAACCTTTTTGCATCAAAGAACCTACAATTTTTTTAATTAGGTTCTCTGTAAAGTCTCTTTTAAACAGCCAGACGATAAAGGTCCATGACGAAACTGTTATTAGAATCCATTTTACTTTCTGCAGTATGTAAGAATAGGTAATCTCTCTTTCCTAACAATAAATAACCATTGACCATAAAAAAATAGAGGGATAGAATAGGTTCCTAAAGTAATATAAATATGTCAAAAGATTCCAAGAACCTGTCTCTTTAAACCCACCCATCGTTGTATGAAGTAGAACAACTCCAACACATGCAAGTACTTTTTAATAGATCTAAATTAATATTTCGATATTTGCGCATTCTAATTCTTCCTAATCATTTGTTTTAATTCTGTCACATCTACCACTTTCAGAGATAGAATCAAAAAGGTAAATGATTCCACTAAGCATCACAAACACTAAAACATTTTATGATTGGTGAAAAATGTATAAATGTTTTTTGAACCCTAGCAAAAGAGCATACATAACAGCAGATGCAAGTACAATTTTTTTGTCATTGGTGCAATAATAGAAATTTCCTTTAAATAAGAACGTGTAAAGAATAATTGAATTCCCCAAACATAGGCTTCAGTCAAGACCGAGACAATTGCAGCCCCTATATAACCAAGTTTGGGAAGAAACAACAAATTTAATCCCACACTGGTAATTGCAGGAATCGTTGTTGAAATCATAAATTCTTTATTTTTTTATTATGCGGAATTAAAATTTGAATTCCCATGATATTGGTCCAACCGATAAAAACATGCGGAAGATCATGATTGCTATCGCAAAACGTGCGTCTTGAAAAATCTTGACCAAGGAAAAATTGAACAAAATCGTCATTAACAATCAACACACCTGCTATAATCGGAAAAAAATAATCAAATTATAAACTAGGAATGAAATCTCATGCATCTTATTGACTTCCTTATGATTGCTTGTTGCTAATAAATTAGCAACTCGAGGTAACATAACGCTCCCCAATGACGTTACCAAAGTTAATAAAATATTCACCAATTTAAGGGCCTGATCGTAGATTCCTACATCTTTTGTAGAGGCTAAAATTCCAAGCATCGTACGATCTAAAGTAACGTATAAAGAGATTGCTATCTGAGGAAGAAATAATAAAATAATTGGTTTCAAATGGTACCTAGCGTATTCTAAATTAACATGGGGCTTGCTAATAAACTTTCGAGCCGGCAACCACATACTTAATTGTCCTAATAGCTCAAATATTGTTAATAAGAACACATAAAAGATAAAGGTCGTTAGTAGATTTGACAAATAGGAAAATAGAGATTACCCCAACGAGTTTTACCGTAATATTTCGAACAGTAATTTTACGAAAATCCTCTAACCCTTGAAAAAGCCAGGAAATATCTAGACCTTTAGAAACTAAACTCAATCCCAAAATATAAGCTACTGGGTTTTGCATTGGAGAAAGGTTAACACAAAAAAATACAATATAAGGAAATCGAAAGGATTGCAGCACCTAATTGTAAAGAGTAGATACCCCAAAAGTTTTTATTAATCTCATTACGATGTCCAGAAATTACCTTAGTCCCATAGTTGGCAACACCTAAAGTAGCGAGCAATATAAAGTAAGTTACTATGGAACTATAATATCCATAATCACCTAATTCTTGAGAACTAAATATTCTAGTAATATAGGGGAGTAGTTATTATTGGGAGAATAACTACTAGTATCTGATATGATAAATTATAAACATAATTCTTTAAAATTTTCATCTTTATTTAACTTAGTCTTTCTAGGAGTATTTATGAGAACAGTGCAATAAAACTTAATTAGAAAAAGGGAAATAGCACCTTGAAAGATTTATTAACAATCTACTTTTTATAAATAAACTACTACTTATTAAATAATTTCTTCTGAATTCTTTGTAAGAATCTTGGTTCTTCTGTTGAAAAAAACTGGAAATTCTTTTTATAGTTAGTTGTTTCTTATATACCCATACGTTAATTAAACGTTCGGCAACAAAAACCAATCATACGAGTATTGTAACTATCATATCTTGAATAATCAATCTTCTTATCTAGTTCAAAAAGAATCGGAAATAACCAACTGCAATATTTATCCATCATTTCTCTAGACATTATAAACATATTATAACAGTATCCTGTTTTTTTCTTTAGAAAACCAATTAAAAAGCATCAAGATAATCTTTATTGTTTTCTGAAATAATCTGTCTACACATTTCCCAAACTTCATGATCGTGATTCTTGTTAAAAACTCTTCAGCAGTATACCCGTTATACTCGTTCATACCCTTTAATGGTAATATTACATCATAATCATTTAATTGTTTTTAGAATATCATTCTCTGTTAAAAATAGAATTCTGTTTAAAAAAACGCTTGTTTTTCCCAAAAATAACGTCTATAATGACATAAACCAACAATATCATCTTTAGAATTTTTCCAAATCCAATATAATCCTGTTAATTCACAAAATGTAAAGTTTCTATCAGAAATATTATCATCTCCCTGATTATCTCTTAAATAATTCTTTTTTCTCCAATATTCTTATTCGCGCCCACCAATATAGGGATATATAGGTCTTGGTCTTGAACTTGATTATAAGATTTATGTGTTGCGACATATAGCTTCACTTCTATTACACTCCCTTAATATAAAAACCTTAATTTTTCTATAAAGACATTTAAATTTTTAATAGAATAGGATTACTTGGCCAAACTCCAAAAAGTATATATTACTGAATAATTTTTTTAGAGTATTTTTTTCAATAACCATTGTATCGCATCAAAATAATTAAGGTTTAAAGATTTCCCATCTGACACATGCCATAACTCACTTGGAAAAACTAATACTGGCGAATTGATTAACTTCATCTGTAATGCATAGTCTGTTCCATATAAATGCCAGGTAGGACCGATTATACTAAATTGATTCGTACTAAAAACTTTTTTCGGAATAATAATCAAACACTCATCAATTGCATCAACTTCAACAGGGATACTTTATAGATTTACTAGCCGCCTTTGTTTTCGGATCCCCATGGAAGATATTTGAAAAACTGACGACCTTTCCTCAATATTCTTTACCCCTGCTACTCCTGCCACTCCAAATATGAAATTTCTACAATAAGATTCTAGTTTTTGCTAACTCAAAGTCATCTTGAAAACTAATATCTTGATGAACAAAAAAATAGATAATCACCTTTTTGCTTGTTTGCCTCCAAAAATTCAAAGCCTCAGCAGCAGAATTAAATCCATATTTATTGGAATCCACTATAATAAGTTCATATTTAACATCTTTTTGTCTAGATAAAGATGATTTAAGAATTGTATTTAACTTATCGTAATTATTCGATACGCATATAAGTGATATCATCTCCAATTCCTCTCTTTCATCTAAAAACGTTCTCGCAATTAAAAAAAACAAAAATGGATTAAACCACAATAAAAATAATTGTGGGTCAATACAAGCTCTTACTGACCAAAAATTAACACAATCAATAAAAGTTTTTATTTCGATTAATTATAACTTTTCTCATTATAATTGAATAGCTTATTAACGTAAGGAAAAATTACTGTTCCATAACTTACAAGTATATTGATGTACGACGAATCTACATAAAAATAAGAATTCGCCGAAGTATCCCATTGAACATGAGTTCCAAATAATCTTAGAGGGTATCTCCTTAAACCTTCTTGACCGAATCTCAACCTTTGACTCAATAAGTTATTTATTAAAGATAATAAACTATTTCTACTATCAAATTTTGCTGTCAGCCAATAAGTCATATACGCCATAATTGGATAAATAAGAGTAAGTAAATATTTCAGAAATTTAAAATTCATATTGATTGATATAAATCTTCTCGAAAACGATATCAAAAGAAGGATAAATACCATAATAAAAGTAAGACGGGTATCTGTGTATTTATAAATAACTATATTTAATAGTACACAAATAAAAAGCTCTTTTTATTGTCCAATATTTTTTTCACCTTTTTAAATACACATATTCCAGCAATATACTCAGGAAATAATTCGGAGTAAATGATGTGTAGTTAAAACCTAGTCCATACCGTGAGCGGATCACACCTCCTGAATATGTTAAGGTTAGCTCGTTTGGAATAATACCAAGTAAAGAGCTTACTACAACAGTTCCTACAACTCCAATCTGGCAGAACATTGTATTCCTTACCAAATTACGAAAATTAATATCCCTTGAAGAATATATAAGAGTCAAAGTATATGCTACAAAGGAGGCGTTACCATTATCATAACTTACAATAAAACCTATAAGAAGTATAATTGGAGTAATGATTATCGATTTTATCTTAGATTTACCTAACATAAGTTTAAGTAATAGAAAAAAATAATCCCACATACTCCCAAGTTTTTATTATTCCATAAGGATGTATAAAATCTTTATAAAAGGTCGAAGTAAACAGCCATGCTATTAGCCAAGGATAAAAGCTAATCCAAAAAGAAACTCATTCAATTTTACATCAGTTTTAACTCTTGATGGACTCACTTTAAATCCCCCTTTACTTTCACTAATACTCTTTAACATTACTAGAATTACTCCTTCATATATAACACTATAAAATCAGTAATATATGACCTGAACGACCAATACAACTTATGATATTTAAATAATTTAAAAAAATATAAATACATTCTTTTTCATAAATAATTCTCTTCGATTTTTTTCCCCATAGAATGTAGTCGTTCAAAACACTAATTTGTTCATTTGAAAGTGATAAATCATGTTGTTTACTAAATTTATCTAATCTCTGAAGCAAATCATCATAATAAATAACTTGCTCTTTTCTCCTTAGGAAACTTCTTTCTCTGCTACCAGTCGCGTTGCTATCGTGTCTTCTAAAATCGATAGTAGAGTAGGAGTAAATGTATAACCCATTAAGAAGTGAAGCTAGCCTCCATAACAAAGCATCATGTGCATCTTCGTTACTTCGGATTTCTAAAAAAATATGGAATAATCTTTTTGTTCACCGCATAAACACACCCTGGCCTTCTAATATGAAAGAAGTTATCTAAAAAATTTGGTTGATACACTGCCTCACTATTATCCAAATCACTTTTATCCAATTTAATCTTGACACCATCACCAACATAAAAAGGTGTGTAATTAGAGGCTAACAACAAAATCTTATCATTATTTTTCCATAATCTTAGACATTTTTTTGAATTTTTATCTAAATGCCAAATATCATCTTGATCACAAAGAAAAAAACGATATCTCCTTTTCGCCTCCTCTAATAACATAGCAAAATTATTCTTCCATCCTTGATTCTCTTTATTTTTATAGACCAATTATTCAACTCATATTTAGCAATATAATCTTCAATTATTTGAACAGTATCATCTGTAGATGCATCATCACTAATCAAGACTTCCTCAGCAAGGCGCGTTTGATTTCTTAGAGTATCTAACTGTTCAACAATATATTCATCACCATTAAATGTTGATAATACAATTGATATATTCATTGTATTCTTACTCCCCAATCAACTTTTTATACTCATTCTCTAATTTTTAGCCTCAATTCTGATATCATAGTTTTGATTTTTGAGCTAGGTCAATATTTTTCTCTAGATTTTTCCAATCTGTTTATATGAAAAAAATCTTCAATAGCTTTTTATCCAAGTACTTACGTTGTCAATTGGTAATTGTTGGATACTGTTTGTGAAGATGCACTCATCAGAAATTGTCGTTGAAAGAATAGATTGAATTCCATTAATTTGCCACTCAATAGCAACTAGAGGTAACCCCTCGTATAAACTCGGTAATAACATTATATCCATAGCAGAAATAAACGATTGCATATCCGAATACTGATTCACAATTGAATTTTCCAATTTTCGTTCTTTTACATATCTCTTAACATCTTCTACTTTTTTTCTCCTTCACCGACCAAAAAAACAATTTTACATCCTTCTGCTTACATTTCATTTCATCCATTAAATCCAGAAGAAATGTATGATTTTTTTGAATATTGAATCTACCTACATGTCCTAATGCAAGTGTATTTTTCTTTTTAATGAATGCGTTGTCCGAAATACTCGGCGAAGATGAGGATTAAAACTATATTTTCTACATCCCTGGCATTATGTATAACTTTAAATCGTTTATCCTTAAAAAGCCATTCTCCTGCCTTTTCACCACACGCCCAAGATTGAGTATATAAAGTGTAAAAAAAAGGACGTAACATTCTGTCTAGTAGAATATGATTACACGTTGTATTATGACTATGCGCTATTCTTACAGGAACTCCCATAATTTTTGCTATAAACAATTCAATTGACATAAGAGCACTACTCCCGTGGACATGTACAACATCGTATTTTCCTACTTTTAAGAGTTCAAGGAATTCTCTCATATATGCCAGTATTGAGGATTTCTTTCTTTCAATTTCTACAATCTGAACACCTAATACTTGAAATTTTAATTTATCTTCTAACAACGGTTTATTGGTAGCTAGAATCGTCACTTCAATTTCACTCAAGTCCATGTATTCGAGGTATGAATATATAAATGTTCCAATCCCATCAGAAAACAAACCTCCTGTTGGAATATGCAAAATTTTCATCAAGTGTCTCCTTCTATGCTCTTCGTCATTTTTACTCAACTAATTCTGCAATCAAATTTGAAAAATGTTGTACAAAGCATTCATTATTAGATTTAACGGCAATACTACTAGATGGATTCAGGTATTCTCGGATTTTTTTAATATCCTCTATGACTACTAAATCATATCCCTCCTGAACAATCCTATTACAAAAAAATCTAACTGATGGTCATTCACATGTTCTCCAAATTTTTCTTCTCGGAACAACTACTGGTCTTTTCCCATTAGCAATAACATTCATAAATGTAGCAGGACCACCATGAGTAATAACTATATCCGCTTTTTCCATTAGGTTATTCATCTCATCATACGAAAGAAAACGTTCCCATCTGCAAAATCGAGGTTGATAGTCTGAAAAACCAACTTGGATAAATACATCCGACGTAATAACTCCCTCTGCTTTCAATTCATCAATCTCTTTTTATTAGTCTATTAAATTGTTGCTCATGCGTACCGACAGTTACAAAAAAATCATTAGAAAATTCCTCCCAAATTGATTGCCTTGGGATAGATTCTTTTCATTTCTTCCCATTGGACAATGAATCTATCTGTAACAGGGTATACTATTTTGCCAGTCATTGTCGGAGCGTCTACACGATCAAATACTTCTATATAAACAGTTTTTAGCACCAAATATTTTACCTAAATAAAAGAACGGTATTGCAACCGCTGCTCCGGATGAAATGATAACATCTGGCCTTTCTTTATATAATATTCTTAAAGCAAGAAATGTATTTTTTTATTAGATTTTTTTATATTACGATTAGTCGGATAATAGCAATAATGACATTTTTCATTTGATAAAATACTTGAGCATCTTCTTTATCAAAAGGTAACCCATAGTCTATCTTTATCCTGCCAAAATGGTTTCAATAGATAGAGATGATTTAAATGTCCACCGCTAGATCCTACTAGACAAAGTTTTATCTCTTTTTTAGACAAAGTTATGAATTCTCCTATTTTTCTACGTATGGGCCAAAAATCAATTTTTAATTCGTTTGTGATGATTTCGTTGATTCTCAGGTGGAAGCTGCATATAGTCACCATACATATGTTTTAAGTATGCTCTATAATTCTTCATTCCCCATAATTTTATATCATCAAAGGAATAACTTTCAACTTCGTCTAACCACACTTTTGGAAAAGTCTCTTTCTTTATTCCATAACTACCATCACTAACCACTACATTATCAGCATTGGTACTCTGCCCTAGTAATATACACTTCTCCTTCATCTTTTTCAAAAAAGATATTGAGAACACATGTGTGGCAAGCTTAGCTAGCTTATACGCTAATCGTTTTTTTCTATCGTTGTCCCCATATCCACATTTTATCCATAATAGATTTCGGAATAACCAAAATCCTTTAAGTTGAATGAATCGTCTAAAAGGCTTGGGACAGATATCATCAATCGGAAAAATATCAATATAAATTCCATCATGAACATTTGCATCTAAAGAAAATTCCTCAGAAACATGTGTGTTATTGAGACGTAGTTTCACAAAATTAAATGGATAATTCAAATCTGTTTGATCTGTCTGTAGAAAATATTTTTCCCTGTCCAAATCCGAAACACATAATTCTTTAAATCTTTCAAAATCCTCTCTTGGCATACCAAAATCCATATCATCGTCCCACGGGATGAATCCATTATGGCGTATAGCCCCTAGAAAAGTTCCTGCTAGCATCACGATTTTTAAATTATATTTTTCACATATTTTTAACACTTCTGAAGCTAACAAAAGTTCTAAGTTATGTAACTGTTCTAATTCATCTGTCATATAGTTATCTCAAACTCCGTTTTTAATATTCTCTAGTTGCCAATGAATTCTTGATTTCAGTTGTACTGATTTCAGGAGTTCGTGGTAAATAGATCACTTCAACTCCTTCCTTCTCCAAAAAATCAAATTTCCCCTTCCAGTCATCTCCCATTACAAAGGTATCTATGTGATATTCATGGACATCTGTCACTTTTTGTTCCCAGGATTCTTCAGGTATTACTAAATCAACATACCTAATGGCCTCTACGAGTGTTTTTCTTTGTTCATATGTAAAATAACATTTTTTTTGTTTTTCATTCCAGTTGAATTCATCAGTGGAAATCACAACAATTAAATAATCACCTAACGATTTAGCCCTTTTTAAGAAGATTAATATGACCATAGTGCAACAAATCAAATGTTCCATATGTTATAACTTTTTTTCATTATCTATTTCGCTCCATCTCTCATAAATACAACTTTA
>BNJU01002690.1_pt1 | contig 13936 bp, 19 predicted proteins | sample 8539281 | NCBI WGS metagenome assembly BNJU01 (sample SAMD00202456, study PRJDB9452) | human saliva metagenome | isolation source: human saliva | place: Japan
GGTAAACACATTATCACCTTAGACTCGGGCATACGGTAAAATATGTAGCTCATAGGTCGTGCTTTGTTTTCCGTTTGGTAGCCTCTTTATATACCTGTTCGTCTGCTCGTGCGGAGATAACGATAATTTTCATCACAGTATCTGTGTATTCGACTTTATAAACGACGCGGATGCCGATATCCCGAAATTTGATCTTCAGAAGATTTGTGAGATTGGTTCCACTCTTATTCTGAGAGGTTTCCCATAACCGCCCTTGCTGAACGGGGAGCGGGTTCTCACTACCTTATCAATTCCTTGAGGATGATAATTTGAGCACTCGATCCAGCTTTTTCGGATCCTTTTAGCCTCTTCCAAATATTCGACTTGCCACCCTCATTCCATCACACTCCCAGCAGCAGCAAGCATCCGCCTCGCTGATACCAAGCTCAGACATCATCTCTTCACGAGAAGACGTGGAAGAAGAATCTTCTTTCAGGCGTCTTGTTGCCTCAAGGAGCAAAGTGTAGTCTTCTTCGATCTCGCTGAGACGTTGAAATTCAGAAGGAGACAGGATAATAGCTGCTGGCTGGTTGTTTTTAATACGATGAGCTGGCTTTTCGGTATGAAGACGATCGAAAATCCTGGAAGCCTGACCGATGGGATTAAACTGCGTAATAGGAACAAGACTGTCGAGAATATCTGCTGTATATGCCATAGAATTACCTCCGTTTTGTCTCTATTATAGGTATGATATAGACGAGAATCAAGTAAAACATATAAATGACGATAAAAAGTAATTACAATAAATAGTCATTCATGTGTATTGTCGGAAGGAGGCGCTTGCTTTCTTCCAATCATTATCCGGATAGTCAGACATGGAATTCAGTTTTCAAAAACAATATTGAACGTGAAGACTGGAACTCTCTGAAAGGGAGTTCTTATTATTTTTGTGAGAAAATTATACTGATTATTGTGTGATATTACGCTTGTGAGTTTTTATATGAAAAATGCAGATTGGAAACAATAAAATCATACAAATATCTTGATTAAAGCTCGATTTAGAATATAATCTGTTTTATTTAGATGAAAATGTTCCATTCTGCAAAAATCATGGAGATAGATATGCACCAAGAAAGCAATATGTTAATGAGCTGATGAGATTAAAAGAGAACGGAAGAGTTAAGTGATTATTACCCGATCTTTGTATAGTGGCAGAGTCTGTGCTTCTTTTGACTTGTTTCGCTGTATAACCTTAGACGAAGGAGTTGTTCAGGAACAGATTATCGGGATACAGTTGGATGATTTATGAAATATGAAATATCGCGATCCACTTCATTTGGATGAATATATCAGAAGTCAAATTACATGATGCAAAAAGGTTTTTATGTATTTATAGATGAGATCAGCTGGTTTCGAAGTAAAGAATCCATATGTGACAATCAAGATGCAAGATTAGTTTTGTAGATGTGACTCTAGGGCTTGAAGATAAAAATGCGGGATGTCTCATGCAGTGCAGTAACTCTAAATAAGCTTTTCGTCAGATGTGCTTACAGTTTTAGGACAGAGGGGATGAGATTAGAGTGTTTTCCCTTTCTTTTGCTGAGTTTTATGATGCTTATAAAGGAGAAAGCGGGAGGCCTGGCAAGAGTATTACACCTGGCGGAATGCTGATGACTTTGGAAAATGGATGCGAGAACGGAAAGTAAATATTTCGAGATCTGCTGAAAGAACTTATATTAAGGACATCATGGAGAAATACAGATCAAGAACGATGAGGAGGTACTGGCGATACTTGATATCCTCGCATCCGGGATTGTCTATTGACAACCCTGGAAACTGTCCAATACTTTAAGAGTGAAAGAAACTATGTCCTTGCACCGGATCACCATTGATAGATATTTGCGTTACTTGAGGATTCCTATCTGCTTCAAAAAGGCAAAAGCGTTATGATGTTAAGGGAAAAGAGTATTAAGACACCATCCAAATACTATTACACTGACTTAGGGTTACGGAATGCCAGATTGGATTTAGACAAATCGAGGAAAACGCATTTGATGGAGAATGTTCCTATAACGATTTGATACGGCGAGGCTTTGATGTGGACGTCGGAGTCGTAGAGATTGCAACTATGAAGAGGACAAAAAGTACGGAAACAGTTAGAAGTGATTTTGTGCTACTAGGGAAATGACAGGTACTACATCTCAGTCTGGCATTAAGCATTGCGATCCGGAAAAGAAAAACAGGAAATCGATCTCTCCTCAGAATACCGGATTCTTTTTAAAAGATGGTTGTGGTCAAAGACTATTTAAAAACCTTGGAAAGATGATAATGGCATCCAGTATGTGGGGATAGAGCATTTCTCAGGGATGAAAATATCTCTTGTTGATAAAAATAACTAGACACTTTGGGTGCATGATAGGAGCATCGTATGAGAGGAATTTAAAAGCATATCCGGCCTGTATGACGGCAATTTAGCTCCTTATCCATAGCACGGCCCTCACTCCCTGAAAGGCGATAGAGGAAAATCCATTGTTTTTCAGGGAGAAATCGTGAATCCTGCGATAATCGCGGAGGGCTTTTGGTTCTGGTGGATATTGGAGCACAAGATATTTTCAGTAGTGCCTGCAGCGCAGAAGGATCCTGTGCTTCGCTCAGGGGATAGGCTAAGAGCGAGTGCTTTTCCGCTTGTAACGGTGTTTGTGCAAGGCTGGACATATTTCAAACTGCCTTGGATGGAGAAATCCTTTACGGCACCACCAATGTGGATATAGGCGTCAAACCAAGACAAAGCCTTTGTAAAATCAAACAGGAGATATATTAAAGTTTCTTATCGGCGATGAGGGCTGGAAGAGCTATACAGTAAGGAGCTGATGGAACATTACTACGGATAGTTCTGATAGAGCGCCCCGTGCAAATGCCGGATCGCTGGATTCGAGCTTTGGGAAATTGCGCCGTGCTTCATCAAAAAATGAGATACAAATTCCATCTTGAGGAATGCAGGCAAAGGCCTTTATTGCAGGGCCTCGCCTGTAACCGGAAAGGAACAGTCCGGATGGCTGTGCCCTACAAAAACCGGTATGTCAATCTTAAAGTTACGGGAAGAAAAAGACAGTGTATATATCAGCGGTCTTCATAGGCTTAGCGCACTAAAAGCGTCTCATGAGCCATGTAAACAGAATCAACTTTTATGCTCCCTGAAGAGGTTGCTCCCCAGGCAAATGATGATAGAGGTCTGCATGAGCGGGGCAAGACAGCCTGAGCCTTACGGCTAAGAGCTATGAAGGCTATTCCGGAGAAGGGCTTTGCTGGAGGCACTTTCAACTTAGAGATTTTTGGAATGTGCCGACAGAATCGATAACGAATTGGAATTTTTGAGCCCAAAATTAAACTTGAAAAATATCTCAGCATCCCTGGGCATGGATAAGAAAAATGTTCATGATGCCATGGAATTGCTTGCTGTTTCAGGAAAGCTGGGCTTTGATGTCCATGAAAATGCATTTTTCATAGAGAGCTTCCTGATGACCCCGTGATAGAGTCTCAAAGGATAATCTGAGACCTGTGGCGGCAAAAAAGCTCATGGAGGATACTGTCTTTGTGGAAGATTCCCTTTGGTATGTGAAGTCGGGAGAGACAAACTACAGAGTGATTTACCCGGAAGGATCCGGAGTGAGAAATGCAAATGCACTTGTACATGGTATTTAAAGCATCGAAAACAGCAGAGGCCCATGTAAGCTACATGGCAGTGAAATTAAGACAGGGAATGTAATTCTAAGCAGGCAAGAAAATAGTCTAAGGACTAAAACTTGGCAAGTAATATAATCTAAGGACTGTAAGCCTGTGGGTGACAAGTGGATATCGTTCGGCTGGAAAAGTATATAAAGGAGTTTAACATGGCGAGCAAACTGGAAAGGGCTGTTGCAATCTACCGTTCTTTAGGCTATGAGGAAAGCCCTTATGAAAATATTTTAAGCCTCGGGATAGGAACGAAGGAAGAGCAAGCTATTGCAAGGGATGGACTAAAATCCGGAGAATGGGTGCAAATCAAACAATTATCCGAGAACAGCTACGGCTTTGCTCCGGTTGTGGATGTAGATCTAAAAAAGCTTGCTGTTTTTGCCGTTCGTATCGGTGTGGAGGCGAAGAGGGCGGTAAATGTGATAGGCCGGGGAGATGAAATTGCTCTTCAGGCAATTATGGATAGAGGTGAGAACTATGCAATCCATTTCATTTCCGCTGCCGAAAGCGGCAATAGGAGAGCCTGGGAGCATTCCCTCTCCGTCCTTGGTATGCTCTGCCTGAAACTTCTCCACAGGATGAATCTCCTATTCCGAATCCGTGGGTATATGAAGGACTGGGCAGCCGCTTCCGCAGTGATTTTACTGGGAGAAAAAGGATTATCTCTTCGATGAGAGCTTACGCTGGAGAAGGAAGAAATTCTGAAGATTTATAGAGCATATCGAAAAGGGAATTTCCCTAAATATGCCGAACAGGACCCTTTCCCGATTTGCTTTTCTTTGGAGTGGAGAATCATTTGCTTAGTAAAGAAGCGGCAAAAGAGTATATCTTTGATGCGCTTTATATTGCGAAAAGACCCGGGGACAGAAAAGCATGGGTAGAGCTTTTGGATAAACTTGGCTGTGCAGAAAGGATTATATAGATAGGGCGGAAAATCTTATTCCGCTACTGGGACTGGGGGAGAGTCCTCTTATAGAGCGATTTGCCCCTGTTCTTATAGAAAATATTTCCGAGGAACTTTATCCGGTACTCATTTCCTGTACTTCCGCTAAGGTCAAGAAAACGAAGAAGATGCTTTTTAAATTCTGTCTTAAAAGCGAGAGAAGCCAAAACTGCACAATGACTGTTTGCAGAATGGCTTTCCTTTATTTGCAGGATGAGGATAAGAGCATTGCCGGTCTTGCAGAAAAATTGGCTCTGTCCTGGGGGCTAAGATTAGAACAAGAAGAAAGTAATGAAGAATTGCGGGGCTTGTGGAGAGAATGCCCCAAGCTTTGGAAAGTTCCAAGATTTAGCTTGGGAGATAAAACGCGGGAAAGCTTAACTCGACATGGTTGCCCTGCTTCTGAGAGAAAAGGACTGCGGGAAGACTCTTCTTTTGAGCAGTTCCTTGCCTTGGCAAATCAAATCGCATACATCCTGAAGAAGCCAAAAATGAGTCTTCTGGGAATTCCAACAGCGATTCCGGTACTTTGTGGACATTGGGGAGATGGGCAAGAGGAATAGAAATCAGCTTTATGGAGGAAAGCTACAAAAGATTTTGGCAGGGGAGAAAGAAATGTAGGATAGAGTATCGGGAACTCTTAACCATGCGAAGAGAGCTTTTTCGCACCATGGGACAATGGCCCTGCTTACTCAGCACCCCTGCTTTTGAAGACTCAAGCATTTCCGTAGAGGATTTGCTGGAGCGACTAAGTCTGTACCGAGCGGAAAAATTCTCCTACGTATCGGAGCCGGATTTACAGCTTGCACTAACAAGACTAGATATGGAGACATTTTCACAGGAAGATATAAGCAAATGCAAGGAAGAAAGAAGCAAATGCGTGGAAAAGCTAAGAGCTTGACTTAAAAATCCAGCTTCCTCCGGAGGATTTTTGCAAAGATGAAGAGGGAAAGGACATTTTGTTGGGGAGTTGCTTTGCGAAAGCTTATTTGCAAGACCCTATGTAGAATCCGGTGTTTTTCCGGAGAAACGCCCTATTGGAAGGTAGAATTAAAAATGCCGGAAAGCATTAAGGCACTACCCTATAGACTGTCTTACAGTCATAACGCACAGTTTTCGATTTTTCCGAATTGGGGAGATTATTCCTTATGGCGGTGCATAAGATTTCGAAGTTTATCATGGACAAGGCATCATTTTGCGACAGCTGGCAAGAAGGAGGAAGCCCTTAAGTAAAGGGGCGCTGATGAACTGGATTGCGGTATTTGGGAGGCTCAGTGATGAAAATGCGGAGGAGGCACTGAAAGCAAACAAAGAAGCTTGGGAAAGAGGCCTTTTGCTTCCGGGGATAGCGGATATTTCCTATTTGGATTGGAGCGGCGGGGAGCTGTCTAACTTGGCAAATCTAGCTGCCGCCATGGACTTCATGGCAAATGAGGGGATGCTGAGTTTAGTATGGAAAGCAGCTTGTGACGCAGTGGAAGAGTCCTTAAAGATGCCCAGAATCCTAGCAGGAACTGCGGAGCTTGTAAAGTTTTTAAGAGATTATCTGGATGAGGTGATATTTGCGGTAGAAAAAAAGCTTGCGCCTAAAGAAGCACTGGAAATGAAGCCCATCCGCATTTTGGCGGGAAAAAGCGGCTCTCGAAGGCCGTAAGCTATGCAAAGGAAATCCTCAAGAAATTAGAATCTATAGGAAACACATCGCCATGCAAAACAATAGCTTCCTTAGAGACACCTGCTGATTTTGAAAAAGTATGGCTTCCTTTTACCGGAAGGAAAAGAACTCATAGAAGACCATGCTACTTTTTCGGGTAAAGGCCATAGAACTAAGAAAAAGGAAAAAGTTTTTCAATTCGACCTGGATTTGCCGGAGGATTCGGACTTTTCCTATCAGGTGGTCATTTCCGGATGGTTATATGCTTTAGCTCGCGAGGGACAGGTTTCTGCCGGAAAGATAGACCGAAATGGCGAACTGATAGAGGAGGAAAATGAAGCATGGCTTCATTATGATAACGAAAAAGGGAAGATTGTAGTTAGCGAATTTAGAAACTGGCGCGGAGGAAAACAAAGCTCCCCTGGAAGGAGAGCTACGCCCTATTCCAAACTGTTTTTAAGCTTTGCTGTAGCGCTCTTGGCTCCAGGATGGAGATAGCATCTACGGGGCAAAAGAGTCTGTTTAAAGAATTGGTTCAAACTGGACATTATCTTTAAAGACATTAAGAGAAATTACAAGGCTTCTCTAAGCTATGAAGAAATCAGTCCTGCCAAGCTTGTGCGAATGGTGGAAAAGGAGAGAGAGCTTTTAAGCATTTGCTGGGGCATGCTTTGGGAATGTATAGAAGATGCGGGAGCGAAAACAGTGGAAACAGGAAAGCCGCCTCTTTGGATCAACCGGATTTTAGATCGTTGCATCTATTATGGAGCATAGTTGAGAGAAGCCGCAAAAAGAGAAATATTTCTAAAGAAGATGCCCTGTGGCCCGGTCTTTTGAAATGGTAAACTGCGGTGCGAAGTCTACTGCGGTTAAAAAAGCGAAGGAGCTTTTTGAAATCTTGGGAATCGGCTAAATGCAGATTGAACAAAATAAAAAGAAGGAGCGTAAAGCATGGAATTACTGGATTACTTGGCATAGAGAAAGGATGTTCCCTTATCGCTGTCCTTTTTAATAAGTTGGACAAAGTTATCCATGCCTATTTGTCCTGTATTGAAATTGGAAAGTTACTGAGAATGGAGATGGCTTTTTCGGCTTAAAGGAGCAGTATCAGCATTTTTGTGAAAAGCACCCATGGAAGAAATCAAGACCGCAGGACAGTTTACGAGCGAGCACCGTTATTGCTGCAAAAAGATGATGGAGGGAGCTCGTTTTCAGGCACTGCTAGCCAGATGCAAAGCGGAGGACAAGGCCATTAGTCAGGGTGATGGGAAAAGACAAAGGAGGAAGGGAAGGGAGAAAGGTGTAGAGGAGAAAGCGATTGCTTTATACAAATTTCTATTTTTATATCTTGCCCATCCTTTTTATAACCGCTATAATGATATCAAATCATGATTTAGTAAATCTGGATTAGATAATTCGAGTTAGTAGGAGGTAAAGTGCTTTGTTTATTGGAAGGCAAAATGAGTTAAATTATTTCAATAACAAATATAATGAAAATGGCGGACAGCTGATTGTTTTATATGGTAGAAGACGTGTCGGTAAGACGGAAACTTTTACGAGAGTTTTTGTAAAGGAAAGCCCCACGTCTTTTTCCTGTACTGAAACAACAGATGCTGTGCAGCTCAGAAATTTTTCGAACTGTATGTTACGAGAAGAGATTCCGGCAAAAAACTATATTTCTAGCTTTCATGATTGGGAAACGGCATTTCGCTCCGTTTTGGAGCTTCCGTATGGAGAAGAGAAAAAATTACTGATTATTGATGAGTTCCCCATATGTCATGGCAATAAAAAGTATACCTTCTATACTGCAAAATTTATGGGATACGGAACTGAAAGATAAGAATGTGATGCTGATTTTGTGCGGAAGTGCCATGAGTTTTATGGAAAAGGAATTACTGGCAGATCCTCTATGGCAGGGCTGCAGGAATCTACAAAAATGCGGGAAATGAGCTTTTTATGATGCGGCTAAATTCTTTTCCGAATTATTCCGCGAAAGATAAGTTATTGTCTTATGCTATTCTTGGCGGTATACCACATTATTTATGTCAGTGGAATTCGAATTTATCTCTTGAAGAAAATATAAAAAGAAACATTTTGACGAAGGGCTGTGTTTTATATAGTGAGGTGGAGTTTTTGCTCCATCAGGAGTTGAGAGAAACTCCGATTTATAATTCCATTATTGAAGCAGTTGCCTTGGGAAATACCAAGCTTAATGCTATTAGCCAGAAGTCTCTTGTAGAGGATACTTCCAAGACTAGCGTGTACCTTAAGAACCTGATGGAACTGGGCATTGTGGAACGAGAATTTTCAGTGGATGCGGGAATTAAAGAACATGGAATTCTAATAGAGGAATTTATCGTCTGACGGATAATTATTTTCGTTTCTGGTATGCATTTTGCTTTACGAATTTTTCTCAGCTGGAAGATGGAGATGTGGATGGTGTTTATGAATATTTAGTTAAGCCTATGCTTCAGCAATTTGCTTCTATTACTTTTGAGTCTGTCTGCCATGAGTTTGTTCGGGAAATGCAGAAAAAGAATGCCTTGCCTTTTCGTTATGCCAAAATGGGGAGATGGATGGGAAAGACGACAGTTCGTGATGATGCCATGCCGGGAGGAGTCCGTATATCGGAGTCTGAAATTGATCTTCTTGGCATCAGTGCCGATGCTAAGCAATACTTACTGGAGAATGTAAATTGAAAACGAGTCCGTTTTTCTTATTCGGAATATTTGGATACGCTGGCAAAGCTTGCCTCCCTTAAAAAAGAAGCAAAGTTCTATTATGCGTTATTTTCGGAGAGCGGATTTGATGAGAAAATCATCGAAGCAGCAGCTGGAAATAATACGATGCTTTATACCCTGGAGCAGATTGTAAATTACAAGTAAATAGGGGAAAGTCTAACAGAAATTCTTCAAATCCTATTTGATGGGGTTTTAGGACTGATATTCAAAGCCTATCGAATCGTGTTTTCATGAACCCGGTCGAATAGGCTTTTGATTTTTTAAAAAGATGTAATAAAATAGTTGACAATAAAAACCGACAGTGCTATATTGAACGTGCCAAAGATGTAATAAATAAAATTACAATAAAGATTTATCAAATACTGTTACAGGCTTTGACAAGACTGAAAAAGTAAAGTTTAGAAAATCACAGTCTAAGAAAAGCAAAGAAAAATAGTGTATAGTGGAAAGCATCCTCGGAAAGGAAAGAATCATGGCAAAGATCGCGGTTGTAGCAGCAAACGGAAAAGCAGCAAAAGAAAAATCATTACAGAGGCAGTAAACAGAGGTTTTTGAAGTAACGGCATTTGGAAGAAGGGCGGAAAATGATACGGATGCCAAGAACTATATCCAAAAAGATATTTTGGAGCTTACAAGAGAGGACTTAAAGGGATATGATGCAGTGGTAGATGCTTTTGGCGCATGGACAGCTGAAACCCTTCCTCTTCATAGCAAGACAACACAGCACTTGGCAGACATCCTCTCCGGCACAGAGGTAAGACTTTTGGTGGTAGGAGGAGCCGGATCTCTTTATGTAAATCCGGAGCATACGATTCAAGTAGCAGACGGGAGAACTTCCTGGAGGCATTTAAGCCTTTGGCACAGGCTATGGCAGCAGCACTTTCCGAGCTTAGAGAGAGAAAGGATGTGAAGTGGACTTACATCAGTCCTGCAGCTGACTTTCAGGCAGAGGGAGAGAGAAGTGGAAAGTATATTCTTGCCGGAGAAGAGTTCACATTAAATCCTGCAGGAGAGTCCGTGATTTCTTATGCAGACTATGCCATTGCTATGGTAGATGAAATCGAATCCGGAAAGCATATTCAGGAAAGAATTTCCGTAGTAAAAGCGTAAGTCTCATATAAAATCTATATAATAGAAAGGAGTGCCCATGTTTTTCTTTAATAAAAATACCATACAGCATCCCGGGAAAATATCCCTACGAAGAGCAAGTTCGTAAATTAAAGGAAAAATGCAAAAATGCGGAGGCTATTGTACTGGGTGCTAGCTCCGGACTATCTACGGCAGCGGGTTTGACCTATAGCGGAAAGCGTTTTCAGAAAGTATTTTCTTTTTCGACTTTGCTAAAAAAATATCCCTATTCAGAGATATCTATTCCGGAGGCTTCTTTCCTTTGAAAGTCCGGAGGAATTTTTGGGCTTAGTGGAGTCGCCATATTTACTTTAATCGTTACATTGATGCCCCCTCGGATGTCTATGGAAATCTCAAAAAGATTGTGGAGGGAAAAGGATTACTTTTGTTTTAACCACCAATGTGGATCATCAGTTTCAAAAAGCAGGCTTTGCAAAAGGAAAGACTCTTTTATACACAGGGAGATTACGGACTTTTTCAAAGCTCCCGACCCTACAGTGGCAAAGACCTATGACAATCAGGAAATTGTGGAGAAAATGTTGGAAGCCCAGGGCTTTGTCCGGGATAATGAGGGAATTTTTCAGCTTCCGGAGGGAAAGACGCTGAAAATGTCTATTCCCACAGCGCTTATCCCCATTTGCCCGGATGACGGACTCCCCATGGCTATGAATCTTCGAGCTGATGAAAACTTTGTGGAGGATGCGGGCTGGAAAATGGCGGCAAAACGCTATCAGGATTTTCTCACATAGTCATAAGGGAAAGCATGTCTTATACTGGGAACTTGGAGTAGGGATGAATACCCCTGTGATTATCAAGTTCCCCTTTTGGCGATATACCGAGGAGAATCCCAAAGCTTACTACGCCTGTCTGAATCTGGGAGAGGCGGGATGCAGTAGGGAAAAATTTCGGAGAGAAGCATTTGCCTGAATGCAGACATCGGGCAGGTGCTTAGAGATTTATTGAAAACTGATGATTCAAGAACTAAAAACACTATAGGGGATTGTTTTTGTGAAAGTTATCTGCTACGAGAGTTAGGTCTGCAAGCATGCCTGTACTTAGAGTACCGGGGAAAGGAGGCGAAGATGACACAAGAGGAAAGAAGGATATGGCTGATTCAGGAATTGCAAAAGGAAATGCCGGAGTACGCCCATTATCCGATTCCGAAAACTTCGGAAGAACAGTGGAGACTCCTCCGTGGACTCTTTAATGTGAGAAAGCCAAAGGAAGCTTCAGAGGACTTCCTGAAAATACAGGACAGCTTTTTACAGGAAATGACCCGTGAAAAGGGCGTAGTGGATGGAGATAGTTTGGAAACCACAGCCTTAGATAAACGATTGGTATTATGGCAAGGGGATATCAGTACCTTGAAGGTAGATGCCATAGTCAATGCCTGCAATAGTGCCTTGCTGGGATGCTTTATTCCCAACCATAACTGCATTGACAATGTGGAGCATAGCATGGCCGGAGTACAGATGCGCTATGCCTGTTTTCGGCAAATGCAGGAGCAGGGCTATGAGGAAGCCAATGGACAATGCAAAATTACGCCGGGCTATAATCTTCCGGCAAAATATGTGCTGCATACCGTTGGGCCTATCGTGCAGGGAGAACTGACAGAAAAAGAAGTGGAAGACTTGAAGTCTTGCTATCGTGCCTGTCTTACGAAGGCTACAGAAGCAAAATGTAAGTCCATCGCCTTTGGTTGCATTTCCACCGGAGTATTTATGTTTCCAAAGGATAGGGCAGCGGAAATAGCGGTAAGTACCGTAAGAGAATGGCTGGATGCGCATCCTGAAAGTACTGTGGAAAGGGCTATTTTCAATGTCTTTACCGAGGAAGATATAGGAATTTATGAAGAGTTGTTAAAAGGATAGAGAGAGTCTGCCTGATTTCAGAGCGACAGTTGCAAAAAAATAGTCGTAGCCATTCTACAGACTCATTTTTATAGATAAAGCTAGCAAAAGCCATGATGTAAAATGCAAAATTACATCATGGCTTTTTCTCGATGTGCCTAACGGCGCACGTTTTCTAACAGGTTAAAGTCCCGAATCCGCCTGGTAGTGGAAAGGATATAGCCGAAAGCAAGGGTGTCGAGGGTGACCTCGAATCTGAAGGAAGCTGGATATGAGGAAGACACTAACTCATGGGCAAATCTCTGGTCTGGCGAACAGAAATCTCATATGAGGTTATGCATGAGGATAAGACTGCATAACAAGCCAAAGTCCAATAACTACACGGAATCATGCATGATAAATGAGGCAGATATATGGAGAGGAAGAAACGTGTGGTACCTAGGGAGGTCTGTGTGATATGCCTCGAAAAGAGGTAACCATTGTCCAAAGCAATGCTGAACACACAGAAGTCAGCAGAGGTCATAGTAGTCGATAGACAAAGGACCGAATCAGTAGGAGTCTCAAGTATGACTGAGAAAGGAGGAATGACTGGATATGGCAGAAAACATTGAAAACAATGGCTGTTCGCAAAGAGATAGTGCGGAACATGAAGGGTATGTGAAAGCGCGTAGGTCATTCAATCCGATATGGAAAGAAAGGGACAGTGCACAGCCGAAGCTCTTAGAAGCGATACTGCATAAAGATAACTTTTAACAGAGCGTATAGAGAGTGAAGGCAAACAAGGGAGCACCTGGAATTGATGGAATGACCATCGAAGAGGCACTTCTTATCTTCAGGAACATCAACAGAGTTAACTAACCGTATCTATCGTGGAAAGTATACTCCGTCTCCAGTAAGACGAGTCGAGATTCCTAAACCAAATGGTGGTGTGCGAAAGCTTGGCATAGCAACAGTGATGAGACCGTACACTTCAACAGGCGATAACACAACAGTTAGTTCCAATCTATGAGCCACTTTTTACAGACGGCAGTTACGGTTACCGTCCAAACAGAGACGCAAAAAGGAGCAATACTTAAGATTAAGGAGTACGCTGAGCAGGGTTATAAGCATGCAGTAGTTCTAGACCTATCGAAATATTTCGATACAATCAACCACGAGATTCTTATCAACCTTCTGAGGAAAAACGTAAAAGATGAACGTGTAGTGCAACTTATAAAGAGGTATCTGAAAAGTGGTGTAATGGAAAATGGAGTAGTTACCGAAACAGAGGAAGGGTCGCCACAAGGAGGGAATCTATCCCCTTTGCTTGCGAATATCTACCTCAATGAGTTTGACTGGGAGTTCTTGAAAAGAGGTGTCCCATGCATAAGGTATGCAGATGACATAGTACTTCTTGCGAAAAGCAGAAAGGCATCAGAGAGACTCTTAGAGAGCAGTACGAGGTATCTTGAGGAGAAACTGAAAGAGCTTTCTTCCCGTAAGTGCTGTCAGTCAATCAAGCCGAGCCTAGAAAGAATCAAGGTATACGCAAGAGGGTGGCTTAACTACTATGGAATAGTAAGTATGAAGAGCAACATGAATGATGTCAACGGATGGCTCTATCACAGAATACGTATGTGTATATGGAAACAATGGAAACGTGTGCGAACCAGATACCGAAACCTGATGAGCATGGGAGTTCCCAAAGACCTGGCATGGAAAGCGGCAAACAGCAGACGAGGCTATTGGTTTACAACACATACAGTTGTCATGAACATGGCAATGACAAAAGAAAGACTGATAAACAGTGGCCTTTACGATTTAGCCACAGCATACCAGTCTGTGCACGTCAACTATTGAAAGCGCTGTATACGAGAACCGTACGTACAGTGTTAGTGAGAGGACGGCGGTTAGTCACCGCCTCCTA
>BNJU01004462.1_pt1 | contig 13864 bp, 23 predicted proteins | sample 8539281 | NCBI WGS metagenome assembly BNJU01 (sample SAMD00202456, study PRJDB9452) | human saliva metagenome | isolation source: human saliva | place: Japan
CCTCTCCTCTAATTCTCCTGTCCACTGTTTCATTATTTTCTAATAGGGAATATCAGATTTCTCTTACCTCAGAATCACCCCTTGCCAAGAGTACACCAGAATCGGCATGGAAATGATAGGCCAGAGGGTCGTGAAAATGTTGTACAGCTTGCGTCTCCTCTCTTTCCATAGAGGATATGTGCAAACTGGGAAACGTTCGCAGCCGCCGTGAGCCATGGCACTAAAGGTCTACGAGGAAAGGACAGGATTGTCCAGAGCCGTCTATCCTGGTCGAGCACAGAAATCAGCAGTGTTGCAGATAAAAGGGAAGAAAAGCGGTCGGAAACGCCGTAACCATATAGATTCTTCTGGATAGTACTATCTTTTGAAAGACATACTTGCCCAAAACGATACCGGTAATCAGCATACTGAGTAGGCCTGATCATTTTCCCTAAATCCGAGATGGCAAAGGGAAATCGGTGCCGAGTCGAAACCCTCGTGATTGCAGAACAGACACCAAAAAGAATGGCAAGAATGTTGAGTCAAACAGGACGTTTTAAGAAAGGCGTTTTGTTCTCGTCCTCCTCTTAGACTGTTCTCCTTTCGATTGTTCGTTTCTTAGATTGCTCCACCCTTGATTGCTCCTCTTACATCGCTCATCCTTGAATTTCTCCTCACTAGTTTGCTCCGCCTTTCCCTCGAAACAAATGAATCCGTGCGTCCAGACTAAAGAGATTATACACGGTGATGTACGCCGACCCATAAAGCAGATACTCCTCTCAGGACACTGCCACGATGGGTAGAACAAAATTTCCGCAGTTCGTGTATTCTAGACATTTCCTCTACAGGACTTAAAATGCAGCGGCTTTCTGAGTAAAGTGTCGCGAAAGAGAGAGGAAGTTTGCCAAAATGGCATAGCAGCAGAGCACGAAGGCTGCCCCGCCTTTCCGTCTCACTTTCAAGTGAGGAACCCACGATAACACAGGGAGACAGGAGAAAAACCGAAATCTTCGATAATAGCAACGCTGTCTGCTTTTTACAGCTTCGTTTTAACCAGCACTACCCGCGGCTCCTACGAACAAGCAGGAGAGTATTTTGAAAACTAAGGAAAAACCAAATTGGGTCATATTTCCTTATAGTAAACATGCTTTTATTGACTCAGCATTTGTTCGCTGTCAATATTTAACTTTATATCTTTTTAGATTATAGAGGGAGCAAAGCATTGATAATCACTTTTGCATTTCTCGTGTCCTGCTCTATTATTTTCTAATTTCAAAATATCATCCCCTAAGTAAAATCTATTTTACTTAGAATAAATGTACTACTATAAGTAAAATTTTAAAAGCGTTATTTTTACCCACATGATCAATGCCTCTCTAAGTAAAATTCAAATATTTTCCCAAAAGAAATAGAGGTCTGAACTTGGGGCGCACGCTGTCTTCTGTCTTCCTGACTGAGCAGTGGTTTTGTTAACACTGCTCACTTTGTCTGCAAAGCAACTTCCTTCTGAAGTTGGTCTCGTACAGAACAACTTTTCTGATGAAAGTTTGTCCTTACGTAACGGATACTAAGCGAAAACTGCGTTTCTCTGTTTTTCGCAAGTATCGGGACTCAGACTACCCCGCATTCAGACCTATATTGCAAAGAATCTCTTTATTATTTTAATTTTACAGTCTCTTTTCAACTTTTTACAGGCTATTTCTTGATTACTTCTTTAGTCATAAGATAGTACAGAGCGATTACAAAGTGAACTCATGACAAAGGTAAAGCGTAGTAAAGCATCTTTGAGCTGTCGCTGTTTTTACCTTTCCAAGTCCTGCTTTCTAAGGGTTCCTAAAAAGCTTTTTAAGACGCCTTAATTCTGCCAATTCTTCTCCTGATAAGCCCTCGCTTTCTGCTTATGGCAGAAGCTCATCTATCCGCTTTTCATTTCTTCAGCCGTTCTCGGAACTTTCGGATTGTTATTTCCACTTCTCCTCCGGCTTTTCAGCCTCCGGAGTGCCCCCCATCCGGAACAGGGGAATGATTTCCGGCTCTCAGGTCCACCCGGGGTTGGCGGAACAACGACAACAGGCTTCGGACCGTGACCGCCTCCACCGATTCCACTGCTTGAACTTGGCGTATGTTTATTGTCAAAGAGAATTTCCGTTACTTCTTCTCCATCCTTATAAATCTTCTTTCTACAATCAAATCATATAAGCTGTCTTCACTTTGCTTTACCGTAAAGCTGATGGTATGAGACAGAAGGATCATAGTATAGCCGCGAAGTCCGTCATTCACTTCTTCTAAGGTATAGTTGAAAGTTCCTGTTCTGTAAAATGTATCGTACTCAAAGGCTGTGTGCTCCTCTCCCACAAGCATCACGATTTCACTATCCGAGAAGCTGCCATCCGGCATAGGCTGTCCTGTAGCAGGGCCTCCGCTTTCAGATTAAATTGCAGTGGCAGCTGATGCGGGAGGAGTACAGAAATAATCTTATCCAGTTCTATTCTTCCCTCTGTAGATATGGCTTGAAAAGTGTTCGTGAATTCCAAATCATCTCCTGATACTAAAAGCTAAGAACCTACCAGTTCCAAAGTCCCTTACCGAAACCTTTATATTTCTTATCGAGTTTTGGTCATTTTCCACCCGGGATACTCTCCACTTTCCGTAATCGTGTATTCATACCTCCTCGCGCCGAGAATTCAATCTCTCCAAAAGATTCACCCTCCGCCGTCCGCATCCGGGTTTTGTGGTCAGACTGTTTGCCGTCCCGGCAGCAGCAGGCATCGGACAGGAAAGCGTTCTTTCTCTAAGAGTAAAGTTAAAGTGGTTACTGATATCCGGGGTCCTAAGTCCGGGCGCTGCAGAAAGAATTTTTGCACCTTGAAATTCCGTCTTATATGGGTCAGCCCCTATAAATATTGCGTGGAAGATAAGGGATGAGCTGCATTGTGAGGTCAAATTCGAGGTCAGCTGTCTATGGTCCGGATCTTTCACGGTAATGGTAACAAACTTTTCTCCCATATCCAGTGGTGTAAATCCGGGAGCATATAAGCCTTCTTCCCTAATCTTATACTTATAGGTTCCGGGACGAAGCAAGCGGATCTTTTTAAAGGTTGCCACACCACCGTCCGCATCGGATTTTTATCGGATCCAGAGGATGCCTGTCTATCCTCTCTAAAGGCGCTCCGTTTAAATCGGTCATCTTATAAGTAAATTTTTTGGTAATCGGGCCCGGAGACGTTCCCCCCTGTATCTCCAGAACCTTCTTTACAGGAAGGTCAAAAATATACGGCTTTACCAGTTTATGTTTTGCAAACGACTGCAAGGTTTCCACAATCGCAGTGGAAGGAGGCTGTGTCCCTTAAACTGAATACACTTCATCTGTGCCGTATTGACATTCATCACGCTGACTTTCGCCTGATCTGTCGTTGCCTTCATTTTTAGATTGGCAATCAGTAAACCTTGCTGGTCCAACGTAAATTTCTTTCCGGCAGCTGTGGTACGAAGGTCAAAGGCGATAGCCTGAATCTGCTTCTTATCTATAGCGGTATTTGCGCTCTCGTTTTCATAGTTCCATTCTTTCCAAAATGCTTGTGCCGGTATTCTTCGGGTTATTCGATTTTCCATCCGTTGCCCAGCCCGGATCATACAGTGCTTTCAAACCGTCTTTTTGTGCCTCAGTCGGAACGCTGTAGCGAAAACGAATACTGGGTTTTAGTATCCAAAGAAGCCGAGGTGGCCGGATCATAGGTTCTCTTTGCGCATGGTCTCAATATCTATGCCGTCAAATTCCCCGCTCTTATCTCCTAAAAGATCGAAAAGTACCATATCCGTGGTTCTGGTTGTCCCAGCCGCCTGATAAAGCATACGATATTTATAAGGGTCTCCCATATAGCTGATATTGTCCGTCAGATAATTCGAGATTAATCTCTGTTGATACGGTATTCGTAAAGCCTGCTTCAAAACGTGACATGTCCATAGACCATCGGTCTTTGAATAACCGAAGTGAGTAAAGCGAGGGATTCAGTTGCGCCGCATCACGTCAGATATGTTCTATATAGCGAATCTTTTCCAGAACAGGAAATTTCCCCGTTCATCGGATATAGTTCCCAAACCAGACCGTAGTTCCGGGTCCGTGTTGACATAGCCCACGGTATTCACCATATTTTTCCCTGTAACAATATTGAAGTAGGGGTTGCCAGGGTATAAGTCAGCTTCAGCCGCTTCGGTTAAAACGCTTATTCAAAGACGGTGAACGGATCATTCTGGTGCGGAAAAACGAATGATCATCATACTCCTGCCCCGAACCTTCCCAGTTTTTGGAGATTTCAACCATAATCATGATCTATTTCCCCTCTGATATCGCAAGGAATCCGTAACATCCCAACCGTCAATCCATGTTCCGATATCAATTGAACTGTCGAGTGACCTCGTCCTGGCGGGCATAATAAATCATAGATGATGCGCTTGGTTAACTTGATAGACTTTGGTATATTCATCCCTTGAAGACTGGAGTGGTAATGATCCTGAATTCGTTCCTTGAACACAGACATCGATGGTTTGTGTGCCGGATTTCAGGATGATCCTCAAAGTTTTTATTGACCTTGGTAAGTGTGGAAATGATGTTTACAGTCAGAACATAGCCTATCTGCAGGCCAGTAATGCCCAATACGTTCCTACGGGAGCTTTTGCTATATTGCTCGCCTTCTGCAACTGCAGGCTCCTGCAAAGAAAATTGACATTATAGTCATCTGTTCTCTCCATAGTGGCAGATATGGTATTCTGCATTTCGGAGTGTAATATCAATGGTATAGCTACATTCAAACTCATTCCTATAGTAGAGAGTTTTGTCTTTAATTGCAATCCTACTATCGCATTTTTATCCGAAAACATGCTCCAGACTAATCTGGTTATTTACATCCAATAGCTCCGAATTGCGTATAGACCGCCGTGTATCAGCTCCGCAGTAAACACCGGTTTTCCGTAGCTATCATAGGAAAATGCTCCATACTTAAAGTAGTTTGTGCAGTCTCAACCATACTTCTACCGAAGGATAGTTCTGACTCCTCGGCCGTATGTTGGGCTTTTTCATTAAACTTAACGCCGGAAACTATGGAATTTACCTGCTCCACATCATAAACCTACATCCAATCCAGATAGATACTGCTATAATGGTAGTCATCCTCTGTAAGAACATAGGGCTTTCCCCCGATAAAAGTCGCGTTCGGTTCCCCGTATCATGTTCGAGCTCATACAGATCACCCTTTGCAAGGTCCGTGCTAACGGTCTTTCCGTTCAAGCGACTCGGTAACGCATTTTGGAAGTAAAGAGATAGTACTTTTCCGTCAGTGATCGTAACTCCGGAACCATTCGGATCCGCGCTTCCATTTGAAGTAGAATAGTTCGTTCCGGAGAAAGCTATATTTCGGCATTCGCTTTGTACATCATGCAGAAGCGTTAAAAGCTCTTGGTCCGCGTTCCGTGTCGTAAGGGAGCGCACTTTTTCCTTCCTTATAGATACTCTGTAAGCCAAAGATATCCAGTAAGTTCTGTCTTTCCTCAACAGCATATTTTTATAGAAAACATCCCGCCACCCTTTGGCGCGAGGGAAGATTCTCATCACCTCGCTCTGCGGGACAGATAATCTCTCTCTTATGTCCATCCGCTCAGATTTCCGTCAAATCGAATCCCATTATTTATTTGTAATCCATTCTCGCTACATTTTGTGGGATCATCTATTGCCGCTTTCAATTTTGGATAGTGATGCTTAAATAAAAGGCATAGAGCTGAGAATTGTATTTCGCATAGGAGAGTAATTGTGTTCCGTTAGATACGGTTCGTATCCGGTAATCTGTAAACGCTGGGGTCTGGGAGATACTCAACCTGATCTCTTCCAATAGGATTTACAAGGTGTCGTCATTTCCTGCCGGGAGAGGGTCAGTAGGAAGAAGATCCATATACTTGGTGATATTTCTATATCCGTCTCGGCATAAACTTCGATATTATCCTGCCCGTCCAGATTATAAAGATAATAGTCTCCTCTGTAATCCATAGGCATCTCGCACCGACAAGCTCACCTCCATCCATTTTGCTAGGATCTATATTAAGCTGATATGCTAAAAGGGCTGTAGAACTTTCCTTGCTCTGTCTACTCTTACATACCATACGGCATAAAAGTAGTCATTTGCGTCGGCCGGCACCGGCCCTCAAGAAGGATCCCATTTAAAGAATACACCTCCATTTACATCGGCAGTACCTGGCTTTAAAGTGACCTTCGATCGGAGTTTGACTTTGGTTTCTACATGAACCGACATCCCTTTTCTCGGACTCTCCATTTAAGTTTTCGTGTTTTCAATCTTTAATTGAATCGAAACTCATAATCATGAACACCTTATTTCAATGCATTATCATGATGCACCTTCAACATGCTGGGAGTGAGGTCGTAAGCAAAGTCCGCCTCAAAGGTGAGTTCCGCCACTTAATATGTTATGAGTTCTAAGCACAAAGAAGGGCTCCCCTGTCCTTTTCTTCCAAGGTATAGGTTGAAACTACTCTGGTCGTTGGTATCCGGGGCCATGGAATTCCGTGCCTAACAGAGGGCTCCACCTTATCTCAGTTTTCCTATTACTGGATACAGTGATTTTTATTTTTGATTCAAGCGGTATCATCCCAGCCCTTAAAGATACGGGCAGGATATAGAGTTTTACAGACCTGGATTGTATTTTTGTATTTATCTCCTCTTAGGGTCATCTCTACCACAAGTGTTGTCGTATTCACTGCATTGGAATAATATTCAGGCGGAACAATACTTAGTTTTGCCTGCTTTCGCATATCTCCATTACTGCCATCCTTATAACTATGCGGTCCTTGTCGCCACTGTTCCAGCATTAGGATCCGCAGTTCCTTCAATACGCCCGCAATTCAGCGTAACAATCCCCAGGGCTCCCGTCATTCTTGCCAGTACGAAGGTACTGAAATGTTTTGTGGAGAAAACGAGATTCTTCCTCCTCTTCCTTGACCGGAAGAATCTCTGTCGGACGTCCTTCGAGAAGATGCACAATGCGAAGTTCCTCCTCCGCTTCTATCTCTTCTTTCTCCTTTTCTCCTCTTTTTCTCCGCTTTAGTTTCTTTCTCCGCTTTTAGTTTCTTTCTCCGTTTTAGCTTCTTTCTCCGTTTTATTTTCACTCTGCTTTAGTCTTTTTCTCTTCCTTCTCGCTTTTTAATTTTATCTACTTCTTTTTATTTCTTCATTTTTCTAGATGTTCTTCGAATGCAAGTTCTGGAATCCGTTACTTTCTCTTCTACTTTCTTGCCTTCGTTCTTTCCTTCTGCTTCCTCTGCCTTACTTTGCGCTTCTCTCTGTCTCTGAAGATTCTTCCTGCGTATTCGAGTCTTCTGCATCTTCCCTATAGCTCTTCTTTCCCATCTTCTTCAAGGACTTCCTTTATTTTTCCGTCTTTTCCAGACGGATTTCAACTTTTTCCCATTCTTCAGCTGGACTTCCTTTCACTCTGTCAATTTCCTGATAAAAGAAATATCCACCACTTCTAAAAACCTCTATCTCCGGTTCTTCCTTTTCTTCTACTTCTTCACTTCTTCTACTCCTTTTACTTCTTTTGCTTCTTCTACTCCCCTTTTTCTTCTTTTTGATTCTGTTTTTCTTCTTTTAATTTTTTTCCTTTTCTTCCTTTTCTTCTGCTTTCCTTCTTTCTTCGCATCCTCCTTACGATATTGCGCTTCCAAAGCTGCCTTTGCTTCTTGGATAATGGATTCTTCTTCCAGTACTTCTACTTTCATCGTGGTTCCTTCAAAAAGGTTTTATCTCCAAAAATAGCGTTACCGTAAGGTCATGGTCTGCCTACTCACTAAAAACCCGCGTCCATATATACCGCTTTTTCTTCTGTGCTTCTTCTTCGGAAAGTCGGACTCTCCCGCTTCAGAATTTTCTTCGGAGCCATCCACAGCGCCTATCTCCTCCGGGCGGTCTTCTGCAATATTTTTCTCCGTTTTCAGCCTGATTGCCAGCTCTCTTCATTCCCGGATGAAATCCTCTTCTGAAGAGGGCACTCTGCTCATTTTCGCTATCATGGCTTACACTCTGCTGTTCTTCCGACTCAATCCGTTCTGGCTGTCTCTTCCAAAATTTCCCTCTGCACGGCTTATTCCTGCATACTTCCTGCAAGTAAAAACAAAGCACAGGAAATACGCCATTCCTTTTTGAAAATCTGCCTTGACCATAATTTCGGCTTAAATAAGCCACTCTCGAAATGGATATCCTCTCGCTCCCCAGTCTTTTCATCATATACCTCAGCTTTCTTAATTTCGTGTATGATATATACTTCTGCAACTTTCCTATATGCATAAGTACCGTAACTGTTTATCGACAATATAGAGATTTTTATCCGTTTTCGACCCATTTTTATTAATTTTATAAAAAACAGGGATTTATTCGTCAAGATTTTCCCAAATCATCCAATATTTTTCCGTAGGATTTTTCCGCGTAAAAGAAGCCCGAGGAACTGTTCCTCGAGCTTCTGTTATTTCTTCTTTCTTCCGTAAATGCCGTAGAAGGCAGAGTCCGAGAATACTTAAGATAAATGCAGCTGCATAATACAGCATCTTAGAGCTATCATCCGTCCTTACCATTCTCGTCCTCTCCCAAAAACATCAAAAGCACCATATCTGTTGTTCTGGTGTCGCGTTCGCCCAATAGAAGAGTCTTTGGATATACCCAACAGTGTTCATTGCACTCCTCTGCTTTCCTTTTTCTGTGCCGTCATAAAGATGCCTATTTATTTTAAAAATAAAAATTGAAGTTTAAAAATTTTTAACGAATCCATGGCAAAAACACAATGAAATGGATGTGCTTCTTCTCCTCTCGACCTTTTATCTCCTTTTATGCATCGTGACAATTTTCCTGGCAATGGAAAGGCCGAGCCCGCATCTTAGTTCAATCCTTGGCTAAACTCCGGCGCATCATTTTTATGCATAGCGTATTGCTCTCTTATTTTATGCTTCATTCACTGCATCCGACTCTAAAGAGTGTAGGAATACTGTCAAGAAAAATCGTATTTTTCCTTTTCTCTTCTACTTTTGCCTCATTTTAAATTCATTTTTCATTTTCAAAAACTTCATAAAAAGCATTGCTATTCCCTTTACTTTAGTGATACACTTAGTCGGGTTTTCAGTTAAATGCAGTAATAAAAATATAGACAAATTAAGTAAAACATTTAGACTGATTTGGCTTCTATGTCGAAAGCCCTTAGATGAGAAAATGGAAAGCCCTTTCTTCTCGTCATAAATTCTAAAAAGGAGGAAAGATTGATGAAAAGCAGTGATGGCACGGATCCGGGAGCCTATGATTTTTACTTTTGTAGCGGAAGATCCGAAGAATGATTCCTCCTTCCCTATAATCTAAACTCATAAGTTCTTTTCCCTGTGTCCATGAAGTTTTGGAAAGGAGAAAAATGAACGAAAAATGAAAGAATTTGAACAAGACTACGTTCAGAAATTATAGATCTCATTGCATGTGGCGAAACCGAAGAGCAAATCCGGGAGAATCTGGAAGAATACCATGCGAATGACATGCGTCCGCCCTTCCCCTTTTAGAAGAGGAAGAGCGTAAGTTTTTAGTGCAGTCTTTTAGATAATGAGCGCCCTCAGTGAGGTTATGGAGTATGCCGAGCACGGCTACGAATATCTGGAAGAGATAAGTCCAAGCAGGGCCGGAATCGTCCTTTCGAGATGGAGCCGGATGATGCTGTAGACTTACTGAAAGAAGCCAATCCCGAGAAAAAGACCATCTGGCTTTTCCAAGATGAGCCTGAAGGATCGAAATGAGTTACAGATTCTCGCAGCCTACGATGAAGCCTTCATCGGTTCTCGTATGACCACGAATTTTGTTTTCCTGGACAATCGTTAAACATCCAAGAGGCCATGCGCTCCCTGATTGAGCAGGCTGCTGAGCATGACAACATTTCAAGGTCTATGTCGTACACGAAGACGGCTCCTACTATGGTGCAGTAGATTTAAAAGAATTGATTATCGCGCGAAGAGATACCAAGCTCGACGATATCACGGAAACCGGTTATCCGTTTGTCTATGCGGATGAAAAGATTGAGGACTGTTTTGGAACGTATCAAAGGCTATGCCGAGAACTCCATTCCCGTTTTTAGGAGAAAAACAATATCATCTTAGATGTAATCACCGCTCAGGACGTTTGGAAGTTTATGATGATGAGATGGGTGAAGACTATGCTCGTTTGGGAGGTCTTACTGCGGAAGAGGATTTAAATGAACCGCTTCTGGAAAGTGTGAAAAAACGCCTTCCCTGGCTTGTGATTCTGCTTTTCCTCGGTCTTGTTGTTTCCACCGTAGTGGGTCTTTTTGAAACCGTGGTAGCACAGCTTACCATTATCATGGCTTTCCAGTCGCTGATTCTTGATATGTCCGGAAATGTCGGTACCAGTCTCTTGCGGTCACCATCCGTGTTCTGATGGACGAGCGTCTCACCGCAAAGCAGAAGATGACTTTAGTCGGAAAGGAAATGGGAGTAGGCGGATTAAACGGTCTTGTAATCGGCTTGTTTTCCTTAGTCGGTATCGGTGCATACCTATATTTCTTTAAGCACCAGCCACTGCATATTGCCATTGCTATTTCTTCCTGTATCGGATTTTTCCCTAATGCTCTCCATGGTGATTTCCTCCTTGGTCGGCACCGTTACGCCTATCTTCTTTAAGAAGGTCGGAGTGGACCCGGCAGCGGCTTCCGGCCCCTGATTACCACCATTAACGATTTGGTCGGTGTAGTCAGCTACTATGGACTGACTTGGATTTTACTTTGGAAATCCTGAAGATTTCAGGGTAAATGCGATGCTTTCCGTGTCTTTAGACTTAGTAAAAGCCTGTATGGAAAAAGCGGGCTGGAAGCAAGATTCTGCACAATAGAAAAGCAAGATAATGGAAGCGGATTTCACATACTTATAATTTGAAACTGAATGGGAAGTCCTACTCTCTTCAGGTCTTTAGCGAAGAAGTGGAGGAGCTTTCTACGATACTTTTCCTATGCAGTCTTTTCCGAAAGCGGAGAGATGCTCTGCATGGCAAAGACCGAGTTCTACTCTCCCGATTATCCTTGGCTGAAGCCCCCTCACGCACATCTTATTCCAGAAACAAGCCCCTGCGCAGTCTGCAAGAAAAAGCTCTCCGGAGAATGTGCGGGGCGATAATATAAAAACACAAAAATATTCCGTACCGGCTAATAGGTCGGTATTTTTATGTATGAATTTTACCATTCTTCCTTTTTGAAAAAATATGTTTTATAAAATTTGACGATATATCTGTTAATTAGGAAAATACGGATTGATATGAATTGGAATAAAATATTATTGGCTTTTAGCGTAAGTAGTTAAGAGGAGAATTTTTATCATGAAAATAATTGAAATCAAATACTGTTATGTAAATACACGCTTCCAAGGAATTTATCAAAAACGGATGTCTTCACAAAATAAAGTTAGAAAAACGCATCAAAATTTGATGTAAAAAGGCTAGCTGATGAATCCAAAAAGCAGATAGACCAATTTCTTTTATCTGAAGAAGGAAAAATGGCTCGCAAAGCAGATCTGAAGACGAAAATCATAGTTTTCAAGAAATGCTGGATGAAGGAAGAATAATAGCACTTAAGGACGGAACCTTATATCAGTTTTTCCGAAGAGAACTTTTTCTTGCCGTACACAGGATGATGATTGGGATGATTTTTGTTGCAGATAAAGTAAAAATAATCCCCTTTTGGGAGCATAACGGAGAACAGTGGTTAACCTTCACCTCCTATTTGGATAAAAAAATGGTTTTTATGACAGTATGAGTGACAGTGAAGTGAAGGATTTTCGAAAAATCTTCTTCGTGATGTCACAAAGGGAGTAAAGCAAGGCCGGAAATCTTTATTTATATACTGAAAATGGAACGCCCTGATGCTTATTCTATGTGGAAAAATAAAGCAGAAGGAATTTTTAGCTATTGAGTCATCTTCGCAGGCATTGTATCGAATAGCAGATAAAATGCTTCCCAAAAATATAAAAGAAGGATTCTATAAACTTATTGAGGCAGTATAAAAGCCATAATGAAGAACTTATGGATACCGGGTATAGAAACCCTATTGACTCAATGGCAAGAGGTGTTGAATGCTATGCCGAAGAAGCGGAGATACTTTTGGAACTCCAATAAAATCAGAAAAAGCAAAACTGGAAGATTTAAGAAAAGAGTTATTTTTCCGGCAAAAAGCAGAAAATTATGAATCATATAGACAAGAAATCATAAAAATATTCCAAAACATTGGAAAGCTTCAAATTCTTTTTAACTTTCTTCAGTCGTTAAAGAGAGCTATCTTTCTTTTACCACAAATGGAAGTACGGATAGCTCATTCCAAAATTATATGATGAAGGATGCGAAGGATACCTTCTCCTTTATCCAACAGTGCTGGGAAAAACTATGCTAAACTATTTATAGTTATGCTTCCATGTTGAGATACTAAAGTGAGATACCAAGGGCTGTATCAAAATAATAAAGTAATTTTTGCAATATGAGGTCTGAATGCGGGGTAGTCTCGAGCCCGTCGGTACTTTGCGAGAAAACAAGAGAAACGCAGTTTTTCGCTTAGTATCCGTTATGTGGCGAAGCTGACCGAGAGCGTGCCCAAGTTCAGACCTATATTGCTAGAGAATTATTTTGATTTTTGCTTTCTCCTACAGCTCTGCCACGCTATCCCTTACCCTAAGCTTCGTCGGAACTAAGATTTTTAATATTGATTTCTCTGTTTTCCTGAATTCTTTGAGAAAAGAAGTGTTACGCATATTCTCCCATAAATTCCATGTAAAGCCGTACCGTCGTTAGAGGAGGCACCATGTATTTAGCACTTGGAATATCATTAAAAGCCGATTACACTGATATCCTCCGGTATTTTTCAAACCCAACTCATAAGCCGCCCGATAAATTCCGGCAGCAATGGAGTCATTTGCCGCAAAAATAGCGGTCGGTAACTCTTTCCTTCCCGATGAGAGCTCCGGTAAAGAGCTTTCTTCCATATCTGGCCTGATGCTCTCCCAGTTTTACATAGTCTCGCAGAATAGCCCTTTTTCCTTCAGATGAGGCGCAGAACTCTCGTATAACACGGATCTTCATTTCGTCTGTCGAGCCATTGCTCTGCACCGCCTCCGATGAAGCCAATCTTCTTGTGCCCCTTTTTCGATGAGATAGTCCAGAAGCTCCCCGAACCGCATTCTCTATAATCTACCGTAATGGTATCGCACTGCGGTAAGTCTGCATTGCAGTCAATCATGACTACGGGTTTATCACAGGAAGAAATTCCTGCAGCATCTCTGTAGTGAAGGTCCCTGTGCAAAGTGATCCCGTCCAGTCCCATGATTTTTCAGAGGAATCCGAAAGGAGATTTCCATGTGATGGCAGCCTTCCTCATCCAGTTTCTTCTTTACCGCAAGACGAATGCAGAGGTAATACGGGTCTTCCAGCTCTTCTTCCGGAGAATAGGAGCCAAAAATCCCGATTTTTAGTTTTTGCACTTTTTCTGGGAGAGGGCATGGTGTATTCCAGTTCCTCTGCCGCTTCCATAACTCTTTTTCTCGTGATTCCTGCACATTCAGGGTTTCCATCGTGATTCAGAACTCTGGATACTGTTGCAGAGGAGACGCCCGCTCTCTCCGCAATATCTTTAGTGTTGCCATAGTAAATCCTCCTCGCCTCAATAGAGATTTTCTTTCTTCTTTATAGAGGTTCGAAATCAAAACCATCAAGTAAAATGGTGATGGACCCAGAATCATTCGACTTGTCACTTCTTCCTGCAATAAAATAACGGAGAAAACGGTACCGAAGACTGCCGTCCGCTTCTCT
>BNJU01005306.1_pt1 | contig 13862 bp, 19 predicted proteins | sample 8539281 | NCBI WGS metagenome assembly BNJU01 (sample SAMD00202456, study PRJDB9452) | human saliva metagenome | isolation source: human saliva | place: Japan
AGTAGAAAGGAAATCGGTAAAGGTTTGGTAGCCTTCATCTTTATAGAATTCAGGAAGCTCGCCGCCTGCTCTAGCTGCCATCAATTTGAGACCCAGTAAGTGACGGCTTGGACCTTGACCGAGTTTACAAACTTTAATGCGTGCTTTGTATTCGGCCAATGCGGCATCCAATGCTTCACGAGATGGATTTTCCTACAACAAAGTACCAACAAATGCCAGTGATTCTTCAGAAACAGGACGGACGCATTCAGTACGACCGTTTTTTAAAAGTAGCTACATCCACGGCTTCGTATGTATCATCCCTATTCTTATTGCCGCATTACTTTTCAGACGACCCCTTTATCCAAACTCCGTTATAATGACAGCTTTAAATTTAATTCATTCCTAAGACGGTCTTATCATGAAACACATCCACATTATCGGTATCGGCGGCACATTTATGGGCGGCGTAGCGGCTATTGCCAAAGAAGCAGGTTTTAAAGTCAGCGGTTGCGACGCAAAGATGTATCCGCCGATGAGCACCCAGCTCGAAGCCTTGGGCATAGATGTACACGAAGGTTTTGATGCCGCTCAATTGGACGAATTTAAAGCCGATATTTACGTTATCGGTAATGTTGCCAAACGCGGCATGGATGTGATTGAAGCCATTTTGAACAAAGGCCTGCCTTACATTTCCGGCCCGCAATGGCTGGCTGAAAACGTATTGCATCAGCACTGGGTACTCGGCGTAGCCGGAACACACGGCAAAACGACTACCGCCTCCATGCTGGCATGGGTCTTAGAATATGCAGGTCTCGCACCAGGCTTCCTGATTGGCGGCGTACCCGGAAAACTTTCAGCGTTTTCCGCACGCCTGCCGCAAATCCCGCGCCAAGACCCTAACTCAAAATCGCCATTCTTCGTTATCGAAGCCGACGAATACGATACCGCCTTTTTTGACAAACGCTCCAAATTCGTACATTACCGTCCGCGTACCGCCATTTTGAACAATCTGGAATTCGACCACGCCGACATTTTTGCCGATTTGGCTGCCATTCAAACCCAATTTCATCATTTGGTACGCACCGTGCCGTCTGAAGGCCTCATCGTCTGCAACGGCCAGCAGCAAAGCCTGCAAGATACTTTGGACAAAGGCTGCTGGACGCCCGTAGAAAAATTTGGTACCGAACAAGGCTGGCAGGTTGGGACCGTCCATGCCGACAGCTCGTTCGACGTGTTGCTTGACGGCGAAAAAGCCGGATACGTCGCATGGGATTTGATGGGCGGACACAACCGCATGAACGCGCTTGCCGTCATCGCCGCCGCCCGTCATGCCGGCGTCGATATTCAGACGGCCTGCGAAGCCTTGAGCGCGTTTAAAAACGTCAAACGCCGCATGGAAATCAAAGGCACGGTAAACGGCATCACCGTTTACGACGACTTCGCCCACCACCCGACGGCCATCGAAACCACCATCGAAGGTCTGCGCCAGCGCGTCGGTAAACGCCCGCATCCTCGCCGTCCTCGAGCCGCGTTCCAACACCATGAAACTCGGCACCATGAAAAGCCGCCCCTGCCCGAAAGCCTCAAAGGTGCCGACCAAGTGTTCTGCTACGCCGGCGGCGTGGACTGGGACGTCGCCGAATCCCTCGCGCCTTTGGGCGGCAAGCTGCACGTCGGACAAGACTTCGATGCCTTCGTTGCCAAAATCGTGAAAAATGCCGAAGCAGGCGACCATATTTTGGTGATGAGCAACGGCGGTTTCGGCGGGATACACGGGAAGCTGTTAGAAGCCTTGAAATAAGCCTTCTCCAATAACCAAGGCCGTCCGAAAAGTTTTCAGACGGCCTTTTATCATGTGCTAATTAAAATCTATATTTACGAAAAAAACGTTTTTAATAATACCCAAATAGCACTCATCCATTATTAGCCCATACATACTTGCTCAAGACCATTTTTTCATTATGGATTGCCAATCCTCCCCAAAATCTGATAATAATGCAGACAACATCTAAGCCGTACATATATCATGAAACACAAAACTGCCTTTAAGCCCATAGTTCTCAGTATTGCGCTTTCCATCCTTCTGATTACAACAGTTGTATTTTTGCCCGTAATCACAATTCTATCCTAAGTATTAATACCGATTTCCTACAACAGAAATTACCGAACCCGAAGGACCATCACCGCAAATCGTACAATCTGCGCGAAACCAAATTGGTAAAACCCTTCGTTACGACCCAGCTTACACCAAGCTCAAATATCCAATGGGCGATGTGCCGATGGAAAAAGGCGTTTGCACAGACGTGGTCATCCGTGCATTGCGTGAGCAAAAATATCGATTTGCAAGAGCTTGTTCATCAAGACATGAGCCGCAACTTTTTCTGTCTATCCTAAACGCTGGGGTTTGAAACAACCTGATACCAATATCGACCACCGCCGCGTCCCTAACCCTAATGACTTATTTCACGCGTCAAGGCTGGGCCGTTCAAGATGCAGACTATCAAGCTGGCGATATTGTAACTTGGGAACTAAAAGGCAACCGTCCCCATATCGGCATTGTCTCTGACCGCAAAAATCGGCGACAGGCCACTGATTATCCATAATATCGGTTCAGGGAACCCGTGAAGACGATGTCCTCTACCGCTACACCATTACCGGACATTTCAGGCTTCCCGTTCAATAAATCATGAGACTACTGAAAGATTCACTTCAATATCATACCCAATCTGTAGTTTTGCGCTTTTTGCAATCCACCTTTCGAGGCCGTCTGAAACCATAGGGTGGGATAACCATCCGACAAAATATTAGAGACAGTGCGACATATTCCATATCACTGATATATATATGATAATGTGATGAATTTTTACGATTTTAATTATATTGGAATCATGGATGGAGAGAATCGGTAAGTGGATAAGCTATCGAAACTAAAGATTAAATATACAATTTTTATATCAATATTTTTTTGTCGTTTTTTTACAAGGGAGCTGAGTTTTTATACCTATACAGTCGATAATGTGCCTTCATATTTTTATGGACTGGGAAAGGAATATTCCTTTCTTGCCCATATTTATGTTGCCTTATATGACGTCACCGTTTTTCTTCTTGGTCACTATATTTTTTGGAAAAGGACGAAAAGCAGTCTGAAATTACTGATAAAAAGAGCAACCTTTTTAATCGGAGTTTCTACTGCTCTATTTGTAATATTTCCTATGAAATTTTTATTTTCCCAAGCCTGAGGTCGATAACCAAATTTTAAAATCCTTCTTTTATATTTTTGGGAAAAATTGGACAGTAGTTTTAATCAATGCCCGTCATTACATGTGAGTTTCGCTTTTTCTTTCAGCTGAGGTTTATTGTAGAAATTCAAATCCAAATTCTTAAAATCATTTTTTGGTATATGGGGGTTTTTACTCGCCATTTCGGTTTTATTTGTCTATCAACACCATTTGATTGATTTCGTAGGGGGAGCATTGATATTCTTAATCACTTGTATCCTATTCCCAAGAAAAAAAGACAGTTTAAACATTTTTGTCACAGAATCTTAGAAAAGCCCTACAACAACAGATTGAACCATAGTTCAAACATACAAAAAGGCCGTCTGAAACCATTTCAGACGGCCTTTTACTTTTACCTAACCCTCTTTATTTAACCGCAACCGCCGCATTTGCCGCAGCCGCTGCTGCAGTCTCGTTTTTTTGGTTTGAACACGAATTTTCGCAAGAGGAAGAATACGCAGGCGAGCATAATCAAGCCGACGATAATATATTGAGTCATGACGATAGTATCCTTGAAGAAATTTGGTAAACCACGAATGCGGCAAAATAAGCCATCAGGAACAAATAGCCTGTAATCATAAGCATATTTTTCGTGGATTTGGTTTCGCGTCTAATCACGGTCAAAGTCGCGGCACACATCGGAGCATACACATACCAAGCCAAGAAGGCAAAGGCGGTCGGCAGGCCCCAGTTGTTGTGTATGATGGGAATCAGTGCGTTTTTGTACGGCATCTTCAGACGACGCGCTGACGGCATAAACGGTACCCAATGCGGCAACGACCACTTCGCGCGCGGCAATACCCGGAATCATGGCGATACACATTTCCCAAGTAAAACCCAAAGGTGCAAACAACGGCTGAATAGCATGACCAAGCGTACCTGCTAAGCTGTAATCGATGGCTGCACCGGTTGCGCCTTCAGGCGGTTGCAGCCAGCTTACCAAGCCCCACAGAACCACGGCCAATGCAAAAATGATGGTACCCGCGCGTTTCAGGAAGGCTTTTTACCCTATCCCACAAGCTGGTCATGATGTGTTTGAAGTTAGGCGTACGGAAAGTCGGCAATTCCATCAAAAAGTGGGAATTGTTGCACATTGCCTTTCATCCGCGCCAAGCGTTTCATGATATACGCTGCCAATGCGGCAGACAGGATGCCTGCGAGATAGAGGATGAAACAGTGTCAGTCCTTGCAGGTTGAAAATCCCGCCTACGGTGCGATTAGGAATGACGGCGGCGATAATCAGCGCGTAAACGGGCAGCCGCGCGGAACAGGTCAGCAGCGGCGCGACGGCGATAGTAACAAGGCGTTCGCGCGGGTCGTTAATCGTACGCGCCGACATCACGGCAGGGAACGGCACAGGCGAAAAGCTCGACAGAAGCGGGATAAACGAACGTCCCGGACAGACCGCTTTTTGCCGCGATGTTGTCCAGCAGGAAAGGCTGCGCGCGCAGGGTAGCCTGAGTCTTCCAAAAAGCAGGATGAAGGCGAACAAAATCGTAATCTGCGGCAGGAACACCAACACGCTGCCCAAACCGGCAATGACGCCGTTGACGAGCAAAGTCGCTGAGGATGCCCGGCTCCATGTTGGCGCCTATCCATTCGCCCAGCGCGGTAAAGCCACCTTCGATGGCGTCCATAATCGGCGCCGCCCATGTGTAAACCGCTTGGAACACCATAAACAGGATGACCAGCAGCATAATCATGCCCCAGACGGGGTGCAGCACGATGTCGTCGAGTTTTTTGTGCCATGCGGGCAGCGTCATCTGGGTGCGTACCACTTGTGCCAAAATCGATTCGACTTCTTGATAAAGTTTGTCGCTATCCAGCGCATCGAGCGTGCGTTCGGCAGAGGCGGGGTTTGCGGGGAAAGAGCGTTTGCGCGGCAGCTTCGCCACGGCTTCGCGTACAGCCTGTACGCCCGACGCGCTCACTGCAACTGTTTCCCAAAACAGGTGCATCCAACAACTCGCTCAGTTTGGCCGCGTCGATATTCAAGCCCCTTTTGCGGGCCACGTCGCTCAAATTCAGCGACACCACCATAGGCAGTCCCAGCGTTTTCAGTTCCAAAATCATGCGCAGGGTCATACGCAGGTTGGTCGCGTCGGCAACGGCAATAATGGCATCGGGCGGAATGCCCATCTTGCCTACCATTACATCTTTCGCCACCGCTTCGTCGGGGCTGGTCGTGCGTAGGCTGTATGTGCCCGGCAGGTCGATAATGCGGACGGCCTCGTCGTCGAGGAAGGCGCCCTCGCGCTTATCGACAGTTACGCCCGGATAATTGGCAACCTTGGCATGTGAGCCGGTCAAACCGTTGAACAAAACGGTTTTGCCGCAGTTTGGCGCGCCAATCAAGGCAAAATAGCTTAGTTCCATCATTTTTCCTTATTCTTTCAGACGGCCTTAAACGGCCTCAACGATACGACACATAATCTTCCCGGCCTCTTCCAAACGCAGGGAAAATTGGGATTGATTGCCCAAACGTACCGCAAACGGGCCTCTCCCAAAACCACCCACTGCAATCACTTGCAACGGCATTCCGCTGGAAAAAAACCCTAAATCCGAAAGACGACGGGTTACCAAGGTATCCAAATCACCAAAAACAGGGTTGGGAGCAATGGAATCAATATGTACGACTGCGCCTTTTTCAGGCGCGACAAAGGAATGGTAGACATAAGTCTCTCTTTTCATTTTGTTTTAAAAAAATCAGATTATTGAAAAAAATGTAGAAGTGCTGACGAATGTGTGGCACATTTGAAAGATTGGTTATGAGTGGCTATTTGCCCCTTCTTTCGATAAGTGCGGTTTGTTTTGAAAGTATTGTTATTTTCTTTTGCTAATGATAAGGTCTATTAATATAAAAAAATCAAATGTAACAAGATAAACTAAAAAGGCTGAAATCCTTTTATCATTAGGGATTTCAGCCTTTTATGCACTCAACTAACTAAAGGCCGTCTGAAAAGGTTTCAGACGGCTTTTCAAAAATAAAAACCGAATCAAATCGGTTTTTTATTCCCATTCAGGAAAGACTCTAAATTACAGAGCGTCTTTCAATGCTTTACCGGCACGGAATTTAGGAGTTTTAGCAGCAGCAATAGTCAAAGGCTCGCCAGTTTTAGGGTTGCGGCCTTGACGTTCGGCGCGTTCGCCGACGTAGAAAGTACCGAAACCGACCAGAGTAACAGTGTCGCCGTTTTTCAACGCGTTGGTTACGGCATTAGTAGTAGCATCCAAAGCTTTTTGCGCAGCAGATTTGGAAATGCCGGCTTTCGTGAGCAATTGCTTCGATCAATTCAGACTTGTTCACAATTAGTCCCTTCCTATCGTAAAAAAATGATGAAATGCCCGAATACTCGGGGCTTAAGCGCTTTTAAAGCACATACGCACTTTATAGCAATTCTGAAATTATCATGTCAAGTAAAAGATGTGGAATTGCCCTATTTTTGTGGCATTCAGGGCAAAACCACATTTTTTGCAACATCAGACGGCCAACTTAATGCTTGGTTGCTTTTGTTCTTGACTTCGTCTTAGAAGTTTGCGGAGTTTCGTCAACCGCCAATTCAGCCGCCCATTGCTCAGGCTGAGCTTCCAAACCCAAAGCCAACACTTCATCAATCCATTTGACCGGATGAATGGTCAGACCGGTTTTGACATTTTCAGGGATTTCTTCCAAATCTTTGACGTTGTCTTTTGGAATCAATACATGCTTGATCCCGCCACGCAAAGCAGCCAGCAGTTTTTCCTTCAAACCGCCAATCGGCAAGACTTCGCCACGCAAAGTGATTTCGCCGGTCATCGCCACGTCCGCACGCACCGGAATTTTGGTGAAGGCAGAAACCATCGCCAAAGTCATGGCGATACCTGCGCTCGGACCGTCTTTCGGCGTCGCACCTTCAGGCACATGGACGTGAATGTCTTTCTTCTCGTAAAAATCAGGAGCCAGACCCACTGATTCAGCACGTGAACGGACAACCGACCATGCGGCCGATACCGATTCTTTCATGACATCGCCCAGTTGGCCGGTACATTGAATCGTACCTTTGCCCGGCAAGGCAACCGCCTCAACAGTCAACAACTCGCCACCGACTTCGGTCCAAGCCAGACCGGTTACCTGACCGATGCGATTTTCGCTCGGCCACGCCATAGTCGAAACGGCGCACGCCTAGATAGTCATGCAGATTTTTCTCAGTAACTTTAATCGCTTTAGGCTTGGCCCTTGCTTACTGTTTTGGATTTGGACGCTTTTTCTTGTCCTCATTCAAACGTAACCTGCATTACTACTTTACGGCAGATTTTGGCAATTTCACGATCCAACGAGCGGACACCGGCCTCGCGGGTGTAGTAACGGATAATATCGCGCACCGCACTTTCATCAACCACCAACTCGCCCTCTTTCACACCATTGCGCTTCATTTGTTTCGGCACAAGGTATTGCATGGCGATATTGATTTTTTCATCTTCCGTGTAACCGGACAGACGGATGATTTCCATACGGTCAAGCAGCGGAGTCGGGATATTCAAGCTGTTTGAAGTGGCAATAAACATCACATCGCTCAAATCATAATCGACTTCGGCATAGTGGTCGGCAAACTTATTGTTTTGCTCAGGATCCAGCACCTCAAGCAATGCGCTGGCCGGATCGCCGCGGAAATCACTGCCCATCTTTGTCGATTTCATCAAGCAGGAACAATGGGTTTTTTACACCCTGCTTTTCGCCATGTTTTGCAGGATTTTGCCCGGCATAGAGCCGATATAGGTACGACGGTGGCCGCGGATTTTCGCTTTCATCACGCACGCCGCCCAACGCCATACGCACATATTGACGGCCTGTAGCTTTGGCAATCGATTCGCCCAAGGAAGTTTTTACCCACCCTCGGAGGACAACCAAACACAAAATCGGGACCTTTGAGCTTGTCCATACGTTTTTGAACGGCCAAATATTCCAAAATACGTTCTTTGACTTTTTCCAATCCATAGTGGTCGGCATTCAAAATCAAATCAGCCTTGGCAATATCTTTGCTGACACGGGATTTTTTCTTCCACGGCAGTTCGAGCAAAGTATCGATATAGTTGCGCACGACGGTAGATTCCGCAGACATCGGCGGCATCATTTTTCAGTTTTTCAATTCAGACAGACATTTTTTTCTTCAGCCTCTTTGCTCATGCCCGCTTCTTTTGATTTTTTTGCTTTCCAGCGCATCCAGCTCGCCGCGCTCGTCCTCTTCGCCCAACTCTTTCTGAATCGCTTTCACTTGCTCATTCAAGTAATACTCGCGTTGGGATTTTTCCATTTGACGTTTCACGCGGCCACGGATGCGTTTCTCAACCTGCATGATGTCGAGTTCGGCTTCCAACTGCGCCAGCAGAAATTCCAAACGGTCAACAATGCCCGCAGTCTCCAATACATATTGACGCTGCTCCAATTTCAGCTGCAAATGCGCGGCAATGGTATCTGCAAGACGGCTGTTGTCATCAATACTGCTGATGGTACTGATGACTTCGGCAGGGATTTTTGTTCAATTTCGCATATTGCTCAAATTGAGTCAGCAAGGTACGGCGCAAGGCTTCAATTTCGGATTGTCCTTGTCGCTGTTTTTCATCAATCGCCTCAACATGGGATAAAAACAGTCCGCCTGTCTCGTCAACCGTCAACGCACGCGCACGACGGATACCTTCTACCAACACTTTAACGGTGCTGTCAGGCAGCTTTCAAAACCTGCAAAACTTGGGCGACTGTACCGGTCTGGTGCAAATCTTCAGCTTTAGGGTCTTCTGTGTTAGGGTCAAGCTGGGCCAACAGGAAAACCGGATCATCATTGGCCATTGCCGCCTCAAGGGCCGCAATCGATTTAGGACGACCGACGAACAGCGGCAATACCATATGCGGATACACCACGACATCGCGTAAAGGCAAGGTAGCCAGCGCACTGTATTCCTCGAAATATTTGTCTTTTGTCGGCATAGTTAGAAATCTCAATCATTGTTAAATCAGAATGTAGCTCAAAATTGGGCTGAAGCGCTGCATTTCAAGACTTGAAAACAGCTTATCCGCACCTATTTTCGAAAAACATCATTTTTAATAGCCCGATATGGACGTTTACGATAAAAATATATCGATCTCGGGCCGTCTGAAAACTTTTTCAGACGGCCCAAAGCAAAACCAAATAAGGCAGTAAACCATGACAGACTCAACTGAAAAAATCACTGATTGAATTCCCCTGCACTTTTCCCTTGAAAAGTTATGGGCGTAGTTCATCCCGAATTTGAATCCGCCATCTTGGAAACCGTGCGCAAACACGCTCCCTGATACCGAGCCGCACCACATCACTACGCGTCCCAAGCAGCAAAAGGCAACTACACTGGCGCAACCGTCAAAGTAAATGTCGACAACCAAGAGCAGCTCGACAATATCTACCGCGACCCTGACTGCACACGAATTGGTAAAAAGTGGTGCTGTAATGAAAATCGTGCACAAAGGCTTTCGTCGATTACCCGCCGACTTTCGAAGCCATGAAGGCATTTAATGCCTCGCGTGACGAAAATACCGAAGACGAATTATGGGTGGTCGAACATCCGCCCGTATTTACCCAAGGCTTGGCCGGCAAGCCCGAACACCTCCTCATCCGCGACGATATTCCCGTTGTCCAAATCGACAGAGGCGGTCAAATTACCTATCACGGTCCCGGTCAATTGGTCGTCTATACGATGATCAATTTCAAACGCCGTAAAGACCAGCGTTCGCCATATCGTTTCCGCACTTGAAAACAGCATCATCGCCACTTTGGCAGAATACGGCATCGAAGCAGCCGCCGACCCCAAACGTCCCGGCGTTTATGTTGGCGAGCGTAAAATCGCTTCCCTGGGCCTGCGTATCAAAGACGGCTCCGTTTACCACGGTTTGGCTCTCAATGTGAACATGGATTTAAGTCCGTTTACCCATATCAACCCCTGCGGTTATGCCGGTATGGAAATGACCCAAATTGCCGACTATGTCTCTCCGGCACCCAGTTTGGCAGAAGTTGCAGACAAACTGACCAAGCATTTACAAAAAGAGCTGGCATAAGGCCGTCTGAAAATATTCAGCCCCAACGCCATCCTTTTAACAGCCCCTCTGAACCCACTAAGCCCCTAGGCCATAAAGGTCGCAATCAGCTTTTCAGACGGCCTTTATAACGACAGAAAGAACACATCACCATGAGTGAAGAAGTAAAACACGACCCCAAACGTGGCATCAAACTAAAAGGCGCAGACAAAACTGCACGTATTCCGATTAAAGTTGTTCCATTGGAACAAAAATTGAAGAAGCCCGAGTGGATCCGCGCCAAATTACCGGGCAAGAAATTCTTTGAAATCAAAAATATTCTTCGCGAACAAAAAATGCATACCGTGTGCGAAGAAGCATCTTGTCCAAACATCAGCGAATGCTTTTACCAAAGGGTACAGCCACATTCATGATCATGGGCGATATTTGTACACGCCGCTGCCCGTTCTGGCGACGTTGGTCACGGCCGCCCCAATATGTTGGATCCTGACGAGCCTCAAACACTTGGCCGAATCCGTCAAATCCATGAACCTGCGCTATGTCGTGATTACTTCCGTCGACCGTGACGACCTGCGTGATGGCGGCGTCCAACATTTCGCCGACTGCATCAAAAGCCATCCGCGAAACCAGCCCGAATACCAAAATCGAAACTTTGTTCCCGATTTCCGCGGCCGTCTGGACATCGCACTGAAATCTTGGCAGAAACACCACCCGACGTAATGAACCACAACTTGGAAACCCATCCAAGCCTGTATAAAAAGCCCGTCCGGGTGCCAACTACCAACACTCCCTCGAGCTTCTGCGCCGCTACAAAGAAATGATGCCCCATATCCCGACCAAATCCGGCATCATGGTCGGCTTTGAAGCAAACAGACGAGGACGTGCGCGAAATCATGCGCGATATGCGTGCCAACAATATCGAGATGATTACCATCGGCCAATATCTGCAACCTTCAGACGGCCACCCGCCCGTCCTACGCTATGTAACGCCCTGACCAATTTAAAGTTTTTTTGAAAAAGAAGCATACGAATTGGGCTTTACTAATGCTGCCATCGGTGCAATGGTCCGCTCCAGCTACCATGCAGACGAACAAGCAGCCGAAGCATTACGTGAAACCCACGGCGGTTGTAGCCATCACTAAGGTTTGAAATCATATAGGCCGTCTGAAAAACAGTAGACTGTTTTTCAGACGGCCTTTTATTTATGCAAAAACTCTTTTAGATTTTCATGAACTTTAGTCGGCTCCTATTGAAAGCCAATCTTTAATATAAAAAGCGGCTAAACAGGATAAACACTGTTTGCCGCTTTTTAATTTATTTCTTTATTTTTACTTCTTCAACAATTTTGCCGCTTCAATCGCATAGTAAGTCAAAATACCATCAGCACCGGCGCGTTTGAATGCCAACAGGCTTTCCAAAATGGTTTTTCGCCATCCAGCCAGCCGTTTTGAATGGCTGCCTGAAGCATGGCATATTCGCCAGAAACTTGGTAAGCATAAGTCGGTACGCCGAACTCATCTTTAACTCGGCGGACGACATCCAGATATGGCAAACCCGGTTTTACCATTACCATATCTGCGCCCTCTTGAATATCCAATGCGACTTCGTGTAAGGCTTCGTTAGTGTTTGCAGGATCCATTTGGTAGGTTTTCTTGTCTGCCTTACCCAAATTGCCGGAGCTGCCGACGGCATCGCGGAACGGGCCATAGAACGCTGAAGCTATATTTTTGCCGAATACGCCATGATGGCGTATGGATATGTCCTGGCATCTTCTAAGGCTTCACGGATGGCAAGAATACGTCCGTCCATCATGTCTGACGGGCAATGACTTGTGCGCCCGCATCGGCATGACACAAAGCCTGTTTTTACCAAAACTCAATGGTTTCATCGTTCAGGACATAGCCATTTTCATCGGTTAAACCGTCTTGGCCGTGAATGGTGTAGGGATCCAAGGCAACGTCGGTCATGATACCCAACTCTGGGAATTTCTCGCGCAGGGTTCGCACTACTGTCGGTACCAAGCCTTCCGGGTTATAAGCCTCCTCCAGCAAACTCGGTTTTGCTTTTGCGTTACCACGGAAACAAAGCCAGCATAGGAATGCCGAGATTCAGCGCTTCTTCAGCGGTAAACAACAATTTGTCCAAACTTTTGGCGTTTTGACGCCGGGCATGGATGCACTGCCTCTTCCTGATTCTGACCTTCCAATACAAAAACCGGATAGATTAAATCATCTGCCGTCAGCAGTGCTCGCGCATCAGACGGCGTGAAAAATCGTCTTTACGCATACGGCGCATACGGGTGTTTGAGACATAACGCGGAGGAAATTCATAATAATTGCCTTTAAATAATGAAGTCTTTAAAATCAGTCTTCGACTTGACGTATGGCTTTGACCGAACGTTTGATTTCGCTGAGCGTACCGGTTTTATAACTATTACGTTCCTGTTCGGTCATACCGTTTTGATCCAATTTAGCGATATTTTCAATGCCTCGGCATACTGGCCGTCTGAAAGTTTTTCCCGTTTGATGTGCCAACGGTTGTTCACTTCGGAAGCCGTCCATAAGCCTACTTTGTTGTAGTAGAACAAAATGCTTGCCACCAACGTTTTCATATCGCTGTCAGGCTTTGGCACTCGCCGATACTGCGGCCGATACGGTTGTTGCGCTGATCAACCGCTTGGTCGGCAAGGCAACGGCTGAAGTAGTCAGCCCTTTACTTCACGCAACTCCATATCCGTCAGATCGCATTACCTGCTTTTTCGGCAATAATGTTGCGAATTTGAAGCAATCGCCGCCTGCCACAATGCTTGGCGTACGGCATTGACCTGTGTTCCCTGCTGTCGCTCGTTTGCTTTTGTCGTCCAAACCCGTACGCTCGGCAAAAGCGTGGCATTGCTGGTCATATTGATTAAAACCTCGTCTTCCATGCCGATAACTTGGCGGCCACGGATGGTTCAGCGCGAATTGAGCCATTTTACCGCGACGGCTTTGATCTTTCCTGGATACGATTGACAGCCGGACAATATTAGTATACCGAGAACGGCGCATTGAATGTTTTTAATATGTTTGGCGATGTAACTATCGATATTATTGTGTGAGTTCAACTTATTGTTTAACATAGAAACGCCTGTAAGCGCAAAAATAACTTTCCATACGCAAAATCGGCGCATGAAATGGTTATTTTATAGTATCAAGGCCGTCTGAAAATTTCAGATCGGCGAGTATTTTAACCTCACCAAACTGCGCGGAATCTGCGGTACATGCAGCAGGCTAATCGAGCAACATGCAATGTTGATACGCTGCATTAATGCTGCTGATTTTCTTTAAATATTGTCTGCACCAATCATGCAGCACACAATCACGCCACTATTCATACCGGCAAATACCAAAGTCGGATTATCCTTCATGACTTTGGTGTGCCGACGATGTACAAATGGTTCAAAAGTTCAGGCAACCCAAAATCATACCACTATGCCCTCTTTGGGTCCATTTGCTTCCTTTGGCAAACAGGTAGCCAAACATCGCGACTGGCACAAACAAAACGCCATCAGCAAATTACTG
>BNJU01001854.1_pt1 | contig 13830 bp, 18 predicted proteins | sample 8539281 | NCBI WGS metagenome assembly BNJU01 (sample SAMD00202456, study PRJDB9452) | human saliva metagenome | isolation source: human saliva | place: Japan
AGGCTTTCTCTGCATATCTGAAAGAAGGAGGAATGGCGGGTCTTGTTGTACTGGTTATAAGGAAGCAAAATATAATTACATCGAGGAATGTTTTGACACATTGATTGTTATCAGAGATGTCTGACAAAAGTACAAAATTAGAAAGTATGCAAACTGATGGAACAGAATTGTGCTGTTTTGATGGATAATATCTCAACCCATTCCTCTGCGTAAGCAAAAATATGTACCAATGTCTCGAGTATGAATGAGGCACCACCATACAACTTGCCGGATCGTATATGAACTATCTATGTAATGCTTTTGCATTTACATGATTAGAAAGATAGCGACATTAGAGGGAAAAAGTATTTTCCAGTAATGATCAACACTACCTAGAAAGCGATCATGCTTTTCGTTATGCAAAAGCTGGGAACAAGAAATATGGATTAGCGTGAAGGACCAGGAAAAACTATAGAAGTTGCCATTGAACCTCTTCTTCGTAGAAGGCTATGAGGTATATGTCGGCGTGTTGTATCAAAAGGAAATCGATTTTGTTGCCATAAAGAAGCGGGATGAAAATTATCTGTCAAGTATCAGATATTATTTTCCTGAAAGAGAAACTTTGGCATGCGAAGTTTTTCCGTTGCTTCAGGTTGAGCGATGCATGTCCAAAGATTTTAATAGCAAAGGACAGAAATGAGGAGCAGTCATGAGGAATAAAATTATGGATATTTCTGATTGGCTGTCAGGCAAGCACGGTGCTTGGCATGGAAGCACAAACTAAAAGGGCCATAAATCAATTATAGTAATATAAAGTTGAAAAGGAAGAAATAAGAGTGAGAATCATCCATTTTCTCAAAGCGGCGCGTTCCTGGCGAGGCCGGAATCAGCAGTAGGAAAATCGGATGCGGAAGAAAGCTAAGTACTGGCATGGAAAACAATATGATGTATCGCCTTTGACGGTGCAAAATATGAAATGTGTCATGCGGAGGCGGATGGAGAGGCTGTCCTTTTCCCTGTACCAATCGACCGCTGATAACCAGCTTAGCGAGAGAGGGAACATGCATCGGAGCGAACTGAGACTGATCGTGCTCAATCCCGCTCACGGGCCTGTTCTATGTAAGAGAATGCAAAGGTAGGAGATGTCCTCAAAAGGTGGAAATCTTGGAAATTGCGATGTTACGTGATGCGCCCTTCCGGTGAATGGTGTTCTTGGGCTCTAGAGTGAAAGAGTCTGCAAAACGGATTCAGGTGGAAGACGGTAAGGTTCGACTGTAACGACAAACTTTGGTCTTTGATATGCGTCATGAGTTGGGAGTGGATTGAGGGTGGCGGCGCCGATGGCCCTCGACGTCAGTCTGCGGTACACCGCGCACCTGGCGGAAATATGGATAACAAGCGCTACAGTTAGCAAGCTTTATTTTCCCGTATTTCATGACGTTGCGCTTTTCTCCTGGGGTGATGTACGCGGCGATGGGAGACGGAGAAGTGATGGTCAGCGGTGGAAATTTCCGGCAGATGTGAAAGTGCGACTGGTCCGTGATTGATGGGAATCCGCATTGGGAACTCCCGGCGTTGCGCACGAGAGTCTCTGCGGCGTAATCTATTCCCGCGAAGAGATAGAGTAAGCGGTTTTCCGCGCGGTACGCATCATGAATGAGAGAGTACTGCAGGAGTATCTGGGGCTCTCCTGCACCAGGCTTTCGGTATGCTTTCTTGGTGCGGTGGGAGACCCACGCTTCTGCCAGGTGGTGGATCCGGGCGTCCGTGAGTGATGATGTACCGAAGAAGATTGTCTGAAGAGTTTACTTTTAATTATGACTCTCATCACAAGCCTCTGTGCAAAGGGAGATATTTTTCTCCATAAACCAGGATTTTCTCAATCCATCCACTTAATTTGAGGCAGTTGACAAAATTAGCGGGAAAATCGATGGGGAAGATAGTTTTCGGAGGAGAAAGATTCATCCTCCATAGCATAGGGAGTAGCAGTGTCCTTTAAGGGAAGCTTTGCTGCTATCATGGTAGTGGGAAATGGCATACTTCCACCAAAATTCCAGCCCGAATCTACGGGAGCAGCATGCCACACCTCATCGTGAGCATGCACGCATCAAAAGCTCCGGGGTGGGGATCACCTGCGCTTTTGCTTTTCCCGGGACAATAAAGGGTCCACACATGGGAACAAACGCAATGCGACGTTGCCATAAAAAGATTTCTTCGGGAGTCCTGATCCACCCATCAAACCTTTTCCGGAAAGTGTCATAGAAAGGAATGCCGGATTCTCTACTTTCTTTCCCGTGCCTGCCGACTGAAGAATCTCGCCTCTTGCGGAAACTGGAAAAATAGGCCGGAACTCGTTCGGTATAGCTTTGATTTTCCGGTAAATGTTCCTGGTCTGCACGATGATTTGCCGTAGCGGAATTCTGGTGTTTGTTCGTTATTTTTGTAGTGCTCACAAAAATATCACCAAAATACCAAGAAATAACGCAGCTTTCAGCGAAAGAAAGCAATAGCATTTCTTTCATGCATAACGAGGCTATCGTGCGCAAGCGGCGCGATATTCAGCTCGTTGTATGCCTGAAGCGGCGCACCGTTTCTAACGGGTTAAAGTCCCGAATCCGTCGGTAGTAGGGAAGAGAGATAGCCGAAAGGCAAAGGGTGTCGGGAGGGTGACCTCGAATCTGAAGGAAGCTGAATGGCGAGGAAGATGCTAGCTCGCTGGGCAAATCTCCGGTCTGACGAGACAGAAATCTCATATAAGGAGGTTATGTGCATGAGAGACGAAAACTGCGACACAAGCTAAAAGTCCAATAACTGCACGGAAATCCTCATGCATGAGTAGATGGAGGCAGATATATGGAGAGTGAAGAAGCGACGTGGTACCCAGAGGTCTGTGTGAGGTGCCCCAGGGAGTATGCTATTGTCCAAAGCAATGCTGAACAACACACAGAAGTCAGCAGAGGTCATAGTGGTCGAGAGACAGGACCGAATCGTGTAGGGAGCTCCTGGCAGCGACTCGAGATAGGAATGACTGGTTGGCGGACACGTTGAAAACATGTGGCTGTTCCGCAAGAGAGATGGTGCAGTCACGAAGGGCATGTGAAAGCGCGGTAGGTCAGGTCTCATCTGATATGGAAAAGAAGAGAGCGCGCTGGCCGAAGCTCTGTAGCGATACTCGCATAAAAGATAGCTTTAACAGAGCGTGGCGGAAGAGTGAAGGCAAACAAAGGGAGCACCTGGAATTGATGGAGATGACCATCGAAGCGGTCATTTCTATCTTCAGGAAACATCAACAGGAGTTAACTAACCGTATCCATCGTGGAAAGTATGCTCCGTCTCGGTAAGACGAGTTGAGATTTCCTAAACCGGATGGTGGTGTGCGAAAGCAGCATACCAACGGTGATAGACCGCGCACTTCAACAGGCGATAACACAGCAGTTAGTGCCAATCTAGAACCACTTTTGCAGACAGCGGTTACGGCTACCGCCAAACAGAGACGCAGAAAGGAGCTAATACTTAAGGTATGAGTACGCTGAACTGGGCTACACATGTGGTAGTTCTCAGACTTATCGAAAATATTTCGATACAATCAACCACGAGTTCTTATCAGCCTTCTGAGGAAAAATGTAAAGATGAACGTGGTGCAGCTTATCAAGAGGGTATCTGAAAGAGTGGCGATGAAAATGGAGTGGTTATTGAGAGAGAGGAAGGTCATACAGAGGAATCTATCCCTTTGCTTCAGCGAATATCTACCTCAATGAGTTCGACTGGGAGTTTTTGAGTGTCCCATAGGTATGCAGATGACATAGTCCTTCTTGCGAAAAAGCAAAGGGCATCTGAGAGACTCTTAGAGAGCAGTACGAGGTATCTAGGGAGGAAAACCGACGGGCTTTTCTTCCCCGTAAAGCTCCTGTCGGTCAATCAAAGCCGAGCCTTGAAAAGAATCACGTATACGCAGAGGTGGCAACTACTATGGAATACTAGTGTGAAAACAACATGAATGAGGTCAACGGATGCTCTACTCACAGAATACGTATGTGTATATGGAAACAATGGAAATGTGTGCAGAACCAGAATGCGAAACTAAGGGGTCATGGAGTTCCTCAAGACCTCAAAGGTGAAAACAGAGAAGCAGCAGACGAGGCTATTGGTTTACAACACATACAGTTGTCATGAACATGCAATGACAGAAAGACTGATAAACAGTGGCTTTTACGATTTAACACAGCATATCAGTCTCGTGCATCAACTATTGAGCGCTGTACGAGAACCCGTACGTACAGTGTGGCGAGGACGACGGTTAGTCACCGCCTCCTACTCGATGAAGGGTTTTAATTGAGAGATAAAATAAGCCTCCGATTCTTCGGAGGGCTTATCAAATGAAAACCATATATTGCCTTGATGCAGGGGCGAGACTTTATGCCGCTATACAAAAGAGAAAGATAACTGATACTTACACGAAATAAGTGGCTTTCTAGACTCATCAATGCATTACTAAAGAACCTCATGACATATCTTCTCGCCAATTGATATACTATCTATTAGTTAGTTTAGACTAATCAACGTCAAGCTTTGAAATTTAGACTGAAAAGGGAAGAAGAAGAAAGTGAAAAAGACATATGTATTTTTACTACTCAATTTATACTATTAACAAGTTGTGGGAGAAACAGGAAGTCAGGGAGACAATGACTTCTAAAGAAGATGAAAGTCTAAAAGTACCATGATTTTCGGGGTGATGGGAGGTTCAGGAAGAGCTAACTCAAATGACAAAAGAAAAAGTAGAAGTTACTACTTCTTTTATACGTATAGTGAAATCAGCTTGCAGGCGATATGGTAGATAAAACGTATACAGCAGGAGAAGATCCACATCTTTATGTAAGCTGCCCGAGGATTTAGGGAAAGATTGCTGAGGCTGATTTGGTGCTTTTCACGGACTTCACTTTGAGAAGATGCGGTGAGGTACTTGAAAAGAAGGGATATGCAGTAGCATCCACATTTTCAGAGGACAAGATTGGCAAGATGGAGGAAGATGGGGTAATAATGAATCCGCATTTTTGGTTTGATATGAATCTTTACAAAGAAGGCACCGAGAATGCAGGTGCAAAAGCTTTCCCCGAGGCTTTTTACCTGGAAAAAGATGAAATAGATAAAATACGAAACTTACTTAGAAAAGCTGTCAGCTCTTGATGAAGAAAATAAAATCTACTTGTGAAGTTCCTGAAGGCGGACAGTACCTGATTGCTCACGATGCCTTTAATTATTTTTCAGAAGATGCTGAGTATTGAAGTTGTAGGCTCCTCAAGTATAGCAGTTCAGGGTCGCAAAATGAAGATATAGATAAGACTGTAGACTTTTATTGAAGCATAGGGTGAAAGCTATTTTGAGAGATACTCCAGACCCGGCAAGGATGGAGAAGCTTAAAGGCTTGCAGGGCTGAAAGGGCTTTGATGTAAAGGGTTGTAAAGTGGTGAAATGAGGCTGTTTTCCGACTGCATTGCACCCGAGGGCAAAAGTGGTGATGACTACTATAATGTATAAACACAATATAAAGATTAATCACTGAAAACTTAAGAAGTAAGGGAGGGTAGGCATGGAAGAGGAGGTGATTGTAAAGGTGAGGATTTGACCATGGCCTACCGACAAGCTGTGACTAGGATTTGTGACATAGATATAATGGCAGGGTTCGTTTCAGCCATAATAAGGCCCTAATGGAGCAGGAAATCTGACCTTAATAAAAGGGATATTAGGGCTTCACCTTGCAGGAGAGATTTTGATTATGGGTGAGCTATTAAAAGGTTCAGAAAACAGCCTATATTCCACGAGACTTCTAGGGTAAACTGGGACATTTCCAACCACCGTTATGGATGTTGTGCTAATGGGCAGATGTGTGACCTTGGCTGGTTTGACATCCAGTGGGAGGATAGGAAAAAGCAGGAGGCTGCTCTTAAAAGGATAGGCATGTATGAGTTTGCTAGGCAAATAGGCAGATATCCAAGAAAACGGAGGAGCGAGACAGAGGGTGATTTATAGCAAGACTGATAGCACAGGAGGCAGAGATTTATTCTGGATGAGCCTCTTGCTGGCATAGATAAAGGTTACGGAGAGGTAATAATTGAGTTTATAAAAGAAGAGCAAAAAGCTGCTGTGCATAGTCCATCACGTGCCCGCTACAATAAAGGAATATTTTGATCAGTGTGGTTATAATCAACAAAAAGGTAGTGGCTGAAGGCAGGGTAGAGTGAGGCGATTCGAGCGAAAATTTAGAAAAAGGCGATGATGAAAATGTTTCGTCGATGTACTACAAACTATACGTTTATCATAGTTGGAAGCGGTACATTTTTGCTTGCAGCTATAGCAGGGGCTGTGGGCTGTATTACAGTGCTTAAGGGACAGTCGCTGATGGGATGCCATTGGTCATGCCGCATTTCCGGGGATAGTCCTATCATTTATGTTATTTATGCAAAAGAGAACCGGTGCTTTTAACTCTGGGAGCGTGTATCAGTACTACTGCTGCTATTCTTATTCAAGTTATAAAGAAGGTCAAAAGCTTAAGCTGGACGCGATGCTTGCAGTAGTTTTTATCTTCATTTTGGGGTTGGCATGGTACTAAAAAGCTATATTCAGGCAACAGTGCACTATAAAAGACGATGCTCAGTCAGACTTTCAAGCTATATCTTCGGACAGGCTGCTTACATTATGAAGGATGATGTAAAAACATAGTATATGTTAGCATACCTATGTTAGTTTTTACTGATTTTGTTTTACAAAGAAATAAAAAGTATTCTTATTTGATGAAATATATGCAAAGCACAATTGGAATAAAGACGGTTTTACTCTATGGAATAATTCTTGTAATGACTATGGAATAATAGTTAGGATTGAAACTGGTAGGAGCTATACATTTTGTTTCATCTTTTACTTATAATCCCGCAATTACTGCTCTTCAATGGGTGATAAATTGGTTGGGTACTTATAATAGCAGGCGTGGTTGGTGGAGTTTCTGCACTTATCGGCACTATATATCAACCGCTTATGAGGGATGAGCACAGGAGCAACTATTATCCTCATAATGGGAAGTCTTGCAATCATTTCTCTTGTGATAGGACCACATGGGATGATAAAGAATCTTAGGATGAGGAGGCGGGGTGAAATGATGGATTCACTAATGTCATATTTTTGCCACATCCTACGAATCTCTTTTTGTGCTAGTAGCGACTGCTGCCATTGGCTACTATTTTGAGGCCCGTGGTGATTAAGGAAGCTTTCAATGGTTTCAGATGCCATTTCACTCTGGTTTTACTGTGGGAATAGTTATCGCATTTTTCTAGTAAAAGATGTGGGTTTCGCCATTTCTAATAGCAGGAGCGGCATTGTTTGGGGTAATTACTGTCTTTGTCGTGGAGTTTCTTTCAGGGACAGGACTTGTTAAAAATGATGATGCAGTGGAATAGTTTTTCCGATGTTTTTGCTCTGCAGCTGTTTTAATCACTAAATTTTGCAGTATACATCTCGATACCGACGTAGTGCTAATGGGAGAGGTCATCATTGCACCCGTTAAACAGGATAGAATTGTATGGGAATCGACCTGCCCAAGGCATTTGCACAGATGGGAATAGTTGCTTGTGATAAACTTACTCTTTGTCATCATTTTCTTTAAGGAACTTAAAGGTAACTACCTTTGACAGAGGGTTTGCAACGCTTGCGGGATTTTCCTCGGCAGCCCTGTTTTATGTATTGATGACACTTTCATCATTTACAGCAGTTACAGCTTTTTGATGCTGTGGGGCTATTTAATGTGGTTTCGTTTTTGATTACTCCAGAGGGCAGCAGCCTATCTTATAAGTAAAAGATCTTAAGGTGATGATAGCCGATTTTCGGTTGGCCATGTCAGTTATCAATTCTATTATAGGCTACTGTGTTTTTCGCTTCTTATGAATGTATCTATGTCTGGGCCAGATGCTGCAGCCATGTAGGAGTTACATTTTACTTACCTTTTTGTTTAATAGAGAGGGCTGATTACTGATATTTATAGATTACAGAAAAGTGAAGTTAAACTAGGACTTTTCTCAACCATATAGAGTAATCATTCAAGCAAAAAGGAGGAAAGTGAGGAACTGGGATTGGAGCTCAATCAAGAACCATCTCCAAATGGAAGCAGGCCGAGGTTGATAAAATAGCGGGAAGACTTATAGGGTTTATAAGGATAGAGATAGATAAGAATATTTATGATTTGACCGAGAGAGGCGAGAGAGAAGTTTGTGAGATTGAGGAATCAGCCCTCGGCTGTGAGTGAGGATTTAATTGAGATAGATAAGCCCTCCGACTTATCGGAGGGCTCTTCAAGTAGCTGTGCGGCGCACCTTTCTAACGGAGTTAAAGTCCCGAAGATCACTTGGTGGGAAGGATATAGCCAAGCAGGGTGTCGGTGACCTCGAATCTGAAGGAAGCTGGATAGAGAGAATGCTAACCTTGGGCAAAATCTCTCGTCTGACAGACAGAAATCTTCATATGAGGTGCCATGAGAGATAGGATAGTGCCAAACAAAGTCCGATCAAACTACACAGAATCATGCTACATGATATAGAGGCAGATAGATGGAAGGGAAGAAGCGTGGTACCTAGGGGAGGTCTGTGTGATAAGCTGAAAGAGGTAACCATTGTAGTAGCAATGCTGAACGCCGAAGTCAGCAGGAGGTCATAGTAGTCGAGAGACAAAGGACCGAATCAATAGGAGTTCAAGTATAACTGAGAAAGGAGACTGACTGAGTCATGGCGAAAACACTGAGAACAGTGGCTGTTTGCAGAGATAGTGGGAACATGAAGGTGCTAAAAGCGCGCAGGTCATTCAATCTGATATGGAAAGAGAGACAGTGCACAGCCAGAAGCTCTTGGAAGCAGTATGTATGAGGATAACTCAACAGAGCGTATAAGAGTTAAAAACAAGGAGCACCTGAGTTGATGAATGACTATTGAAAGCGTTCTCTACCTTCAGGGACATCAACAAGTTAACGACACGTATTTATCGTGGAAAGTATACTCCGTCTCCAGTAAGACAGTTGAGATTTAAACCAGATGGTGGTGTGTGCGGGCTTGGCATAGCAACAATGATAGTCCGTACACTTCAACAGGCGATAAACACAGCAGTTATGTCAATCCATGAGCCACTTTTTACAGACGCAGTTACGGCTACCGCCCAAACAGAGACGCAAAAGAGCAATACGCAGGTTAAGAGTACGCTGAACTGGGCTACGCTATGCGGTAGTTCTAGACTTATCGAAATATTTCGATACAATCAACCACGAGTTCTTATCAGCCTTCTAGGAAAATATAAAAGTGACACAATGGTGCGCTTATCAAGGATGAAAAGTGGCGAAATGGAAAATGGGTGGTTATTGAAACAGAGGAAGGGTCGCCACAAGGGAGATCTATCCCCTTTGCTTGCGAATATCTACACTCAATGAGTTCGACTGGGAGTTTTTGAAAAGAGGTGTCATGCATGGTATGCAGATGACGCAGTCCTGTTGCGAAAAGCGAAAGGCATGAGACTCTTGAGAGCAGTACAGAGTATCTAGAGGAAGAGCGGCAGAGCTTTCTTCGCATAGCTCTGTCAGTCAATCAAACCCGAACCTTGAAAAGAATCGAGTATACGCAAGAGGGTGGCTTAACTACTATGGAATAGCCGTATGAAGAGCAACATGAATAGAGGTCAACGGATGCTCTATCACAGAATACGTGACTGTGTATATGGAAACAATGGAAATGTGTGAGAACTAGATACCGAAATCGAGCGTAATGGAGTTCCAAAGACCTGGCATGGAAAGGCGGCAAGCAGCAGACGAGGCTATTGGTTTACACACATACAGTTGTCATTAACATGTCAATGACGAAAGACTGATAAACTAGCGCCTTTGCGATTTAGCCACAGCCTGTCGAGTCTGTGCACATCAACTATTGCAAAGCGCTGTATACGAGGAACCGTACGTACAGTGCTGTGAGAGAGACGGCGGATCTCGCCTCCTACTCGATTTTAGAGGGAAAAAGGAGACGTGTGATGTTCAACAGGCCGAGTTTTTGAACAGACCTACGAAGCACTCGAAAGAGGAGAACTCGGATGGAAAGACGAATCAGATTCATTGCAGAATTAGGGCTCTTTCAGGATATAGAGGCATTTCCGACTGAGTTTGTCGGACTTGGAAAGAGGAGAAAAATCTGCGACTGGAAAGCAGTTTTGATCGGCATGGAGAAGAGGGACTTCGTACTCAGTAGACTTAGTCAAGCTGAAATATCCGATGCTTCGCTAGGAACATAAGCGTCCGATAAACTCGGAGAGAAGCTGTGTTTGGCTTATCTATCTTAGTGAAATTCTTTCGCAAAGGCTTTGAGACACAGGCCTATTTTCCTTCCTACTGTGAAAAGCTCATTCCCTTTCTTCTTCGATTTATCAGAACGGAAGACGATTTTCTTCAGAGAAATCCTGATTGCTCTTGGCTGGGTAGCCGAGCGGAGATTCCTACGGCTTGAAAATGCTGGAAGACCGACCGGTTGCGAGCGTGAGCGCAGCAGCCTTATGCAAATGTCTTTCATAGGGGTAAATGGGCAATCTTACAGAAGAAACGAAAAAGATTTTGCACGAAGAAGAAAAAGGATTTGATACTCCGCATCATGATGAAGCAGCACAAAGCTGTATTTTCTAAAAATGGCTTAGTGCTCCGCGTTAGAAGCGGAAAACGAAAGCGCAGTAAAGCGGGACATCTGCGGTACGGTTTTCTGACAAAATGAAGGTATGGAAAGTCATGATGAAAGATATTTGGCTGAGCCATATCGATTTAATACTCTTTTTCATACTTTCACTGTCACTTTTTCCATTCACGCTTTATGATTACTATATTGTACTTTCTATTTGAAAATTTAACGGGTCAAAGAATCACTTTTTCTTGTGGGTGAGTTATCGCTGATTTTTGATGCGTTGATATTTCTATCACTAAAATTTAAAGGAGAAAATGACAAATAGTGAGAATTTAATCATCAGATTCGAGTAAGGCAGGGAAGACCCTCGCAATTATCTGGGAAATAAAGGGAGAAGACGTTTTGTGAAAAGTCTCCTGGATGTACAGCGGAACCTGCATCTAAAATGTGGGCTGCATTTCCCTCTAAGTTCCTGGCGACTGCTGCGGATAGAAGAAGCCTAGCGGAGGGATGACGCGGAATACTATAAAAATGCCGTTGGCCAAGAAAAAGCACTGATTGCCAAGCTGAATAAGTGAATTACGACAAAGTGGCAAGCAATGAAAATATCGGGAGTGGACGGACTGGCTTCTTTTAAAGATGAGCATACCGTGCAGGTTATGAATGGAAGCGAAATTATCTCTGAAGTTTATGCGGAGCGCATCTTTGTCAATACCGGTGCTAGGACCGTTTATCCCAAAAGTGTTCCCGGCTGGAAGTCGAGCGCATTCATACCAGCGAAACGCTGATGGATCTGGAAAATTCGAAAGAGCCTGGCGATTCTCGCAGCGGATTTATCGGACTGGAATTTTGCGGACTAGCTGCGAAATTCGGTACAAAGGTCACGATTATTGATCAAAGGTGATGAATTTACCGGAGAAGATGAGGATGTAGCTTACGAAGGTATTTGCATCTTATCAGGGATTAGGTGGACTTCCTCTTTGGCGCGGCGCTTCGCAGGTATCGCAGGATGAAGATGCAGTTCACCTCTCCTACACGGTAAATGGAAAAGAAAGAGCTTTCGGGATGCCTTTCTTCTCGTTGCGACCGACGCAGGCGAACACGGAAGAGCTGCACTTGGAAAATGCGGGTGTGGAAGTCTCGAAAGAGGCTTTTATCAAGGTAAATGAGACACCTGGCAGAGCAATAAGGCACACATGTTTCGCAATGGGGAGATGTTAACAGGGCCACCAGTTTACCTATGTCTTGAGATGATTTCCGAATTGTGAAGAGCTGGATAATCAGGAAGCTACGAAAAGAAAAGAATCGTCAGCCGCCGCTCCGCTTTCGCTTCGAGCGACGTCCCAGAGTGGGACTCAGTGAAAAAAGCGAGAGAGAAAAAGGCTACAACATCACAGGTGGCGACATTACCGGTTGCACCGCGATTCCTAAGGGCGAAAATCCTCGGAAATCAAACCGGACTGCTGACAAGGATTATAGATGCCGAAAACAATCGAATTTTTGGGGCGTGACCTTGTTCGGTGAAGAGTCTCACGAAGTGATCAATATCGTAGTTTTGGCGATGAGCGACAGCCTGACACGGTGCTTTAGGAACCAGATTTTCACCCACCCGACTATGGCGGAAGCGCTGAACGATTTGTTTGGGGCGCAAAATAAAGTTCGACGAGACTAGTGCAAGGTTTATTTGTGAAAAATAGAGGAAAAATTATGTCTCCAAAGCCCATGGAAAATCGTCGAAAAAGTGCCAAATCCTTAATGCGCTCAATTGAAAATATATTGCGTTTTCTTTTCCATGCTTCTTGACCATGTAAACAATGCTTTGCTAGTACCAATTTTAGAAGGAAAGGCTTTTTGCTTCGGGTATCGAATCTACTTTCGATTCTGGGGAGGATGCCCTTTCCCCTCTTTATCATTCTTTTTAGTGGAAGGATTTTAAGACGAGAAATCGGATAAAAGTACCTTTCCTGACTCTTTTTCTTTTTGGCGTAATTTCGAGTCCCTTTGATTTGTCTGTACCTCAAAAGTCTTCTTTAATCCAAATTGGAATATGTGATGTTTACTGGCCTTATCGGTCTTAGTTGTATTTGGATCATCGACAGTTTCAAAAGGAAAAATTGAACAAATGTTTTATGTGGTACGGATTTTCTTTGCTTCTTGAGATTTTCAGTGTTTGGCGATGTTCTCAGTCTGGACTATGATTTCCCATGCAGTAATAGTGGCTTATCTTTTATATTTTCTACCAGCCCCTTTGGGGCGCAGGGCTTTGGATTTCTGTACTGTCATAAAGAGACTTTATTCTTTTTAGGTTTGGATTATGCTCCAACATCATAATGGGAAAGGAGGAAAACAGAGTAAGTGAGCTGAATGTATGCACTCCATCCGGTGCATCTTTTTGATACTGGGGGCTTTTACGCCTGTATTTCAATATAGCCTTTTAATACTAGGCCTTTCAAAATAGCCTTTTCAATATTTAGTAGATTAGTTTGCTTATTTTATTTAAAAAGATAGTTTTACTTATGCGATACTGAAATTTAGACTTTCGCTAGTTAGTTATGGAGACTTTTTATTACTATTTGTGCCGCCTGCTGAATGTGCTGGAATGGAGATTTGCTATGAGTTGATTGTTGCATTTTTGTATTTTGTTGGGCTATATTATATTCTTTCTCGGTCAGATTGATTCATCATTTGAAATACAAGGACAAAGCTGAACATGATGCAAATTTCTAGCTTGAAAAAAATAGCAGAAAAATGCTCCAAATTATTAGGCGTAAAAATGGATATTCAAGGCTGTACCATATATGATGAACCGTGTGGTTTATGGAAATCATAAGTAATTTTGACAGCTTAATAATGATTGCAATAATGGAGAACCATTGATTTTCATTGGAAAAGTGAATTAAAAATTTCATTTATTGGTAAATGGTTTCAGGATATGGGATGCTTGTTTTTGAACGAGATGATATCAAAGTCAATAAGTTATTATCAAGGCATTCAAAGAATAGAAACGGGTATTCAGTTGTTATTTTCCGGAGGAGAAGAACGAATGAAGACAGTGGAAAATTAAACCCAGTAGTTTAAAATGGCTTTTAAGGCAAATGCGCGTATTGTTCCAGTTTCATTCTATAATTCAGAGGAGTGTTATGAGCGTTTTCATAGCTTTCCCTGACTA
>BNJU01001827.1_pt1 | contig 13820 bp, 25 predicted proteins | sample 8539281 | NCBI WGS metagenome assembly BNJU01 (sample SAMD00202456, study PRJDB9452) | human saliva metagenome | isolation source: human saliva | place: Japan
TATCAGCTACAAGAGAAAATTTTTTGAATGGGCTCCAGCTGGATATGGCATTTATATTTTGTCTACTACAAGCGAGATATTTTATGCAGTTGAAAATGCAGGTTTATTACCGATGACGAAAGTGTTGACTGGTAAAATCCTTTCTTACAGAAGTAGGGTGTGCAAAAGCCAGATAAAAGTATCTATCAAAAGTTACTAGCTCAATACGCATTACAAGCTAATCAATGTGTGTTTATAGATGATCTACAGATTAAATTTAGATGTCGCTAAAAAGTCTAGGATTTGAAACTATTTTAGCAACATCTGAACAGCAAAAATATAATTGCGATAGAAGAATTGCCGAAGAGAAAGGTTATTTTCAGTGAGAGATAATAATCTCCCAATTGTCAAGTCAAGTGCAACAAAAGTTGTTCCTCTGATTAAGTGAGTATCTTTCAAGCTGTTTGAGTTAGCTCAAACAGCTTTTATGGACCGATAGCCATGGATCTCGTCTAGGTCTTTCATTGATAGCCTTTGCATAGTCCTCTAAAAGTGTCGGATTTAGTTTTTAGTGAGGATCCTTTGGGAATGAACTCTCTAATAATCCATTGAAATTCTCATTTGTGCCTTCGTTCATAAGATGAATAGGCATGCAAAAATAAACATCTAATCCTCTCTATCTTACTCAATGATGAAAATTCGTTTCCATTATCTGCAGTTATGGACTTAATGGGATAAAGTTTCATCACTCTAAGACTGCTTTGATTGACATACTCTGCTTTCTTTTCCACGAGTTTCTTTTGTGACAGCATAGCGTGTTTGTCGTTCTACCAATGTTAAAATAGAAGGTTCTCCTATTGTCTTTCCACCCAGAACAGAATCGATTTCCCAATCTCCAAAACGGGAACGATTATTGATTTCTTCTGGTCTTTCTTCAATTGACTTTCCTAGATGTTTCTTGGTAGAGGGACGCTTGTTAAATTTCTTACGGATCCGCACTGCTCTTGGTAAATCAATAACCTTAATCTCTAACAAACCTTGATGGATATAGTTATAGAGCGTCTTGGTTGAAGGAACAACTGCATCTACATGTTGGAGTCTATAGGTATGAACAAAGGTATCCACGCTATGCACCCTTGGTTTCTCTAGCATCCCGATAACGGTTATGGGCAGCATCTGCATAATAGTGTTGGTAGTAGACCTTCTGCCCATTGACTTTTTTCAATTGTGTTATGGAACCACGATTAATTTCACGAGTAATAGTAGAGCGATTTCTCCCTAGTCTACGAGCAATTTCAGCAGGTTTGAGTCCTACGCTTAAATAAGCTTCAATTTCTCCTCGCTCAGCTTCAGATAAGTGCTTGTAGGATTGATTTGTGGTAGAATAATTTGTGGACATGTTCATCTTCCTTTATACTGTTTTTCGCAACTCTAGTATATCAGATGAACATGTCTTCTGTGTTGCACTTCATTTTACAACAGGGCGAAAGAAATAATCTGGTAAAATCCGTCTTTACAGATCGGATTTTTTTTGATATAATAACTTTTGTGTGAAATAGCAGCAGGAGAGCATGAAGCTCGTCAACAGAACATTAGCTATAAAAAGTAGCCTTGGCTGTTTAGGCGAAAATGTTCTGCACGAATCAGGGCTTTCTAAGTGACTATTTCCTCAATTTATTATTTTTACAGGAGGACATGTTTATGTCACGTTATACAGGACCATCTTGGAAACAAGCTCGTCGTTTGGGTCTTTCACTTACAGGTACAGGTAAAGAATTGGCACGTCGTAACTACGTACCAGGTCAACATGGACCAAACAACCGTAGTAAATTGTCAGAATACGGTTTGCAATTGGCTGAAAAACAAAAACTTCGCTTCACTTACGGTGTAGGTGAAAAACAATTCCGTAACTTGTTCGTACAAGCAACTAAAATCAAAGGCGGAATCCTTGGTTTTAACTTCATGCTTCTTTTGGAACGCCGTTTGGATAACGTTGTTTATCGTCTTGGACTTGCAACAACTCGTCGTCAAGCTCGTCAATTCGTAAACCATGGTCATATCGCTGTTGACGGAAAAACGTGTAGATATTCCTAGCTACCGCGTATCTGTTGGACAAGTGATTTCAGTTCGTGAAAAGTCACTTAAAGTACCTGCAATCCTTGAAGCTGTTGAAGCAACTCTTGGACGTCCAGCATTCGTATCGTTTGATGCTGAAAAATTAGAAGGTTCATTGACTCGCCTTCCAGAACGCGATGAAATCAACCCAGAAATCAACGAAGCACTTGTCGTTGAATACTACAACAAACAACTTTAATCAATGGATTATCGAAGTTGGGATTTCCCCAGCTTCTTTTGTTATAAAGATTACGAAAAAGTCCTAGAGACCTTGTGTGCTACTAGGGCAGGTATAGAAATATTCTAATACAACATTTTTAAAAGAAAATTGCCATTTGTTCAGGGCTCCCTCTAGAAATCCACATTTGACAGACACCAAAAAAGGCATTTGTGAGATAAACATAACTGTACTCTTTTCTACTTGACTCAGCAATTTGCTATTGAAGCGATCTTATGGGTCTTCAGCTAGCATAATTTGGAATTTATGAGCGTAAAAAGTTTGGATTTCTTTTGGTCCGTTTTCTGTCAATAGGGCAGAAAGGAGAGATTCACGTGAGAAAAATCAAAAACTTCTATAATCGCACTGCGCTTATCTTGAGCATACTTATCAAAAATGTATTCTAACTTATGAAAAAGTTTTTGCTGATAATGCTCAATCATGTCATATTTATCTTTGTAGTGCGTATAAAAACTGCTGCGACTAATGCCAGCCGTTTTTGGTCAACTTTGACAGTGCTAATCTGATCGAATGATTCGTGTTCCAGTAGCTCTACCATAGCGTTTTCAATAATCATTTTTGTTTTTGACGTTTGTTACTTTCTACCATTTTACCTTCCTCTTTTGAACAATTTTTATACAACGTGTCTAAAAACAAAATTTTTCTCTTGTGAAAAATTTCAGAAACTGTATAATCTATTATATCAAATATTTAGACAATGTGTATAAAATATTTTCAAAAATTAAAATTTTTATACAGAGTGTCTAAGATAGAGGAAAAATGTTCAAAGAATGGAAAGCAATTTTCAAAAAACCAATTTTTGTGATTGTCATGATTGGTGTTTCCTTGATTCCTGCTCTTTATAATGTAATCTTTTTGAGCTCCATGTGGAATCCTTATGGTAAAGTTTCAGAATTGCCAGTAGCGGTTTGTGAATAAAGACCAACATGCGACATTTAACAACAACACCTTATCTGTTGGCGATGATATGGTGAAAAAGTCTTAAAAAGAATGATGCTTTGGACTTTTCATTTTGTATCTGAAGGAAAGGCTAAAGGAAGGAGCTTGGAGAAAGGTGATTATTATATGATTATCACGCTTCCAAGTGATTTGTCTCAAAAGGCTGCTAGTATTCTGGATAATAAGCCGCAAAAGATGCAGATTGATTATCAAACATCTAGCGGACATAGCTTTATTGCCAGCAAGATGAGTGACTCAGCTATGACGCGGCTTCAACAAACTGTCGCTAACAATGTGACAAATACATACACGACAGCTCTCTTCAAGAGTATGAATAGCTTGAGGAAAGGCATGACAACAGCTGCTTCTGGTAGTGGGTCAACTCGCTTCGGCGGTCAACAATTAAAAAGACGGTAGTCAAACCTTTGACAGATAATTTGAATACTTTATCTAGCTCTAGTATGACGTTTGCAGACGGCGCTAATACATTGACGACAGGTTTGGGGACCTATACGCTTGGGGTGCGTCAGCTGTCAGACGGAATTGGTACGCTATCGACACGCCTTTCAGCTTATACGTCAGGTGTCGGTCAATTGGCTTCTGGTTCAGATACGCTTTCAAAAGGTCTGACAGACTATACAAATGCTGTTGGTCAATTGGCTTCTGGGCTCAGATACATTATCAAAAGGTCTGATAGGGTATACAAGTGCTGTTGGTCAATTGGCTGACGGTTCAGGGCAATTATCAGATGAGCTTAACTACCTATACCAATAGTGTGGTAAATCTTGCAGGTGGCGCAAATCAATTAAACGGTCAATCGCAAAACTTATTAGCTGGTGTTAATCAATTGAGTGCTTCTAATGGAGAAATTCAAAAATTATCAAGCGGTGCGCATCAATTAGCTACGGGTCTGAATACGTTAATGACGACTGTTCAACAATCTGGCATGACTGCTGAACAAGTTCAAAAGCTACAGGATTTGCAAGCAGGTTTAACTGCTGTGCAAACCGCTCTTTCAACTGGATCAGACTTGTCAGCTGCCAAAGCAAGCATGACGACTGCTTTTGAGCGATATGGAAACGGCTGCGAACACGCTTGCCAATAGTGCGACGACAGACAAGACTACGATTGCAACTAACGTGACTGCTACAGCTGCTTATCAAAAGTTAAGTGCTAGTGAGCAGGCAGAAATCAATGCTGCGATTTCGCAAACTCCAAGTCAGACTGCTACGAGCTGCGGCAAAGTCATATTGACAAATATTCAAGCGCTCAAGACGCAAGTGACGAACTTGCCAGAGCAATCTTCTAATCAACAAAAGCGCAGCTGTCATCGGACAAGCAAAGGTGCGCTTTCAGAGCTTCAAAGCGAGCGCACAACAATCCCTGCAAAAATCTCTTTGCAGCTTTGCAACAATCAAATGCGGGTGCTAATCAAGTAGCAGCAGGTATTGACCAATTGCAAACGAGCTTAGCAACAGGTGCTGGTCAATTGGCAAAAGGTGTAACCGACTACACCAATGAGGGTTGCGCAGATGACAGCAGGAGCTAATACCTTATCTAGTAGAATAGTCAATTAACATCCGGCATGGCGAAAATCAGTTCAGGTTCTAAGACCTTGGCTGGTAAGAATGAGCAGTTGACGTCTGGCATGGCGAAAATCAGTTCAGGTTCTAAGACTTTGGCTGGTAAAAATAGTCAATTGACATCTGGTATGGCAAAAATCAATTCCGGAGCTAATCAATTGGCGGCTAATAATGGTCAAATCGACGCTGGCTTGGCAAAATTGGCAGACGGAGCTAGTCAATTAGTGAACAATTCTGCTACACTCGTGTCAGGAGCAGGCAAACTGTCTGACGGTGCTAGTCAAATTGCAAATGGTTCTACGAAGTTAGCAGACGGTAGTTCAACTATCACGTCTAATCTGGGAACACTTGTGTCGGGTGCGGATACCTTGACAGCAGGTTTAACAGATGCCAAAAATCAATTATCTATGGTGACAACCAATAAAGCCAATGCTAAAGCTCTCGCAAATCCATTAACAACGAAGAAAACAGATAAAGACCATGTTGGTAAAAATGGTATCGGTATGGCACCATACATGATTTCTGTGGCACTTTTTGTAGCAGCGATTTCAACCAATATCATTTTTAACACGTTGCCTTCTGGTAAGAAACCTGAGACACGTATGGAATGGTTGAAAGCACGTATTCAAGTCAACGGCATGATTTTCTCTTAGCAGGTTTGTTGGTGTACGGTGCGGTACACATGATTGGCTTTAACCGCAAACCACGAATGGGCAACGCTTTGGTATCATTCTTTTGACCAGCATGTGCTTCATGGCTGTGGTGACGGCTCTGGTAACGTGGGACACCAAGCTTGGGCTTTCATTTCCTTGATCTTGTTGTTGCTGCAACTCGCCTCTAGTGCGGGTACTTACCCACTGCCATTGACGGATAAGATTTTTCCAAGATGTCAATCCTTGGTTGCCAATGAGTTACTCTGTTTCGGCTTTGCGTCAAACAATTTCGATAACAGGGCAAGTCGGTGGACAAGTTGCCTTCATGACAGTTGTTCTGCTGCTCTTTGTCGGTCTTGGTTTCTTGGTTTACAATCCAAATAAAAAGAATTAGTCTAATCTAAAAGCTCTTGTATCTTGAATACAGGAGCTCTTTTAAATCAAACCCAAATGGGCAAGGGCGTACGGAATGCCGTTGTCATCATTGGAGCGCGTGATGAAAGTGGCTGCTTCTTTGACGGCTGTTTGGCTATTGCCCATTGCAATGGGATAATCTACTGTTTCAAACATGGTCAGGTCATTGAGTCCGTCTCCGAATGCGTAAGTCGGTGCTTCGTCTGTCAGCAAGGTCAGCAGGTGCTGAATCCCAGAGCCTTTTGTTACAGCCGTGCGGCGTGATGTCTATCGAGTAGGGGCTGTTACGGAAAAAGTGCAGTTCAGGGATTTCTGTCTGATACTGGGTGTCTTTTTCAGGCTCCTCACTAAAAATGAGCAACATCTGACAAGGCTGGTTTTGATAAATGGTCGGATCGACTTGGGGCAGGTCTTGATGAAAATAGCGGAAATTCTGCTGAACGGTCGGACTGAGCGCCGTCACACGCATTTCTCCTTGCGAATAAAAACCGAGGTCGTGCTCATTTTCCTTTGCCAGTTGCAGGAGCTTGAGAATGCTGTTTTGTGCAATTCGTCCTTCAAACAGGAATTGCTTTTCATGGAGGATTTCCATGCCATTTAGCAAGATAGCGGAACGAATCCCAGCGTCTTCCAGAACCGTCCCCATTTCTCCGCGCCCGCGCCCCGTACAGATAATAGGCAGAAAGCCGTTGGCTCGTAGTTGAGCAATGGCTGTTTTGTTGTCTGCTGGGACTTGTCCTTGGCTATCAACCAAGGTGCCGTCAATATCAAAAATACAAATCCGTTGTAAGTCATTGGCGTCTCTGTCTCCCTTTAAAGGTGCTGAAGTTCCACGTGAAACATGAGAGAAATGGGAAGTACGATGCTGTTTGACTTCTTCTTTCAAGTTTTCGAGCAAGGTCGTTTCTTCTGTCAGCTCAAGCAACTGGAGACCCTTTCTGGATAAGGGCGTCGTCTCCTTTGGCAAATACCCAGGCGAACCTGAGCAAAGCCGAGCTTGTCGTATCGTTTTGTTTGTTTGGCGAGCGGTAAGATCATCTCAGTGATACGCTGGCAATCGTCAAGGCGATTGTTGTAAAGGTAGATGGTCGAAAGGTTGGCTAAAATGGAGAATTGTGTACTGTGAATTTCTTTGTAATGCTTATACTTGTTGAGACTGGTTAAGATTTTTTCCGTTATATTTTTGAATGGTTTCTAGTGGGAAGAAAGTAAAGAATAACACTTAGTAAATTTAAAGTCACTTTCATAAAAGAGTATCTCGTTTTTCTAAATCTGTCCATAACTGTTGAGCTAAAAACTTGTGCTTGACTACTGATTTTATTTTTTTCTAATTTCAATTAGTATATTTGCCATACGCAAAAATATTGCTAACGGGAATATCATGATGAGCTTTTCAAGTAGTCCTCACACTGTTTGGTTAAATCCAGTAATTGTTCTGTTTCAACGACAGACAAATAATTTTTAAATTGTAAGATGATCTTCATTCTGTGATTTGAATGATAATAATCACAAATATATTCAAATTCCCCCAAAAGCTCATGTCAATCTGGTGGAGCAGAAATTCCATGGTTTTCATAGCTGGGAACGGATTGGTTGCTTTCAAACTTGGAAAGACTGGAGCGAGAAATCCAATCTCCGCAAATCTCTTGCTGGGTGATTCCCTTTGCTTTTTCGAATCGTCTTTGTAAACTGTGCCAATATCCCAACGCATAGGCGACTCCTTGTGTAAAATATGAAATGTGAAAAATAGTGGGCATTTTGTGAATGCCTTTTTCATCATATTATATCATATAGATGAAAGGAGAAAAAGTGATGAAGAAAAATACCTTTTTCTGCTTCTGCGTTCCATTAAGGACTGTGTGTTCAAACTGTTTTGAAAGTGGTTAATCCTCTTTTTCAGAAAATTTCTATAATTTCCCATTCATGTTATACTAAATGAGATGATTTTTCTGGATTTCGTTGGCTGATGAGGTGAGGCGAGACAATTTTCACTTCGTCCGCGCGGCTGACAAGGCAAAACTGATTGTCGTTCACCTGTCCGCTCGGCGGACGAGATAAACTTCTTTTGATTCATGCTGTCCGCCGGGCGGACGGAGTAAACCAAAAGTGAGGAGACTTTCCGCCAGGGCGGACAGAAGCAAACGAAAAAGTAGTTGAGGTCATCCGCCATGCTGACGGAAAAAAAGGAGAAGTCATTGAAACGGTCGCTTTAGTGACAAGTAAAAAGGAAAGAAGGAATGTATGAAGCAAGAAAAGCTCATTGGACTTAAGATTAGTAATCTCCGTCATGCGGAATTCACGCAGTTTATCACTCGTTTTTTTAGACGATGTGGAGAAAAGAAGCGCTCGACTTTCAAAAATGAGGACGTCATTACCGCTCTCGTCAAGAAGATAAAAGCAGCCTTGCCTGCTTATCAGCCTCTCTCGGTCAGATTCGGGCGAGTGAAAAAGTCAGCTTCGATTAGTGCGGCTGACGAATTGCGCGACGCTGATTTGCAAGCTCTTCGCGATGCGCTGAAACCTTATCGGGCAGCCAAGCGGGAAGAGGAAAAGGCAGCTTATGCCAGCTTGAAACGCTTGTTTGACCAATACAAAGACGCTCATCAGAAAGCATTACGAGGAAGAAACAGCCCTCATTGTCAGCTTTGCTGGACAAGCTAAAAACAGCCCCATATAAGGAGCAGGTGGGGACTTTAGCGCTTGGGAAATTCGTTGAAAATCTGACCGAAAGCCACTCGGCTTTTTGAACAACTCTTTGCCTCTCGCTCCCAAGAGAAATTGCAAAAAAAGTGAGCTATGATGTCAAGCGATTGCGCAAAGAAGTGGCGACGCCTTACCAACAGTTGGCGGACTATGTGGTGATTTTGCACCAAGTCAAAGACGATGAGCTTTATGCGACCTTCCTTTCCGTGCTCAATAACAGCCGCAAAGTATTATGCGGATGTCCTGCTCGTCGCAAGGGCAAAGAGCCTCAAAGCAGAAGCAGGAAAAGTAGCAGAAATCAACTAACATTTCTCCTTCATCTTGCTTGAAGTTTGTCTGTCAGAGTGGTAGGATAAAGACGAAGAGGAACGAGCAGAAAATTAGAAAGTGTGATGGGATGATAAAGATTTCATTTTAATAACGAATTTTGGTTTCGGTGGCGGTTTTATCTGTTGAGCATGATGATATTCGTTTTCCTGGTTGTTGAACCCTTATGCGAAATTAGACGTGTTCAATGTGATTTATTTTGCTGTGTTGGGAACATTTTTGCTTTTTGCAAGATCTTTGTGCCAGAGTGTTCGCATAAGCGGTCCTATCCAGTAGGCAGCTATCACTTTAACTGGGAATTTTATAATGAAACTTTCCTTTGTATCTGATGATTTATTTTTCACGTTCCTCTACTCTGGTCCGAGAAGCAGCCATGATGTGTGTGTACTGGATTTTTCTAGTAGCAGCTATTCTGATTATTTTCAGTTTTCTTATCAAAAAGAAAAAGAAGAGAAGAGTGAAGAATAAGATTGCAGCTAGCTTCTAGTTTTCTATTTCATTCTACAGACATCTATTAAACACCTCCAGAAAATGAGGGTGTTTTTGTTTTTCTTTAAGTTTTCTTTTAGCTTTCTTTTTAAGGATTTGCCCGTAAACTACGTAGATAAAGAACGACAAAGGAGAGCAATCTCATGGCTAAAAACATTTAAAGATAAATTTCAACGGATAGAAACCAAGTATGTCATCTCAAAGGAAACGTTGGCAGATTTGCTACAGGAGTTTGAAGCGTATATGGCAGAAGATGAGCATGCCTATTCAACGATTGGCAACCCTACTATGATACACCGACCTATCAGATGATTCGGGAGTCTTTGGAGAAGCCTTATTTCAAGGAGAAAATTGCGCGTGCGCACTTATGATGCTGAGCCCTCAGGCTGATAGCCAAGTCTTTTGAAATCAAGAAAAAGTGCGCAAGGTCGTGTATAAAACGTCGGATTGCGACTGAGTTGTTGACAGCAGAGCAGATATCTCGCAGGGGAATGCCAGCTTGAGGATTCGCAGATTAAACAAGAAATCGAATGGCTTTGTAGCGGTACGGTGGCGTGCAGCCTATGATGTATATCTACTACAACCGCTACTCTCTAAAAAGGCTTAGAAGACCCCAAATGTGCGGATTACCATCGACTATGATGTGGCTTATCGGACGAAAAATTTGAGCTTACTGGCAGGAAAAACGGCAAGAACCTTCTTCCCTGACAACCATGTCATCATGGAAATCAAGGTACCTGGGGCGTATCCGCTCTGGCTGGCAGAGATTCTGGATCGCTACCACGTTTTTCAAAAGTCTTTCTCAAAAATACGGGGTTGCCTACAAGAAAACAACAGACTACAAAGGAGTAATCAATCATGTTCGATCAGCTATTTAGTGATGTCTTTACGGGGGACAACGGTCAATCCAGCCAGTATGTTTGGTGCGATTGGTGTCGCCCTTGTGCTGGGGCTGATATTAGCTAAGGTCTATCAATACAAAAACCATTTACAGCAAGTCATTTATGATGACCTTTGGTTATGCTACCGACTTTGATTGCCATTGTCATTTTTTTAGTTAATGGCAGTCTGGGAGCAGGTGTTGCAGTCATGGGAGCTTTTCAGTTTGATTCGCTTTTCCGCTCTGCGCCGGGTGGCGCTAAGGAGTTGCTGCAATTTTCCTTGCGATGACGATTGGGATTGCTGTCGGTATGGGCTATCTTGTCTTTGCCAGCGTCTTTACGATCATCATGTCGGTTGTCATGTTGTTGCTGGAAACGGTGAATTTCGGGCAGATGAAACATTCTATGCGCCAAGTGACTGTCGTCATTCCAGAAAGTCTGGACTATGAGACGGTCTTTGATGACATCTTTCAAAAAGGCGACCAACTATGTTGATCTGGTAAATGTCAAAAACATCTGATATGGGGAGTTTGTTCAAGATTAAGTATATTGTCCAATTAAATGGTACGATGACAGAAAAAGATTAATGGACGTTCTGCTGGACGCGAAATGGGAATTTAGAGATTGCCATTAGCCGTTACGTCACCAAAGAAAACGAACTATAAAAAGGAGGACCAGCCATGAAAAACAGCCTCAAAACGAAAAACATGGAAACGACTGGTTCCGCTTGTCCTATTGACAGTTGCTTTGGGAGCATGCGGTGCGAAAAAAACGATAGTTCAGCTGGTACCAATTCCTCTAGCACCAGTAAGGTAACGACCACCAAGACATCTGATTATTTTACCAAGCGTGACCAAGACGCTTCTTATGATGAATCAAAAAGCAACTAAGATTAGCTTGAGTGGCTCATCTGCCAAGACTTCTGGTTCTGGTGCGGAAGTGTCCGGCTCTACGGTGACAATTACCAAAGCTGGGACTTATGTCTTGTCTGGTTCAAGTGAAAATGTCCAAGTTGTCGTTAAAGTTGGCGACCAAGACAAGGTTCAGCTCGTGCTGAATGGAGTCACGATGACCGGAACAGATGCTGCTATTGTCGTAGAAAATGCAGATAAAACTTTTATCACGCTTGCAAAAGGTAGCAAGAACACGATTTCGGATTCTGCCAATCACAAGAATACAGACTATGACGCTGCGATTTACAGCAAGGACGATCTCACTTTCAACGGTTCTGGTAGTCTGACGGTCGAAGGCAATTATGGCAATGCTATTGGAGTCCAATGATGATTTGCGCATTACAGGCGGAACCTACACGATTAAAGGTTATAAAAACGCCCTTTCAGCGAATGACGCAATCAATATCAAAGACGCGACAATGAATTTGACCGCAACGGAAGACGCCATTCATGCGGACAATGATGAAGACACATCGCTAGGCAATTTCTATATCCAATCTGGAAAGATTACCATTAACGCTGGAGATGATGGTATTCACGCTTCTAATACGGCTTTTATTGACGGCGGTACGATTAAGGTTGAAAAGAGCGAAGAAGCGCTGGAAGGCAAAACCGTCACCATTAACGGTGGGGATTTAGACCCGACAGCCAATGACGATGGAATCAATGCATGCAGACGGTAGCAGCAGCGAGAGCGCCCAGGGCAAGCGACTGCTGGTGTCAGTCTGACCATCACAGGTGGTAAGGTCAAGGTTAATGCCCAAGGTGACGGCTTGGATTCTAACGGAGATTTGACCATTTCAGGTGGAGAGGTCTATGTGGACGGTCCCGACAAATGGTGGCAATGGTGCTCTTGACTATGATGGCAATGGCACCATTACTGGCGGCACCGTTGTAATGGTCGGTAGCAATGGCATGGCAATGGGCTTTGGCTCAAACTCTAAACAGCCTCCATCCTTGCAGAATGTATCTGTATGCTGGTGACTAAGGTGACGATTATCTGATTCGTCAGGAAAAGAAATCCTCAGCTATACCGCTGCTAAGTATTTCAATCTGTTCTTGCTAGCTCAGCTGCTATCAAAGACGGCGAAAGCTACACCATTACAGTCAATGGACAAAGCACGACCGCAACAGCTAGCCTAACCACAAAATGGAAACGGCATGGGCGGAGGTCCTGGCGGACGGTGATGATAGAACAAAGAGGCTGAAACCCAACCTCTTTCTGTTTGACCTTTGCTTAATCGTCAGGTAGATGGTGTTTTAATCATCAACCATTGTGATAGGATTAAAACTAAGAAAAATATATGAAATAATAAATCACGTATAATTGGCATATTTCTACAAAATAAATAAAAGAAATGAAAGGGAAACAAATTGACCAAATAACTTGAATAGATGATGATTCTTTTTATGTTTAGTAACCTCACTTTTTCCTTTTTCAGCTAAATATATCATCAAAAAATAAGAAAAACAAGTCTATTTTTGATTTATGATATAATAAAGTTGATAACGTTAAAAACTAGGCAGAAACGAACTCTAGTTTTTGCATGCTCAGCCTAAAATCTCTAGAATCTCTGTCAAATTATCGACAGTCCAATCTGGTGTTTCTGCTGGATTCGTTATGTGGTTCAAGTGGCTAAATCCTGTCGGATCCAAATGGTTTGCATTCCAAGTTGTTTTAGCCGGAAGAATATCATTGTCTAAACGGTCGCCAATCATCACAGCGTGTTCAGCCAAGCAGTTTGCTTGTTGGAGAAGTGCCATTAAAAATGGCTGAGATTAGGGTTTTACCAAGCCAACATCGGCAGAAGAAATAATGAGATCTATGTAAGAATTAATACCAAAGTCTTTTCAATCTTGCCAGCAAATTCGGCAATTGATTGTGCAAGAATACCAATCTTGTAGTGTGGTGAAGAGTTTTTCAGCAGCTTGCGTTACAATCAGGATAAAGCACCTCTAAATCTGAATTCCAAGTTGAGGTTTTCAGACCATAATATTTCAGAGCTTCACATCGCCTTTTTATTTTCCATAAAAATAGTGGATCATAGTTTGATAAAAATGCTGCATAAGAAATATGTGAGTATCAGCAAGAGCCTGTTTAATCCGCTCTTGATAGGCTTTTCTTCATTTACCAAAGTTGAGCCAACATCAAAGAATAACCAATCAATCTGTTTCATGCTGAACCTCTAATAAAGATTGATGTCTCCGCTGACAGCCTGGATAGTAAGAGAATCTGTAGAAGTTGATACTTTTATGACGGATCGTGTTGCCAACGATGGTGGCTCAGCTGGTGCTGATCAGAGATAAATGTCTCCGTGCACCGTTTCAAGATCATAGCTGGAAATCATGGTGCAGCAGATGAAGTGAAATATCTCCGCTTGTCGTTTGAATAGAAGTTTTACCAGCAATTTCTAAAGAATGCGTATCGAAATCCCCTGACACGAGAGACAGCTTACAATCCGTCAACTTGACATGCGCTAGATGAATATCACCACTGATAAGGGTAACATTGGTCTGTTGCAAATGGCAATGACGCATGGTCAAAT
>BNJU01004782.1_pt1 | contig 13778 bp, 17 predicted proteins | sample 8539281 | NCBI WGS metagenome assembly BNJU01 (sample SAMD00202456, study PRJDB9452) | human saliva metagenome | isolation source: human saliva | place: Japan
TTTTTATATGTTTTAAAAAGACTGTAAAATAACATGGAAGGAGCTTTTAATGAGTGTTTCAGACAGACTTTTACTCAGAAAAAGAGCCATTATAGAAACGGTGAATGATGAACTTAAGAACATTGCGCAAGTGGAACACTCATTTACGATGAGCCTTTTTCTTCTTCTTTCCTTCTCAACTACGCCAGTTTTTCGGGTTATATTCTAAGCCTAACTTTTTAGCACGTTCGTAGTTTCGACGTTTTATTTTCTGTTTCGTCGGCTTTTCTGTTTGGTTATCTTCGCCGGTTTCTGCAAATAAAGTGGAGTTTGGCGGATTCCACGTTATTCTTACATCGCGTTTGGCTTTACATTCTATTTCTTTTGTGTAATAGTAAACAGCTTCTGGCTGGCGAGTATTATAAAGTCCGGTGTCCCAAAGCGCCATTATCGTTCTCGTCTACTATTAATCGCAAATAGAATGTGCCTGGTTTTACATAATAGAAAGTAGCTTCGTTGTTTTTTGCTACTACTTCTTTTATGCGGGTTTATCGCTTTCGTTGAGCAGTTGCAGCAAACAGTTTTTGCCTTCCATCTCGTTGAAGCGACACAATTAGCGTGCTAAATTCGTCGAGCGAACTCACTTTTATACTCTGTTTTACCTTTGGCGATGCCTTGCCATATATATCAACAAAGGTGGCAGAATCTAATTCGAGACTATATTCGTGCCCTGGATTCCATGCACCCACAAGTTTATATTGGCGAGGAATACCAGGAACACTGCCAAACTGATATTTAGCACGTTGCCAAAGAGTGTCTACTTTTTCGTAAAGATGTATTTTAGACGTGTCGCAAACAGCTACGGGCGATGGTAAAATAAAGGTTGGATTTTCGTCGGGTGCTATTTGTGTTCCGTTTTTATTCTTACTTCAAGGGTGTTGCTGGATATTCTGTTAGGTAAGGTTCGCCTTTCTTTTTACTCTTTTCTTGTTGCTTTTTCCATTTGTCGTATTCTTCCTTTTGCTGTTTCAGACGTTTTTCGTAGGGAACTTTCGACAAAACTTCTAATGTATCTGTTTGTTTTACCAATTTTCCTAACGAATCGTTTGCCAAATAAGAAACTTGCATGTGCAATGTATCTTGATTTACGAGCATTGTATCGCGAAGCCAGTAGGTAATTGTATCTTGATTTAAACTGGGTTCTACTACAAAAGCATTTTTTTCGTTAAAGTTCAAACCTTTTATTTCGGGCAATTCGGCATTGCCATAACTATAAAACAAGGTGAAATGGTTGGGATCTTTGCGTTCTGCTTTTAAGAAATATCGGTTGGTTTGTATTTGAGTAAAGGCAGAAAGCACTACATCGTCGGGCAAAAAGTGCGTATAAGGCACTTGTTTTATATCGCTAATATGGAGCGAATCTCTCCAAATAGTGTCTTGTCGTACATCTGGTTTAAACGAAGGCATTATTATTTCTGGTGTAAATGCTATTTTTTCTCCTGGCTGATTAAACTTGTAATTACCGTCCATATCTTGTAAAGCATAGATACGATAATCGCCTTTTGCCACACCTTTTATCACAAAATGTCCATTTCCATCGGTACGAGCAATGCGCATCATAGGTTCATGTTGGAAAGCTGTATCGTTAAGATTGCTGTAAAGTCCCACTAAAATACCTTTTATTGGCTCTAAGTTTTGTGCTTCTAACACATATCCTGCCACTTCTATTGTATCTATTCGGTTTCTGTAGAGAACGAATAAGTGTAGTTTCCTAATGGATTTCCCTCATTATTATCTGTAATGGCATCAGAAAAATCTATGTGTAAGTTGTGTTTGGCTTTAAAGTGTCTTGCAGCCACAGTAATTCGTTTTCCACTTACTTTTAACTTCGGGTGCTTCTAATTGCGGTATGATACAACAACCTTTTCGGTTGGATTATCGAGCTTTTACAAATTCATTAAACAGAATGGTAACTTTTTACTATTTACATCGTCAGAACCATTTGCAGCGATGTTCCAAGTATTTTTGGTGGTGTTTCGTCGTACCAACCACCGTCAGGACTCCCCATTCTTGCACACGAAAAAATAGTTAGTAAAAGTAAGTTGAATAAAATTATACTTCCTACTTTCCAACTTGTTTTCTTTATGCCTTGTTTGTTCATATTTGTTTAGTTTATATTCATTGCCAACATTTGGTCTATATTCTTCCGACTGTTCGATAGTCGTGGAATTTTGTGCTGACCACCAAGTTTACCTTTCAATTTTAACCAATCGTTAAACAAATCTTTCCGTGCAACCACCACTTCTAATTGCTGTAATGTTACATCGTGAAAGCGTTTTGCCTCGTAATCGGAATTAATTTCTTGCAATTTGCTATCTAATATGCGTTCAAAATCGCTTATACTATCGGGCATTTTTGTAAATTCTATTAGCCATTGATGGCGACATTTGGCATTTGAATCCATAAAAATTGGTGCAGCTGTATAATCAGAAATCTGCGCTCCAGTAGCTTTGCAGGCAGCTTCTATTCCCTTTTCGGCATTATCCATTATGAGTTCTTCGCCAAAAGCATTAATAAAATATTTTGTACGCCCTGTAATAACAAATTTATAAGGACGAACAGATGTAAACTGTATAGTATCGCCTATTTCGTAACGCCATAATCCACACACTGTACTAATAATAATGGCATAATTGCGCCCTATTTCTACACCTTCTAATGGAACTATATTTGGCTTTTCGCTTTCAAATTCGTCCATTGGTAAAAATTCGTAATATACACCATAATCTAACATTAGCGACATACTCTTATCGTTTGGATCGTCTTGTATTCCAAAAAATCCTTCCGATGCATTGTAAGTCTCCATATATTGCATATCTTGATTTGAAATAAAGCTGTTCGTATTGCTCACGATAAGGTGTAAAAAGATATACTCCATGGAAAAACTTCTAAATTTGGCCAAACTTCTTGCAAATGTTTCTTTCCAGACAGTTCCATTACACGTAACAAAACAGACAACATCCACGATGGAACACCTGAAATATTAGTTACATTTTGCGAAATTACTTCTTTCGCCATTCTATCTCGCTTTACTTCAAAATCGCTTAATAATGCAACTTCTTTAGAAGGTACACGAACAAGATTGGCTAATGGATTTATATTTTCTATAAGAATGGCACTTAAATCGCCAACAAGCGAATTTGAAAAATTATAGTTGAGCGAATGACTTCCACCGAGAATAAGTCCTTTTCCGCTGAAAAAGTTTACTGTCAGGGTTGTTGCTTAAATAGTAAGCCAGAACATCTTTTCCGCCTTGATAATGCACATTTTGCAAACCTCGTGCGTAATTGGAATAAACTTACTTTTATCATTAGTAGTTCCCGACGACTTTGCATACCATTTTACTTGTCCCGGCCATAATATATTTCGTTCTCCATGCCTCATTCGGTCAATATATCCTTTTTAATTCTTCGTAAGTATTAAGAGGTATATTCTAGCAAAAATCGTTATAATTGTTTATTGTAGAAAACAAAAATTTTCTACCATATTCAGTATCTTTGCCACGCTTAACCAAGTATTGTAATATTTCGTGTTGCATTTCCTCGCCTTCATTAATATAACGTTCCAATTCTCGTCGGCGAGGTTGAAAGTACAACTTATTTTACTATGCTTGTTAAATTCATTTCTAATCCTGTTGTTTAAATTGCAAAAGTACTGCAAAATTACTGAATATCCCTGTTTTTAGCTATTTTTATGTAAGTTATAGATATTCTCCGAAAAATATAATTATAATTTCAAAAATTTGTAATTAAAAAAATTATTTTTTTAATAAGAAATTCCTCAACTTATAATTATGAGTGAGAATTTAAATAAAATTTCATAATAGCAGTATATTGTTTTTATTAGTATCTTATTTAATGTTTACCCTATAAAACTGTGGATAACTATGTAGATAACTCATATAATAACTCAAGAATAACCTTTTAGTTTATGAACAATGCATGAAGATAACGAAGATAATGGGCATAACTACCAAGTTATTAATAGACTTTTATAGAAGTTTTACACAGCTTTTACAACATAAAAGATATTAACTTATTATCTTTGCAAGATAGAGTGGAAATGTGGATAACTTTATTTATTAGTTGAATATCAATAAGAAAGCAAATTTTTATAGTGTGGATAACTTTTTATTCACGGTTTAATAACTAAATATGCAAGAAATTGATTGAAAACTTATAAACACTATCCACACACATCATACTACTCTTTATTTTTCTTTTTAAAAGAATAAATAAGAATATAATGTAACAACAAGAAAATGTGAATAAGATGAGAAAATTTAAATTTTATGTAGTGTCGCTTTTTATTGTTTTTCTTTATCGATTTCGGCACAATGTTCTTTCCATAACACTGCTTTTAATAGTGGAGAATTTTTTAAACTATAACCTTTATTTTAATTGGAAATTTGTTTGGGTAAAGGTTGGAACTGCTTCTTGGTATACAGTTTCGTCTACTTATAAAGGTATTCCTGCTTATCGTGCATCGTTAACAACGCGTGGTAATGGAAAAATTGGATAACTATTTTATTATGCGCGACACATTACTTTGCTATAATACGAAAGATTTAGCACCACTTTTATTATCGTAAAAGGGGCTAAAGAAGGTAAAAGATATACGGTAGACGAGGTTTTTATTCGTATCCTAATGGTAATATTAATATAAAGCGCACAGAATAGATGCTGATGGAGAAAAACATTGGAAAAGCAGTTCGCCAAAAGAATGTGTTTACGATATGATGAGTATATTTCTTAGGGCACGTAGTTTTAATCCTACAAGTTGGAAGAAAGGATTTGTTGTGAATTTCCCATTAGTAAGTGGTAAAACCTCTTGCTCCAGCACGTATAATTTATAATGGTAAAATAAAGGCTGATAACGACAAGAAATATCGTTGTTTAGAACTAGCTTATTACGAAAAGGACGATGATAAGTGGCGTAATATAGCCAATGTTACAGACGATGAAAACCATATTCCTATTCGGTTAGATTTAAATTTTGAAGTTTGGTTCTGCCAAAGCTTTTCTTACTTCAATGAAAGGTATTCGCCACAAAATAGAATCGCAAGTAAATTAAAAATGTCTTTTCGTCGAAAAAATAAATAAAGTGGTCGAAATATATTTTCGGCTACTTTATATTATATTTATCTTTGAAAAAATAAAATATAAAAACAATAATATGAGAAAAACGTTACTAACATTTGCATTAATGTGGATAGCCACAATAATGAATGCACAAACAAACACCATTATAGGTGAATTGCTCGATTCTATTACACGTGAAAGTGAATCGTTTGCTACTATTCGTGTGTTTAAAAATGGAAATTAGATAAACCTGTTGCTATGTCTGTTACCGATGATAATGGTAAAAATATTGCAAAAAGTAGAAGGAACAGGCAATTTTACACTTTACAATAAGTTCTATTAGGGCGTAAAATTATAACACGAAAAGTGCATATTAGTGCAGCAAACACTACTTTTAAATCTTGGAACTATCTTAATTCAAGACGATGAAAAATGATGAAAGGTGTGAAGTAGTAGCAAAAAGCCACTTGTAAAAATGGAAACCGACAAAATGACTTATGATATAGAGAACGATGTTGATTCTAAATCAAAACTGTACTCGATATGTTGCGTAAAGTTCCATTGGTAACGGTAGACGGACAAGATAATATTACTGTAAACGGACAAGGTTCTTTTTAAAGTTTATGTAGATGGCAAACCAAATGTAATGTTTTCTGCTAATCCTTCACAGATATTTAAATCGATGCCTGCATCTTCAGTTAAGTCAATTGAAGTTATAACTAATCCTGGCGCAAAATATGATGCTGAAGGAGTTGGTGATGTTTTAAACATTGTGATGAATAAAATAGGTGGAAAACAAAAATAATATGAACGGTTACAATGGAAGTATTAGTGGTAGTGATTAATACACTTTGGTTGGAATGGTTCTGTATTTGTAAGCGGACAACAAGGAAAAACTAACCTACAGTGCTAATGTAATGCACAACCATTCGCAAACAGGAAAAATGGAACTTACAACAGAACGTATTGTTTCTGATGGGTCGAAAATGAATTCGTTTCAAAACTAAGTAAAAACAAAAAGTGCCTTTTCAATATAGGCAAACTTTAGTTTGGGTTAAAATAGATTCGTTAAGCAATATAGGAGCTTTCTATTGGTTTAATGAATTTCAACATAAAGAGTATGGACATCCAACAACAATTTTCTCTGGTGGTATGTATGGCAGTGGGTTTTCGTATGGAAACTATATGATGACACAAAATAAAAACACTTCTTTTAATGGAAACATAGACTATCAACGCTTTTTAAACCACAATAAAACAAGTAACATTACCTTTGAGTTATCTGTTCACTACAAACCCTACAACAACGAAAGTAGAAATATGTACGACCCATTACCTGTGGGAATACCACTAACATTAAACGATTTACATTCTGATTCTGAAATGCGTGGTACAGAACATACATTTCAAGCTGACTATACAACACCTTTGTCTAAAATACAAACACTTAATATAGGTGCTAAATTTATAGGACGAAGAAATACTTCCGATTCTAAATATTACAATATAATAAGTGGAAACGAAGTTCTGAACGCCACTAACAGTGTAAACTACAAAAATAAACAAAGCATTTTTAGCATCGTATATAGAATATAAATTAACTTTGGGTAAGTTTAGTTCTAAATTTGGTACACGTTACGAACATACATGGGAGAATGTAGAATTTATACTCGGACATGGTTCTAATTTTTAAACGAAGCTATAATAATTTAGTACCTTCGGCAAGCTTTAGTTATAATATAGGGGCTACGCTAAATATTGGTATAAACTACAATATGCGATTTCACGTCCAGGAATTACATTCTTAAATCCATATATCGATCGTTCTATACCAACTGTACTTACATACGGTAATCCAGACCTTGATGTAGAAAAAAGCCACAACATAAGTGTTGTATTCAATTTCTTCACTCCTAAATTCGCGATAAATCTTACTTTAGGCGAAGCATTTGCTAATAATCAGATAGAACAATATTCGTTTATGGATGCTAACGGTTTATTGAACACTACTTATGGTAATATTGTACGCAGCCGTTGGACTAACTTCAATACATTTATAAACTATTCTATAACGCCAAATACACGTATTTTTCTTAATGGTGGATTAGATTATGGAGATATGCGTTCTAATAAACTTAATCAAAAAAAATATGCTTGGCAAGCAATGGCATTTATTGGAGTGCAACAAACTTTGCCTTGGAATGTGAAAGCAAGTATATATACCGGAGGTATGACAAAACGATATACATTGCAAGGTTATAGTCAAGGATTTGATATGATAAATTTAGCTTTATCGAAAGATTTCTTTAACGAAAAACTAAATGTAGCTTTAAACTACTTTACTCCATTCTCTGGAAAAATAAAACAAAACACTTATAGCGAAGGAACTGACTTTACGCAACGTGTAAATATAGTGATTCCTGTTCAGCAAATAGGATTAACACTTACTTGGAAATTTGGTAATACAAAAAGACAATTCCAAACAAATAAAACTAATATTTCTAACGATTTTCAAGAAAAGAAAAACGACAGTCAGGTTGGTGGAGTTGGTACAGGAATAGGAATGTAAATTTTTAATATTTATTTATTGGTAAGTTAGTATAGTAATAAAAATGACGTTATATTTATAAAAATATAGCGTTATTTTTATTTATTTTAAGTAAAATTACTGATTGAAAATTTATAATAAGAAAAACAGCAAAACTTTAATTATAAATTTTAATTTTGTAATTATGATTTTTATTTTTCTTATTATAAATTTTCAAAGCCATTTTATTATGTCTTGTTTTATTAGAATAAGACGAAACTTTATTTCAATAATTTAGTTGCAAGTTTATATGTAAACAGAACTCGTGCGTCGGATAAATTCCATTGTTGAGTTTCAATTCTTATTAGTTCTGCATGTTTCTTACTAATATCTTTCAAGGCATTTCCTACGGATTTTCTTAGATACTCACTTTCGTTTTGTTTTTATGTTTACTAATTAGGTTAATAGCAACCGATGGATTTTTTCTTTGAAAAAGGTCTACTTGTCCAAATTCTCAATCCTTCTGTAACAGCACGAATAATATTTGGGTTGTTATTATTCATCCATTCTTCAACGAGTGGCAAAGACGCTTCATACCCTCTACATTTGCAAACTTCATCAAAAGCCTTTGCTAGCATTTCTTGTACACGCCAATTTTTATTTTTACTTACTTGTTCTTTCAGAAAACATAGTGCATCACTATTTTCTGCACCTAATCGTCCAAATATCATTGTTGCCAACATTCTCACTTGGTAAGCTTCGTTTCTGAATAGTTCTATAGCAAGTTTAAGACATTGTTCGTTGGAGTATGTAGAAAGAATTTCATCACATCCATCAATGATATGATTAAAACCATGCTCTATTTTTACAATGCGATTAAGTATGTTACTAATATCCATTATGCTCTTCCTTATTATAAACTCATCTGTTTTTCCAGCCATAAGGGTCGTCTTTTAAGACTTTAAATATAGTATTATCTTCTAAAAGTGAACTTATAGTAAACTTAATATTCTTCAATACTTTCTAAAAAGCTTACCAATACCGTATTTCGTTGTTTTATACTTTTCTCAGAATACCACTTTTTATCTATATTGCGATATTACAGATTTTTACTTTTTGCTCTAAAGAAGTAAGGTTAATCGTCAATTCTTCTTCCGTAAATTTTTCTCCATTTCCAAATGCCCTTATAAAAATAAGTTCGCTGAAATAGGGTATTAGTTTTAAAAGTCTACTTCTTTATTGTTTACTAAAAGACGACTTTTTCGTTTTTATGCAATAAAAGTCCATTGATTCTTCTGGCAAAAGCCTTTTTCTTTATTTTTATTTTTCAGCTCATCGTTGGTCATAATCTAAGGTTGCCAGAACTTTATTCTTTAATTCTATATTATTAAAGTTATCAAAGATACAGCTGTAGCATAATGGTCGCTTCTATCCAAGTCCATTTATTATAATCGCCATCAAAATTGTAATTAACTAAATCAGATAGAATTTCTTTCGTGTGTGTTATATCACCATCAAAGTAAAAACAATAAGCTGAAAACATCAGATATTTCAACTTTTGTTCTGAATTTATATTTGCATCTCCAAGTTCTTTAAAAAAAGAGACTTAAAAGGCATTTTATTGGCTAAATTAGAGCGATAACATTAAAGATAGTTTCCATATTTTATGAGTCTGTATTATTATTCCTACTGTTGTTTTCAACAAGCATGTACAAATATAAACAATCTTTTTATTAAAGCATTAATTTGGTAATGCAAAGATTAATTTTCTCTCAGTATCAAACTTAATATTATCTATAATTTTTAGACGTAAAAACTATCCATTACGTGAAAAATTCCACCAAAAGAGGCATTCTTATTCACCCAAGAAAGGAAGTTGATTGGTGTTCTAATTTATATTTTGCCAGCCCCTTTTGGGAATGTTAGCCTTAGGGTGCTTTATTATAAATAATTCTACTTTCAAAGTTCTCCAAAACATTGTAAGTAAATCGGATAGGAAACCACTACTACTATGGGCATCTGATAATTAAGACTTTATATAAAACCACAGATTGTTGCAAAATAATTCACATGGCTTACTTTTTGCCCAAATTATTGCATTCACTTCTGTTATTTTTGCAAATAAAACTAAACCGCCTGAATGAAGGGGAATGGCTCATGCAATAATATATCATTTACAGCAAAAACCTATTGCTTTTTGACAAAACAATAGTTTTTTTAAATCTAAAAGCACATATATCATTATATTTTACACAACTCGCAGTCCTTATTATTCTGTAATTGAGAAATTGTTTTCTTGAAATTCTATCGCTTCTTCAGGAATAACTTCTTTAATTTTTCCTAATGCTTTTAAAAAATATTCTTTACTTATCTACAGGCTGTAAGGTCTATTCCTGCATGATAACACGCATGAGCTATTGTTCCGCTTCCTAAATGTGTTCAATATCTCATCCGTTGGCTTTGCATACATATTCAGTAGCCATTCATATAATTCAACAGGTTTCTGCGTAGGATGTATTTTTGTTTCTATTCTTACGCACGCTGAAAATGAAAAATCTTTGAGGACGGTCGAGCATGACCATGCCATTTCTGCCATAGAAAAATTATTCAATGATTCTGGTTGATTTTTATCCCAAATAATAAATCCTTTGATTATACTCACTTCTTGCCCACAATTGTCCAAAATAGTTTCCTCCCCAAATGATTTGATTTTGGAAACACGAAACAACTCCTTAAAATATTCATTGCTAGGCTTTATATCCCATTGACTATATTCACTTTTATTAAATTTATGGTCTCCCCCACGTGGCGTTTTATTGAGAATCCCCATGATGGTGGGTCTACAATATCAAGGTCAAAATATCCATCAGGGATATCTTGACATCAATTGCATATTATCTTCTTGACTAATAGTTATCATTGTTGCCTCCTACGGCAAATTTTGAAATGGTTAATGTGGAAATACTACGACTAATATCATTACCCAAATTATTGACAATAATATTATCAAAAATCTTCATAATCGATTTCTCTTACATTATGGTCTATGCAATTATAAAGATATTCGGCAAAGGTACTTGCTAAAATAATAACAATAGGTGTTCCTATAATATCACGTTTTGTGGCTGGAACATATCGTGGCGTTACAACAATAGTATATTCTCCGCCTATCTCTTCTCGATGTTCACGCAATCTGCCCTATACTTATACCCAATAGTTTTATTTGCCGTTGATTTGGCTTTCCACTGCAAATTTTTCTTTTTTAGTCAAATACAAACATTCAATATCTGTATGTCCTGCCCCTCCAATTCCTTTTGCTTCTACATTATAAAACATATTGAATCCATCAACCAAAATATTCTCAAATAAATAAGCCGTTTCGTTTTCTGGATTATTGGAATATTGCTCTATCAATTTGGGAGTTCAAGGGAGTTTGCTCATCTCCCTTTGATTCTCCAATTGCTGATAACAATATATCTGGATAAAAACTATAAATTTCTTTTATAATATCTATTTGTAAGCGTTCTGTATCATTCAGGAATAAAGGTTTATCAAGATATGAATATTGTTGTTTCTAACTCATTCACAAAGCGAAACAAGATTTTTAGGAATAGAAACTCACATTGCGAGTTACCTTTCTAAAAGTAGCTGTATTTCCATGTTGCAACTTACAAATCAATTCGCCATTTCTTTTCTCTAATACTCCTGCACTTTTGAAATAGTCTTGAAACATAATAATCCCATTCATAAGCAGAATTAACATAAGCATGTCTATCTTCTTGAAATTTTACTGCCAAGTCATTGTTTGAAAGTTTACGTAAATCAAGTAATTGATTCACAAGATTTTCGTAAATATCCACTGTTACATTTTTAATAAATACAACAGAATAAGCTACTTCAAAAGCATAGAGTTTATTTTCTAATCTTGCATCAGAAAGCAGTTTGTAAATCAATCTAAATGGATAAAGTTGAAACTCCTTATCAGTTCCCCCGTGTGGGTGGCGATATTGCATAGCCCAAAGCATTGTTAGAAATATCTTTGCTAACTTTTTCTTTGTCATTAAGATTTTTCAGTAATAGATTGCCCAATGGGCTAAACATAAATCTATCAACTCCATCAATTTTTGGCTTGATAACCAAACATATAATAGGACAATTGATTTTATCTTGTGATTAATAGCATCAAGCGGTAATTGTGGATTCCGTTCATTATACAAACCCAATTCACGTAAAACGTAGATTAAGTCGCTCTTTCTCTGCTTTTGTTATATTGGTTTTGAATAAGATTTAAGATTTGAGCAACTTCACATAATAATGTAAATCACTCGTATGTCTGATATAAAATCCATTTAGGATGATTCAACTTGAAGAGTCATTCTTTTCTATTTATTGATTTCAGAAACAATTTGTTTAATAAGTAATGGCGGAACATTCGCCAATACATTTGCGTATCAAAAGTTCAGGAGTATCATCAGAATTTTCCAATTTGAGGGCAAAGACGAGTAACATCAATTCTAAAGGAGTCAACACTCTTGCATCCGAATAAGTGCCATCTGGTTTCAATCTTCCAGGGTGTACATTCAACTGCGAACTTATTGCATCATTGCGAATAGTTATAGTGGGTGCTGGCTCGTCCCATTTCATACGACGATATGTGGTTTTATAACTATTTATTCGTGTTCCATCTCTTTTTACAGGATAATGTAAAGGATTATCAATAGCAGTTTTTCCTGTCGGCGTGTAACGCATCCATTCAATATGCTTTTTTGAATGTTTGCGTGCAAAATGCCATTTTATATCCGATTTTTCCCCTGCTTCAAGACTTGGCAAATCTCCAATAACATCTCTAACAGTTACTTGTTTCAACTTTTGAGGTTCCCCCCATGTTGTTCCTTTCTTGTGCATTTTGATAATTGCTCGTGTACGTTTTTGGGCAACGCCATATTCAGAAGCATCAAATATTTCTGGTTTAATAACATAAGTAGCGCTCATATAAAATTTGGAAAGTATATTTACAATCTTCATCGGCATATCTTGAAATGGCAATTCTATTTTTAGTCGTACATTTCTATCAAAAACAAAATCAGGATTTTTATATTTATAAAATCAATAATTTTAAACACTAAGAAATTGCGTTCATCTGCAAGCATTTGTTTTTAATGTCTCGGTTTTCCCTGCTACACTCATATTCCTTGACACGGAGGAGCATATTAAAAATCTAACTTTTTGTGGTGTAGCTTCTACCATTGCATTAAAAATCTTTTTATCCAAAAATATTGCCACAAATCATTTTTGAATTTGGATATTGCGCTTGATATAGTTTTGCACGTTCAGGCAACAATTCATTAGCTGTAACAATATTAATACAACTCTTTAAAATATTGTTCATCTATTCCAGCACTTGCAAAGGCAAGCATCCCTATTAAAATGATTTCTTATATGATTTTATTTGAGCGCATGATATTATAGTTCTGTTTCGTTAATACATGGTGTTTTTCCTCAACTCTAATACACGCTTTGTACTGATTTTCGGTTGAGGTTATAGCATTTTCTTGGACACCTAACCAAAACGAAAAGCATTTCTTCAGCGTGTTTCATACAACACATTTTCAATAATCAGGATTTCCCTCATTGGTTTTATGTTTGTTTTGTTGCAAGATAGTAAATAATTGTCAAACCATGACTATTTCTATAGCAAAGTTTCAACAATACTTGTAGTAAGACTATAATCCTATAAATTATATTATCTTTTTGGACAATTAGTAAAATTGCAAAAATAGCACTCTATTAGGAAGGTAAAGTTGATATATCATGCTTATTTCCGCAAACAATTTCCTTGTTTGTTTCAAAACTTGTTTTCGCGTCTCATTTAACCCTACGAGAAAGGTCGATTTGTCATTTTTGCTCAACTTATCACAAATAGGTTGGTTATTGCACTAAGTTCCCACCCCATAGGGAATGGGAAGATAAAAATTCAGCAAAGAGTTTGAAGCTATTCTTTTAAAAATCTTGATATAATACTTTTGCTGTATAGTTTAAGACGATATCTCCTGTCTTAATCCATTGGCAGGTACGTTAATGAGTGTAATATGAACTTCTTCAAACGACTGCTTTTCTTTTTATTTCTTTCC
>BNJU01000502.1_pt1 | contig 13733 bp, 15 predicted proteins | sample 8539281 | NCBI WGS metagenome assembly BNJU01 (sample SAMD00202456, study PRJDB9452) | human saliva metagenome | isolation source: human saliva | place: Japan
GCGCGAGCGGCAATTCCCGCGAAGTATCGCTTGCACCTGCGAATATGCGGGGTGCGACCAACACCAGGAACAGCACACCTGCGCGGAGGCGCCATGTCAGAGCCCATCTGCTCAAAGCGTCGTCCACCTCGCCCACAACACCCATTTTTCGGCGTTTTTTCGCCGAGGTGGTCTGCAGTTTGAGCACAGCGTCCGGCGCACCCATCGCCAAAACGGGGAATTACTACCATAGCCCCTCGACACGCTGACGACACGCCGACAGAGACCTTCTATGGTAGTAATTCCCCCACCAGGCACGGGACGTAGGTGGGCGGCTTGGACAGCACGTTGGCGTTCGGCCCCTACCGCGCAGGCGCCATGTCAGAGCCCATCTGCTCAAAAGCGTCGTCCACCCTCGCCCACAACACCCCATTTTCGGCATTTTTCGCCGAGGTGGTCTGCAGTTTGAGCACAGTATCCGGCGCACCCACCGCCAAACGGGGGAAATTACTACCATAGACCCCCGACACGCCGGCGACACGCCGACAGAAACCTTCTATGGTAGTAATTCCCCCCACCAGGCGCGGGCGTAGGTGGGCGGCTTGGACACCACGTTGGCGTTCGGGCCCCTACCGCGCAGGCGCCATGTCAGAGCCCATCTGCTCAAAGCGTAGTCCACCTCGCCCACAACACCCCATTTTCGGCATTTTTCGCCGAGGTGGTCTGCAGTTTGAGCACAGCGTCCGGCACACCCACCGCCAAACGGGGGAAATTACTACCATAGACCCCCGACACGCCGGCGACACGCCGACAGAAACCTTCTATGGTAGTAATTCCCCCCACCAGGCGCGGGGCGTAGGTGGGCGACTTGGACACCACGTTGGCATTCGGGCCCCTACCGCGGAGGCACGGGGCGTAGACCGGAAGGCCGAGGCCCGGCCCACACCACCACCGCCACCATCACCGCCACCGAAAATTAACCAAAAGTCGCATGCAATTCCCACACAAACCTTTCAAGCATTGAAATACATTGTTGGAATTGCAACGGTTTGGGGACGCTTTGAAAGTTCGGGCGACCGAGTTGCATGCGACATTGCTCGGGAACCGCAGGACTGCACGCGCCGCCGGTGTGAAGGGCGCCGGAGAGCACGGAGGGCCAGGCCGGGGGCTGGTGGACAGCGGCAGAGCCTGGCCGGGCTTTGGACGACGCGCCCAGCCATCGATCAGCCACCATGCGCCACTGTTGTGGAGGGCACCGGCGGGACCGACAGGCCAGACTGCGATGCCCGTGGGCAGCGGCGGGCCAAGCCCCCAGAAAAGTCGCACGTAATTCGATTGCCTGAACTTTCAACAAAGCCTCAAAACGTTGCAATTCCAACGATCACAATTCAAATCATGAAATAACCGCGAGGGAATTACGTGCGACATTACTCGGCAACCACAGGACTGCACGCGCCGCCGGTGTGAAGGGCGCCGGAGGGACCGGCGGGCCAGACTGCGGCGCCGATGGGCGGCGGCGGGGCCAAGCCCCCAGAAAAGTCGCACGTAATTCGATTGCCTGAACTTTCAACAAAGCCTCAAAACGTTGCAATTCCAACGATCACAATTCAAATCATGAAATAACCGCGAGGGAATTACGTGCGACATTACTCGGCAACCGCAATACTACATACGCCGCCGGTGTGAAGGGCGCCGGAGGGACCGGTGGGCCTGGCTGCGGTGCCCGTGGGCGGCGGCGGGGCCTGGCCGGGCTTCGAGATGATGCGCCGAGCAACATCAGCGACCACGCTCCACTGGTGTGGAGGGCGCCGGAGGGTCCGGAGGGCACGGGCGGGCTTCGAGGCGCGGCGCCGAACGAAGTGAGGACGCCTAGCCTCGCGGGCGGCCGGGCCCGAAGGCGCCCGGAACACCCGCGGCGCCACAAGCAACCACGCAACGCAAACGCGCGGCAGCCCACCGGGCCGCCGCGCGTTCACGCAACTAGTTCACACACTCGACACAGTCGAGAGGCCGAGCACTCAGCGCAGGCGAGAAGCCACCACCTCGGCGACCTGGACCGCGTTCAGGGCAGCGCCCTTGCGCAGGTTGTCGCCGGAGACGACCAGGACGAGGCCGCGGTTGCCTTCAACGGCTTGGTCCTGGCGGATGCGGCCCACGAGGACCTCGTCGCGGCCGGCGGCCTCGAGCGGGGTCGGGACGTCGACGACGCGCACGCCGGGAGCGTCGGCCAGCAGGGCACGCGCCTGGTCGGGCGTGATGTCGCCGGCGAACTCGGCGTGGATGGTGAGGGTGTGGCCCGTGTAGACAGGGACGCGCACGCAGGTGCCGGACACGGCAAGGTCCGGGATGTGCAGGATACGGCGCGACTCGTTGCGCAGCTTCTGCTCCTCGTCGGTTTCCTCGGAGCCGTCGTCGACGATAGAGCCGGCGAGCGGCACGACATCGAAGGCGATGGGCGCGACATACACGCCGGGCTCGGGCAGGGTGACGGCGCGGCCGTCGAGGGCCAGGCCCGCGAGGTCCTGCTTAACGCCGGCCTCGATCTGGCCGGTCAGTTCGGCGACGCCGGCGCGGCCCGACCCGGAAACGGCCTGGTAGGAGGACACGAAGAGACGCGTCAGACCACCCGCAGCGTCCACGAGGGGCTTGAGGACGGGCATCGCGGCCATGGTCGTGCAGTTGGGGTTCGCGATGATGCCCTTGGGGCGGTTGTCGACGTCGTCGGGGTTGACCTCGGAGACGACGAGCGGGACCTCGGGGTCCTTGCGCCACGCGGAGGAGTTGTCGACGACGACCGCGCCGGCGGCCGCGAACTTGGGGGCGTACTCGCGCGAGGCGGTGGCGCCCGCGGAGAACACGGCAATGTCAATGCCCGAGTAGTCGGCCGTCGCCACGTCCTCGACGACGATGTCCTGCCCCTTCCAAGGCAGGGTGGTGCCCGCGGAGCGCGCGGACGAGAAGAAGCGAATCGTCTCGACCGGGAAGCCCCGCTCCTCCAGCAGGGTGCGCATGACGCGACCGACCTGGCCGGTGGCGCCGACGACGGCGACATTGAATCCACTCATGGTGTTCTCCTTGTGTTGGTGCGCGCGCCCATACGACGGGGCGAACGCTGGATGAAATCTATGGGGACGAGGCCGGGGCGCACTCCCGGGAGCACCGGAACCGCGCGGACTCGCAGAGCCCGGCCCGGGCCTCGTCGATGAACGATCAGCGGCCGGTGCCGCTGCAGACGACGGCCTCGGTTTCGGAGGCGTCGAGGCCGAAGGCGGTGTGGACGGCCTTCACGGCGCGGTCGAGGTCCTCGAGGCGGGTGACGACGGAGATGCGGATCTCGGAGGTGGAGATCAGGTCGATGTTGATGCCCGCGTCGGACAGGGCGGAGAAGAGGCGCGCGGAGACGCCGGGGTTGGTGCGCATGCCGACGCCGACGAGGCTGAGCTTGCCGATGTTGGGGTTGTAGCGCAGCTCGTTGAAGCCGATCTCGTCGCGGTGGGCTTCGAGGGCGTCGAGGGCCTTCTGTGCGTCGCCTTCGGGCAGGTGAAGGTGATGTTGGCCTTCGTGGGGTCGGAGATCGGCAGGTTCTGGACGATCATGTCGATGTTGGCGCCGACCTCGGCGACGACGGCGAAGACGCGGGCGGCGACGCCGGGGCTGTTCGGCACGTCGGTGACGGTGATCTTGTCCTGCGAGCGGTCGTGAGCGATGCCGGAGATGACGGGCTTTTCCATGGCGTTTTCCTCTGGGGACTTCAGGGCGGCGTCGGGCACGAGGCCCTTGAGTTCGGGGTTTGCGGGGGCGTCGGAGATCCAGGTGCCGTTCTTTTCGGAGAACGAGGAGCGCACGTGGAGGGGGACCCCGTAGCGGCGGGCGAATTCGACGGCCCGCAGGTGCAGGATTTTGGCACCGTGCGCGGCCATTTCCAGGGTTTCTTCCTGGGTGAGGGTGCGCAGGCGGTGGGCCTTGGGGACGATGCGCGGGTCGGCGGAGAAGAGGCCGTCGACGTCCGTGTAGATTTCGCACACGTCGGCGTGGAGGGCTGCGGCGAGGGCGACGGCGGTCGTGTCGGAGCCGCCGCGGCCGAGCGTGGTCACGTCGTCGTCCTTGGAGATGCCCTGGAAGCCGGCGACGATGGCGACCTGGCCGTCCTTGATGGCGCGGGCGACGCGCTCGGGGACCATGCCGATGATTTGGGCGGCGCCGAAGTGGCTGTCGGTCTTGATGCCCGCCTGGGCGCCCGTGTAGGCGCGGGCTTCGACGCCGAGTTCGTTGACGGCCATCGCCAGCAGGGCCATGGAGATGCGTTCGCCGGCGGACAGGAGGATGTCCATCTCGCGCTCGGGCGGGTTGTCGGTGAGAGCGGCCGCCGAGTCGAGCAGGTCGTCCGTCGTGTCGCCCATGGCCGATACGACGACAATGACGCGGTGTCCCGCGTTGTGCGTGTCCACGATGCGCTGGGCGACGCGCTTCATGGCCTCGGTGTCGGCGACGGAAGAACCGCCGTACTTTTGCACGATCAGTGCCACTGGACCCTCATTTCTATCGGTATATGCAGGTCTGCACGTATTCGGGCGGCACACGCCGCCGTTTCAATCCTACGGCGCTCGTGCGATCCCGCTGGGAACTTCCGGTATATGAACGGATAAACGGGGGTGACATTGAACGCGCGACTGCGAGCGGGCACACACAACGGATGAGGTCGGGGCCAGTCAGGCGGCTCGATTCCGTCTCGCGACTCTTCAGAAAGCGGCACGAGGCCGGGGCACGCCGGGCGGTACACACCCACTCGCGCTCGCTTTACGCCGCGGGCAGTGTCACGTCGATGACAGTTCCCTTCTCGCTGTCAACCAGCCGCACCGACCCGCCCATGACGCGCGCCAAGGACTCGACGATCGACATGCCCAGACCCGACGAGCCGTGCCCGTCGCGGGTACGCGAGGAGTCGCCGCGCACGAAACGGTCAAACACGCGGTCGCGGATCTCGGCGGGGGATACCCGGCCCGTCATCCGCAACGCGGATCGTCACCATCGGCGAGGCCTGGGCGCCCTCCGCTTTTCCCTGCCCCTTCGCGCAGCCGCGGGCGCGCACGCAAGCGGCCACGGCCTCGTCGTCGCTCCGGGTCAGCGAGACGACGACGCGGGTTCCCGCGGGCGTGTGTACGCGGGCGTTGGCGAGGAGGTTCGTGAGGATCTGGCGCAGCGCGGCCTCGTCGCCGAGGACGGGTACGTCCGCGGCCTCGCCGAGCTCCCACGCATGGTCGGGGGCGACCACGTGGGCGTCTGACAGGGCGTCCAGTATCAGCGGGATAACGTCGATTGTGTCCCGTTTGAGCGTTCTGTTTCCGTCCAGGCGCGCCAGGGTCAGCATCTCCTCCACGAGGGACGCCATGCGCGCCCCCTCCGAGGAGATGCGCTCGAGGGCCTGGGTGCGGGAGGCCTCGTCAATGTCGCGGCGCGCGAGCTGCGCGTAGCCCTGCACGGAGGCGAGCGGCGTGCGCAGTTCATGGGAGGCGTCGGCGACGAACTGACGCAGCTTTGCTTCGCTGCGGGCGCGGCGCTCCATGCCGTCTTCGACCGCGTCGATCATCGAGTTGAGGGCACCCGCGACGTCGGCGACCTCCACGGGGCCCGAGGTCGCCTCCCTCGCCGACGCGTGCCAGTTCCTCGGCATCGTCGGCCAGATCGCGGCTCGCAATGTCAGCGGCTGCTGCACGCACAACGCCGAGGGGACGCAGCTCGCGACGCACCCACGCCCGACCGGCGAACCCGGCGGCAATCGCGACGACGAGGGACAGGCCGACCTCGACCGCGACAAGCATCAGGACCACGTCATCGACTCTGTCCATCTGCACGCCGACGAGAACGGTCTTGTCATCGACGACCTGGGAAGTCACTCGGAACGTACCCAACTCTTTAAGGTGCACAGTGTGTGGGGCGCCATCGGTGGGCACATGCGCCAGGATCTCCAACGCGGGCTCATTCAGGTAGGTCACCGAGAAGTTGGAGACAACCGCACCGGCCGCCTGCCCATCCTCGCTCACGTACTGGAGGGTGCCCTCGGCGATGCCGGAACCGCCAAACCCCGGCCCCTTGGGCCCGCCGGGGACGACCGGCCCGCCGGGGCGCGGCGCCCCAGAGGGCTGTGCGGGCGGGCGGGCGGCGTCGTCGTCATCGTCGTCGCTCTCCCCGTACTCCTCGTCCTCGCCATCCTCCGGCGCGTCCTCGACATCCAGGTGTTCGCCCGCGCGCTGGGAGAGGCGGTGCAGCTCGGAGTCCACGTTGGCCAGCATCCACGAACGCATGACCAGCGTGGAGGCCGCCACCATGACAATGAGGGCAAGCGCGACGCAGGCGGCGAGCGCGCGCGACAGGCGCCCGGCGAGGGAGGGCCGACGCTTCACTGGGGTTCCCGCATGATGTAGCCGGCCCCGCGCACCGTGCGGATGAGGGCCGGGCGATCGGCGTCGATCTTCTTGCGCAGGTAGGAGATGTAGAGTTCCACGACGTTCACCTGGCCGCCGAAGTCGTAGCTCCACACGGCGTCCAGAATCTTCTGCTTCGACAGCACAATTCCAACGTTTTCCATGAGATACCGGAGCAACTCGAACTCAGTGTTCGTTAACGTGATGTCTTCCCCGCCACGGCGCACATCGTGCGACTCCAGATCGAGGGTCAGGTCGGCGACTGTGAGGACGGGCGACACACTCTGCTGGGTCCGCCCCGCGCGGCGCAGCAGCGCCTCGACGCGGGCCGCGACCTCGTCCAGATCGAAGGGCTTGGTCACGTAGTCGTCCGCTCCCGCGCGCAGGCCCTGCACGCGATCCGCGACCGCATCGCGGGCGGTGAGGAAGAGGACGGGCAGCTCGGGGTCGCGGGCGCGCAGGCGCTCCAGCGTTTCGAGGCCGTCCATGCGCGGCATCTGCACGTCGAGGATCACGACGTCGGGGGGTGGAAGCTCGCGGCCTTCGCCAGCGCGTCGAGCCCGTCCTTCGCCGTGTCCGTCTCCCAGCCTTCGTGCCGGAGCGCCTGCGCGAGCAGGTCCGCCAGCATGGCCTCATCGTCGACCACAAGCACACGAGGTGTGCCGCCGCTCGTGTAGGTCGCCATCATTGCCTCCTCGTGTGTCGGAGCGTTTCCCCTCGATTGTGTCACACGTACATCAGTCGGTGAAGGCGTGTCGACACGCTTGGCGGCACACATCGCACGTCAGGCCCGCTCGGGGGCCGCCCAGCCGGGTGCTATGCGCACCGACACGCGCGAGGCAGCCACGGCCTCGTCGATAAAGGCTCAGAGGCGGCGGCGCCCCCTCGAGCGCGCGGCCCAGCGTCACCGAGTCGGCGTACTCCAGGTCGCCGCCCATGGGCAGGCCCATCGCCAGGCGCGAGGTTTCCACCCCCATCGTGGAGAGCATGCGCGCCAGGTACGCGGCCGTGGCCTCGCCCTCGACGTTCGGGTTGGTCGCCAGGATGACCTCGGTGACCGTGCCATCCGCGAGGCGGCTCATGAGCGAGGCGATGTTCAGCTGGTCGGGCCCCACCCCGTGGATCGGGTCGATGACGCCGCCGAGGACGTGGTACCGGCCCCGGAAGACGCGCGCGCCCTCGATGGCCTGGATGTCCTTGGGTTCCTGGACCACGCAGATCGCGCTGGGGTCGCGGCGCACGTCGCGGCAGATGGAGCACTCGTCCTCTTCGGTGAGGTTGCCGCAGATGTCGCAGTGGCGCACGCGCCCGCGCACGGCATTGATCGCGTCGACGAGGCGCGCGACATCCTCGGGCTCCGCGTCCAGGACGTGCATCGCCATGCGCTGCGCAGACTTCGGGCCGATACCCGGCAGCTGTCCGAACTGGTCGATGAGGTCGGCCAGGGCGCCGTCGTACATGTCAGTATCCTCCCTCGGTCATCTTTTCCTCGATGACGCGTCCGCCGAGGATCTCCAGGATCGCCGCCAGGCCGATCTTCTGCGAGTTTTCAATGTTTTCGTCGTCAATGCTGGCGCTATCGTCGTCGGCCGCGTGGGTGCGAGGCGCGCCCGTGTCCCGTGAACGCTGAGCCTTGTCGCGCAGGGCGGCCTCCGCGGCGGCGCGCCCCGTCACAGGCGCGTCGTTGCCCGACTGGGCAGGGCTGGCCTCTCCAGTCGCCGTCCACTCCGAGGCGGCCTGCCATTCCGGGGTCGCCGGGGCGTCCGTGGTGGACGGCGTTGCCGAGGAGCCCGAGGCGGCCGGATCGGGCGCGGCGGCGAGCCACGACGGGGTCTGCGAGGCGGTAGCCTGCTGGACCGAGGCCAGCGGCGTCCATTCCTGGGGGCCCGCGTCCCGCTGGGCGGGAGCCTGCGGCGTCCATTCCTGCGAGGCCGGGGCCGCCTCGGGTGCCGACTCGGGCTCCTCGGGCGGGGTCCACTCGGCGGCGCCGTCGTCGAAGGAGACGGACGCTCCGCCGGGGATCACGACGGGGTCGCCCCAGCCGGTCGGCGTGGTGGGCGCGTAGGCGGCGGGCTCGATGGGCGCGTCGTCAAAGACTGGGGACGAGGCCGGGGCATCGACCACGCTGTCGGCCTGCGCGGGTGCAGGTGACGGTTGGTCGGCGGGTTCCGGGTCGCCCGGGTAGGTGAAGACTGTGAAGGAGCGCTTGAGCGGCGCGGCCGGGGCCAAGGGCGCGGCGGAGCCTGCGCGCTGCTGGTCTGCGGCGGTGACCTGGTCTGCGGCGGGCGCCTGGGCGAGGGCTCGGGCGGCCCTTTCGGGCAGAGCCGGGCGCTCCTGCTGGGCGGACATGGCGCCGGGCGCGGCGGACTTCTGGGGCGCCGACCCGCTCTCGTACGAGGTGGGGCCGCCGTAGGTGGCGGGCGCATCGTGCCAGGGCTGTTCCTCCGCGCGCGCGCCTCGCGGCGCAGGGGCGTCACCGTGGCCGTTGCGGGCCACGCGGATTCCCTGCTGGGCGGGCGGGCGCACCGCGTCGCGGGTGGGTTGCGGCGCGCGGGCGGGTTGCGCGCGCGGGCGGGTTGCGGCGCGCGGGCGGGTTCGGGCCAGCCGCCGTCATCGTCCGACTCGAGGGCGCGAACGGGCTCGGGTCCTCGCACTGGCTTGGGTCCGCGCGCAGGCTCGGGCCACCCATCGTCCTCGGGCTCGGGAGCGGGTTCGTCGTGGTATGCGCCTGCGCGGCGGCCTCATCAAAAGGGGGCGGCTCCGAGACCCAGCCACCGGGCTGTGACTGCGCGGGGCGGCCGCTGGAACGCGATGCGGGGGCCGACGGGCCGGTCGTCGCTGATCCGCCCGAGGCCTGCCCCACCTGGGCAGACACGGTGACGGTCAGGCCGGTGACCTCACGGATGGCCTTTTCGACGTCTGCACCGCGCGGGCCGCGCGAGAAGGCGTTGACCATCGCTTCGACGGGAAAGAGCAGGACGACGGTGGAGCCGTCAACGGCTCCGAGCTGGGCGTTACCGCCGACCATCGACCACGTCACGCGGCTGATGGAGGACAGGCGTTCCACGACCTCGTTCCAGCGTCCGCGCAGCATGTCGGCCTCGCGTCCGCCGGGGGCGTGGGCAGCGGGAGCCTCGCGGCGCGCCGGTTCGTGGCTGCGCGCGTCGGGACGTTCCCGAGACGGCCGTTGCGCGGGGGCCTCGGGACGCTCGTTCGAGGGACGGTCACTCGCGGGACGCCCGAATCGATCGCCTGCGGGCGGTTCGTCGCCCGCCCCAGCTGGGCGCTCCTGTGCCGGGCGATACGCGGGATCGGGGGTGGCCTCGGGCGAACGTGGCGCGGGGCTGGACGAGCCCCAATCGGGGCCGCTCCCCCACGCGGGCACGCCCTGCGCGGCGGGCGCGGCGGGCGAGGACGACGCGGGGGCGGGTGCCTGCCCGGAGGGGCCGAGGCCTCGGCGCGCTCCTGCTTCTGCGGGCCAGGGCCTCGCGGGCCTCGCGGGCGCCGAAACGGCCCGAGGAAGCCTCGGGCGATGAAGCGGAGGAGGCCTCGCGCGGCGCTCCCCCACCGGTCATGCCGACGGTGCCCTGCACGGGGCCGGGGGCGGGCGCGGCGGTGGGAGTCGGCACGAGGATGCGGCCGACGAGGAGCTCGAGCTGCAGGCGGGGCGAGGTCGCGCCCGTCATGGCTCGCAGGGCCTCGTCGGTCAGGTCTGCGGCGCGTGAGAGACCGTGGGGCCCCCAGTTCTGCGCCTGGCGCTGCATGCGCTCGAACTGGTCGTGCGGGGTGTCCGCCAGGACGTCGCGCGCGCCGTCGCCGGCGACCGCGATGATGAGCAGGTCGCGCAGACGCTGAAGGAGGTCCTCGACGAAGCGGCGCGGGTCGTGGCCGGACTCGACCATGCGCTCGACGACACGGAAGGCCGCGGCGCCGTCACCACCCGCAAGAGCGTCGACGGACTGGTCGAGCAGCGCAGAATCCGTGTACCCGAGCAGCGCCACCGCCGTCCGGTAGGTGACCTGGCCGTCGATCGCGCCGGCCATCAGCTGATCGAGCACCGAAAGGGTGTCTCGCACCGAGCCGCCGCCCGCACGCATGACGAGGGTCAGGACACCCTCTCCCACGCTGATATGTTCCTCGGCGCACAGGGTCGTCAAATACGGGCCAAGGACGTCCGGCGGCACCAGGCGGAACGGGTAGTGGTGGGTACGCGAGCGGATCGTGCCGATGACGCGCTCGGGTTCCGTCGTCGCGAAGACGAACTTGACGTGCTCGGGCGGCTCCTCGACGAGCTTGAGCAGCGCGTTGAAGCCCTGGTTCGTGACCATGTGGGCCTCGTCGATGATGAAGATCTTGTAGCGGTCGCGCACCGGCGCGAAGGTGGCGCGCTCGCGCAGGTCACGCGCGTCGTCGACGCCGCCGTGCGAGGCCGCGTCGATTTCGACGACGTCGAGCGAGCCGGGGCCGCCGGTGGCCAGCTCGCGGCACGATTCGCACTGCCCGCAGGGGGTGTCCGTGGGGCCCTGCGCGCAGTTCAGGCAGCGCGCCAAGATGCGCGCCGACGTGGTCTTGCCGCATCCGCGCGGCCCCGAGAACAGGTACGCGTGCGTCACGCGATTCGCGCGCAGCGCCGCCTTGAGCGGCTCCGTCACGTGTTCCTGGCCGATCACCTGGTCAAAGGTGTCGGGGCGATACCGGCGATACAGAGCTGTGGTCACCCTCCAAGCCTAGTTGTTCCCACCCTCATCTGCGTCCCGCGCCGCGCGTACCACACGCGCTGGGGGCCTTCGTTCATTGACGAGGCCGGAGCGCAGTCATGGGGTTAGGGCGGGGTGGGGCGCGGGGTTGTGGGTATGCGGGAGGGGGCGCGGGACCGGTGTGGTCTCGCGCCCCCTCGTCACCTTGGCAGGGCTTGCCCCGCTGTGGGGGTTCACCCCGCTGTGGGGTTAGGCGTCCTCGCGGTCGCGGCGGCGTTTGGTTGCCAGTGCGAGGATGCCTGCTGCGGCTGCCAGGGTTGCCATGCCTGCGATGATGGTGGCGTCGGTGCCGGTGCGGGCCAGGGCGGGGGCCCTGTTGACCAGTACCTTGTGTGCCTGGCTGGGGGTAGGCGCCGGGATGAGGGTCAGCGGGAAGTCCACATCCAGGTTCTCCTCACCTTCACCGACCGTGACCGTGGCGCTCGTGGTGGCCGCGGTGTAACCGTCGGGAACCTCGATGGTAACGGTGTAGGTACCCGGGATCAGGCCGGTGAACCGGTAGATGCCGTTAGCGTCGGTGGTGGTACGAGCCACCTCGGTGCCGTTGGCGTCGGTCAGGATCACCGTGACACCACCGATGCCAGGCTCGCCCTCGTCACTGCCGTTAGCGTTCTTGTCATCCCACACGCGGTCCCCGATCGTGGCGGGGGCAACCAGACCGAAGTCCACGCCCTGCACCGACGCATCAGAGATGGTGACCGCAGCCTGGGTGGCGCCCCGGCCCGTGTAGGCCTGGGTGGGCAGCAGCCCCGCCAGATCACCCTTATCGGGATCAACGATCACCACGCGGTAGGCCCCCGGCGCCAGGCCCACGAACTGGTATGCACCGTTCTCGTCGGTCATCACAGTCATGGGATCACCGTTGGCGTCGAGCACCGGGGTGCCGTCCTCGTTCAGCAGCGCGACCGTGACGCCCTTGAAGCGCTGCTCGTCATCGCCCTTGGAGTAGGACGCGTCCGAGTCACGGTAAATCGTGCCACCCAGGTTGAACCCGCCCTTGAACGAGGCCGAGGACTCGTTGTTGGTCGGATCATCGCCCGCCTGATCCTGATGGGTAATCCTGGCAACGTTGGTCACCAGCGTGCCAGCGCCCTCACCGGTGATATCCACCGTGATCGCAATCGTCTTGACATCACCCTTGGCCAGAGGCGCATCGGACAGATCCCACACACCCGTCGCCGGATCATACGAGCCATCACCCTGCGCGGACACGAACGCAACACCAGCGGGAAGCTGATCGCCAGCCGTCACGCCAGTGGCCGCGCCCGGACCGTTATTGGTCAGCGTCAGCGTATAGGTCACGCGCTGACCCGGAGTGAACTCGAAGGACTCCTGAGCCTCCTCATCCGGATCGGTGATCGCCTTCTTGATCGCGGTATCAGCCGAAACACCAAAAACCCCAATCCTGATCAAGGTTCTGGTTCTTCTCGCCCGTCAACGTCAGGTTAGCCGTGAGCTTCATGGCCGTTGCGAAGGCGGTGGAATCAGCCTTGGTTGCATCATTCACCACGGTCTTGTTCTCAACATCTCCAGCAGGGGAGTGGGTGAGAACGTCGAGCAGCGGTTCGGCGGTCTGGAGAGTCTCAGGATCGATACTCACCTTGTAGTCGCCGGGCAGCAGGTTCTCGAACTTGTACGTGCCATCCGCATCGGTCGTGGTCTCGTAGGTGCGGGTGATTCCACCCGGCCCCGTCCACGTCAGCGTCACCTTCACGCCCGCCAGCGGACGATCACCAGCGTCGGGGGCGCCCCCACCATTCTGGTTGACATCAACGAACAGCTGATCACCAATCACACCAGTACCAACGGCACCGAAGTCAATCGTGTCATCCGTCTGCCCCTGAGCCACGGTGACCGAAGCCGACGCTCCGTTAGAGTCCGCAGCGCGATCGTCTCCAGCCTCCGAGGTCGTTGCCTCAAAGCCAGCGGGCGCCTGGAAGGACACCTTGTAGCCGCCGGGCAGCAGGTTCTCGAAGGAGTACTTACCATTCGCGTCCGTGGTGACGGCGGCGACCGGATCACCGCTAGCATCCGTCACGGCGGAGCCGTCCTCGTAGGTCAGGGTCACCGTCACGCCCGGCAGAGCTTACTCATCGGCATCCTGAATGCCATCGCGGTTGACGTCCATCCAGGTGTAGTCACCCAGCGAAGCGGGCTTGACAAACCCGAAGTTCACGTCGATGACCGACCCCGTCGCCTCAGCGATGGTCACATCCGCGACCGTCTTGTAGCGGCCCGTGTAAGCCTCGGTGGGCTTAGTGCCCTCAAGCGGACCAGACGTCGGGTCAACGACGCTGACCGAGTACTCGCCCAAGGCCAGACCCACGAAGGAGTACTTACCCTCGGCATCCGTCACAGCCGTGACCGGGTTGCCATCCTTATCCAGGACGGGGTGCCATCCTCTTCAGGAGCGCAACCGTCACACCCGCGTACGGGGCCTCGGAGCTACTGGAGCTAAACGACGCATCCGCATCGTTGTACAGCTTGCCAGCGATCGTGTAGCCGGCGGTCAACGGCACGGACGAGGTGTTGTCCGGCTTCTTATCACCGATCTGATCCTGCTTCTCGATCGTGG
>BNJU01004371.1_pt1 | contig 13721 bp, 14 predicted proteins | sample 8539281 | NCBI WGS metagenome assembly BNJU01 (sample SAMD00202456, study PRJDB9452) | human saliva metagenome | isolation source: human saliva | place: Japan
GTTTTTGCAATATTCTCCGGAATAACTGCGCAAAAAAAGAAGAGTCGAAAAGGGGAAAACTGCGGCAAAAGTATGAGTTTTTGTTTTCCATAGTTGTGAAAAAAAGTTCTTTTCGATTTTGTTGGTTGCTTGTTTCTGATTACCTTTGCGCCGTTTAATAATAATCTTATTGTATTTATGGTTCTAAAAAAGATGGGTCTGCTCTTCGTCTTGCCTGCATTGGTTTGTGCGTGCAGCAGCGATGAAGAGACGCTCCCTAAGGTAGCAGAAGCAGGTGAAAATGAGGTTTCTACCTTTCGTTTGAGCCCGCAAGAAGCAGCATCGGCTGTGAGTGATTTTTTGTCAGAGCAACCGGCGAATGGAGTTCGTGGCGCAGTTGTGAAGGATGATCGAGAAGTTGAAACAGTGGTCGATCTGGAAGGTGCGCGCAGGACACGCGGAGCAACAGCATTGACGGACAGCGTGACAAAGAATTTCTACTTTGTCACCCTCAAAGGGGGACGCGGTTATGCCGTGGTGTCTAAGGATAAACGCACCTTCCCGGTTTTTGCTGTGCTGGACGAAGGAGCTTTTTCTCCCGACTCGCTGAACACAGAGTATATGCAATATCGTTTGCAACAGGCGCAGGAGGGACAGAAAAGCGAAATTGCGTATTTCGACCGGAAGTGGGAGGAATATGTAAGTGGACAGCGTAAAACTCGGTCCATGGAAAAAGATATGGTCAGTGAGAATACTCCCAAAGTATCACTTTCTGATTTGGTGAATCAAGGTTGGACAAAAATTCGCGAGGCAAAACCCAAACTTGCACATGTAAAATGGAAACAGAAAATAATGCCGTGCTATAATGGTGTCGTATGTAGAATGGCTTGCCTTTAAAGCTTACTCGGGGATTATGAGGAAATGAAGAAATGCATCAGCTTCAATACAAATAAGTTTGGATGTACGACAGTCGCTTATGCACAAGTCCTCTATGCGTTGCGTAACTATCCCGGCTTTAGAGATCTGCGGTATACAAATGGCGAGCGTGTACGTTGGGAGGAAATGAAAGATAGTGCATCAGATAAAAATGAAGAGTGTCAACGCTTCATGGGATGGATAACAGCCAATTGTAATCCACATCATGTCGGAAATGGCACCATGATATTTAATGCTGATGCTAAAGATTTCATTCGCAAAATACTTGCGGGATATATAGAATACCGTTATGATAATTGCATTGTGGGCAAAGGAGATTTTGATGGATACGGTTGGTCTGAAGATAAGCGCGTTGCTATAGATTACTTTACTCATCCTGAAAAGTGCTTTGTCATAATGACGGCGGGTGCAAGTGTCTCTGGTGTGCTGAATCAATTTGACTTGCGTTATCACACGTATGTGATTGATGGTATGGCGGAATTCAATAAACGAGAGAGTTATCGTCAGGTATTTTGGAAAAAATGGAGTACCACAGTTCGCCGAATGTACCATGTAAATGCAGGTTGGGGAGGCTTTAATAACGGATATTATCTCTATGTCGATAGCAAACGTGGGTTTGAATATAACGGTAAATACGATTGTATGAATTACCGTTCGAAAGCTTCTTATTTCGTGATGTATCCTAAAGATTAAAACAATGAATAGATTGCTGTATCTTTTTATCTCGCTGTTGTCTGTCGGCTGTTTGATCACGGCCTGCGACGATATGAGTGACGAGCCTCAGGCTTATCCTGAGCAGTTGTATTTTTCTAAGGAAGGCGGTGAGGCCGTTGTGACGGTGCGCAGCGTAAGTGGAAATCGAAAACACATTTCGTGGTTCCCCGAAGGAACGAGTCTGAATGATCCTCGAGTGGATTGTCGTGGTGGTGTGACAGACACGACGATGCGAAAGGAGAAATTGGTCGATGGTGGTCAACGCGTGTACAACGACTGGTATTCGTTCACGATATCGAAAGATCAAAACACCATTCGCGTCAAGGTGAGCGCCAACCACACCGGAAAAACCCGCAATGTGGAGTTGAGTGGTTGGGGATATAAGACCTCTTTCGGTCTCTATGTTGTTCAATCTCCTTTCAATTCGAAATGATGAAGTCTGTTTCCACGATTGTTGCGAGCGTGATGTGCGCGCGCTTGTGTTTTTGCCCGGTTGCGATGGTTCGCATTCTCTGAAAGATGAATATGAAGTGCGATCTACCGAATTGTCGCTGTCGGCGGCGGGCGGTGAACAAACCGTCAGTGTGCTCAACCGAGAGGGAAAACCCTTCGGCAAAGCTTGGTCGTTGTTCAATGTGACCATTCCCGATACGCTCAACAAATGCGGTACAACGAAATTCGTCGACGATGAGGCGTTGCGAATCGATACGTTGGCAGATGGCACTTGTCGTGCTTCGGGAAATTGGTATTCCTTTGCGATCTCCAAGGATCGTCGGCAGGTGCAGGTGCAGCTTGCGCCCAACCGCACGGGGCACGAACGGAAGGTGATTTTCCATGGCGTTTCTTCCATTGATCAAACCTTTTCGATTTACGTGAAACAACAGCCATAAAAAGGAGTTTGCACGCGCAAAAGGAAGCGGTGCCGCCTCTCAGAAGAGAGGCGGCACCGTTATTTTTAGATCGTTGCGCGGCGATCGGTTATTTGCGCAGCGGTTTGAGATGGTCTTCGAAGTAGCGCGTGATGCGCTCGTGGAGGTGGATCATGTCGCGCCCCATCATGTTGTGGCCTTGTCCGGGATAGACGAAGTAGTCGGGCTGGGTGCCGGCGTCTTCGCAGGCGCGGAGGAAGGCGAGGGAGTGCTGGAGCACGCAGGTGGGGTCGTTGTAGCCGACGATGATTTGCAAGCGGCCTTTGAGTCGGCCGGCGTGGCCCACCATGCTGGCTTCGGCATAGCCCTCGGGATTGGTCTGCGGCGTTTCCATGTAGCGCTCACCGTACATGGCTTCGTAGTATTTCCAGTCGAGAACGGGACCGCCGGCGACACCGACTTTGAAGACTTCGGGGTGGGAGAGCATGAGGTTCGTCGTCATGAATCCGCCGAAGCTCCAACCGTGCACGCCGATGCGGGTGGTGTCGACGAAGGGGAGGGAAGAGAGGTATTTGACGCCTTGCATCTGATCGGCCATCTCGATGCGACCGAGGTGGCGGTGGGTGCAACTTTCGAATTCGAAACCGCGGTCGCCCGATCCGCGGTTGTCGAGAATGAAGAGGACGTAGTCGCGGTTGGCCATGTAGTATTCCCACGGGCGGGCTTGGTAGTTCCACGACTCCTTGACGTTGGTGGCATGGGGACCGCCGTAGACGTAGACGATGGTGGGATACTGCTTGTTGGGATCGAAATGGACGGGCTTGACGAGCCGATAGTAGAGGGGCGTTTTGCCGTCGGCGGCCAGGATGCTCCCGCTTTCGACGCGGGGCATGGTGAACTCACGCCACGGGTCGGCGGCTTCGAGCAGGCGAAGGGTTTCGCGCGGACGCTCGGTGCTGCGAACGACGATGTTGCGGTAGGTGGTGGGCGACGACCAGGTGTCGCGCAGCAGGGTGCCGTTCGGCGAGAGTTGGGCGCGGTGCACGCCCTACACCGTTGTCGAGCAGGGGTGCGACGACCGGTTTTGAGATCGACGGCGTAGAGGTTCTCGCGGATGTGGCGCTCTCGTTGCTGCGAATGATGACGCTGTGGGTGCGGGTGTTGAAACCGAGGAGTTCGAGCACCTCAAACTTACCGGAAGTGAGTTGCTTGAGCAGTTGGCCTTTGGTGTTGAAGAGGTAGAGGTGGTTGAAGCCGTCGCGCTCGCTTTGGTAGATGAACTTGTCTTTGTCCCACGGCAAGAACGTGAGCGGGTTTTGGGGTTCGACGAAACGCTCGTTGGTTTCGGTGTAGAGCACCCCGAGTCGCGCGCCGGTGTGGGTGTCGTAGGCGACGAGGTCACAGCGCTTTTGCGAACGCGGCACTTCCATGATGTAGAGGCGGTTGCCGTCGGGGCTCCAACTGAGGTTGGTGAAGTAGCGGTCGGTGGGATCGCCGAGATCGAGCCAGACGGTGCGATCGTTCTCAGGGTTGAAGATGCCGACGGTGACCTTATGCGAGGTCATACCTGCCATGGGGTACTTCTCGGGCGCGGGTTGGGCGATGCGCACGGCCGAGGGCACGTCGATGTTGACGAGCGGATAGTCGGTGACCATGCGCTGGTCCATGCGATAGAACGCGAGGCGGCGCCCGTCGGGGCTCCAGAAAGTGCCTTTGTGAATGCCGAATTCGTCACGGTGGACGGAGGTGCCGTAGAGCAACTCGCGGTTGCCGTCGGTGGAAACGGCGTGGCGGCGTCCGTCGGCGGTGGTGACGTAGAGATTATAGTTTTGGGTGTAGGCCAAGGCTTGACTCGCGGGAGCGAAGTCTTGGTGTTCGATGCCTCGTTCGAGCGGGATCGACCATTCGACGCGACGATCTTTCCAATTGTAGCGGAAGAGGGCGCGTGCGGTGCGAAGGGTGGCAACGGTACGACCGGCCTCGGGGAAGGTGGCGGAGGTGAGCGAACGCAACACGCCGCAACGGGCGGTGTCGAGCGCGGCATTGACCTCGGCGAGGGTGAAAAGCGGCGTGCCTTTCGCATCGAAATGCCGACCGGCCGCATCACTCAGTTGTGAAACTTGCTCGACGTCGGTGCGCAGAAGGGCTTCGCCCCACCAAGCGGTGAAGACGCTTTTGGGTTGGAGGTTCCAATAGTTGGAACCGCCCCACATGAGGTCGTCGAGGGTGGGTTGGCGGAGTGATTTTTGTGCGGTTTGCGCCATTCCGGTGAGCGTGAGGAACGAGAGGAGAAGGAGGATGATTTTTCATGCGAACAGCGTGCTCAAGCGTGAACGAAAAGGGGGGAACGTTGGTGGGGCCCGTTCAATCGTCGCGGCGCGAACGGGAGAACCCACCTTTGTCGCGGCGGTCGTAGCCTCCACGATCGTTATAGCTGCCACGTTTGTTGTAGCCTCCGCGATCATTATATCCGCGGCGATCATTGTCGCGACGGTCATCGCGGCGACGATCGGAGGGCTTGCCGTCGTAACGGTTTTGGCGGTCGCGGTTGTAGCCGCCGTCACGGCGGTCGTTGTCTCGGCGACCTTTGAAGCCTCCACGATCGTTGTAACCCTTGCGGTCACCGGCACCTTTTCGGTCGTTGTAAGCTCCCTTTCTGTCGTTAAATCCTCCGCGCTTGTTGAAACCTCCGCGGTCGTCGCGGCGTTCGAACTTCTCGCCGCGTTCTTCGCGCTCCTTGCGGTCTTTGGCGTGACGCACACGCTCGAAGGTGTTGTGACGGGCGCGGAGATTGCGATAGGTGGCGGCGAGTTCGGGATCGTCGGAGAAGTCGATGTTGCGGTCGTAGCGTTCTTCTGCTTCGTTGCGGCGGTCGTCGCGGTCATCAAAAACGACGTTCGCGGTCGCCGAATTTTTCCTTTGCGGTCACCGGCGGTGCGGTCGTTGAAGCGGCGATCGCCACGTTCTTCGCCTGCTCCGCGTCCATCGCGCTCTTCGTCGTCGTCGAAACGTTTGCGCGAGAAATCGCGTTTACGGCCGTCGCGGAAACGTCCTTTTTCGCCCATGCGTCGCAGTTCGTCGTCGGTTTTCACCACATTGCCTTGCGCGCGGAAATTGTCGAGCTTGCCTTCGAAGGTGACATATTTGCGGAGTTCGCAATCGAGCGATCCGTTTTGGAGTGGCACTTTGAAGGAGGGGCGCAGACGCATCGAGTCGAAAAGTTCTTCGCGCGAGGAAATGATCCAGGCCTCTCCGCCTTGAAATTCGCGTTTGAGCTTTTTCGCCCAGCGTGCGGTAAATATCGGAAAGATCTTCGGGGCGCAGTCGTTCGCCGTAGGGCGGATTGGTGATGAGCACAGCAGGCATTTCCGGCTTTTTGAAGTCGCGGATTTCGCGTTGTTCCACCGTGATGAGATCGGCCACGCCAGCCGCTTTGGCATTGGCCAGCGCGGCTTCGACGGCACGAAGGTTGATGTCCGAACCGATGATGCGGTGCTCGAAAGTGCGCTCGTTGCTGTCGTCTTCAAAAATGGAACTGAGCAGTTCGGGGTTGAAGTCTTTCCAATTTTCGAATCCGAATTTTTGACGGAACACTCCGGGATAGATATTGCGTGCCATGAGCGCCGCCTCCACGAGAATGGTACCCGAGCCGCAGAAGGGGTCGATGAGATCGCAATCAAATTTCCAACCGCTCATTTTGATGAGGGCGGCGGCGAGGACTTCATTGATTGGCGCTTCGACGGTTGCCGTGCGGTAGCCACGCAAGTGGAGACTCTCCCCACTCGAATCGAGCGACAGCGTGCAATTCTCTTCCGCTATATGAATATTGAGTCGCAAATCAGGATTCGCCACACTGATATTGGGGCGTTTTCCTTCGCGCTCCATAAAATAGTCTACAATGGCGTCTTTCACCTTGTAAGCCACGAATTTCGAATTGCGAAATTCGGTGCTGTAGACGGTGGTGTCCACCACAAAGGACGTGTCAAGATCTAAAATATCCTTCCACTCGATTTCTTTCACCGCTTTGTAAACTTCGTCGGCGTTCCGGGCACGAAAATGCGAAATGGGTTTGAGAATACGTACGGCGGTGCGGAGACAAAAATTGGCGCGGTACATCATTTCTTGGTTTCCGCTGAAGGAGACCATGCGGCGGCCGATTTGCACGTCGTTGGCACCAAGCTCGATGAGCTCTTGCGCCAACACCTCTTCCAGTCCCTGGAAGGTTTTGGCAATGAGTTCGAAAGATTCTTGCATTAAAGTAGTCGAGATGGAAAGTAAATTGGGGCAAAGTTACAATTCGTCGGTCGAATGTCCAAACGTTGTCTTTGTTTTTTGGGGCGCAAAAGGGCTCCGTTTTTATTTTGCGAGTTCGAGCCGTCCGTCCTTGAGCAGGAGTCGGTAGACATGTCCTTTGTGAGTGGGGAAATCGAGGGTCTGTTGTCCGTAGCGCACGGTGCAATCTTCACCGGCCAGCGAGGTGATGCGCGCTCGTGCAGTTGTCCGTTGCGCCAATCGAGATCCACGACGAAAGCGCCGCGGGCGCGCACCCTTTCACGCAGCCGTTGCGCCACGCGTCGGGCAGTGAGGGCAGGAGGTGCAAACCGCCGACGTGACTTTGTAGAGAGCATTTCGGCCACGCCTGCCGTTCCGCCGAAATTACCGTCGATTTGGAACGGCGGATGCATATCCCAGAGGTTGTCGGCCGTTCCGTTTTTTAGCAAATTAGCAAAGAGCTTGTAGCTCCGGTTGCCGTCGTGCAAACGTGCCCATTGGTTGAGTTTCCATCCCATCGACCAACCGGTGGCTCCGTCGCCGCGGTGGTCGAGTACCACGCGCGCCGCTTCAGCCAGCGCAGGGGTGGTGATAGGCGAGATCGTCGTTCCCGGGTGCAAGCCGAAGAGGTGGTTCACATGCCGGTGATGGTCGTTCGGATCGTCGATGTCTTTACTCCATTCTTGCAACTGTCCGTAGCGCCCCACCTTATAAGGAGCCAGATGCGCAAGCGTGTTGTTCCAAGTGGCCACGTCGCTGTTGTCCACGCCGAGAATCATCGCTGCGCGCACCGCCTCTTGCAGGTTTTCGCGAATCACCGCGTGGGTGAAGGTCGTCCCCTCGTCCACCGGTCCGTGTTCGGGCGAGGTCGAAGGCGCCGCCGTGAGCGTGCCGTCCGATTTTTGCCACAGGTAGTCTTCCGAGAATTGCGCGCACTCCTTCAGCACCGGATAAGCCACCTTGGCAAGAAACTTCTTGTCGCGTGTGAACTCATAGTACTCCCACAGGTGCGTCGCCAACCAGTGTGCGGCCACGGGATTGTAGTTCCACGACATGTCTTGACTCACGAAGGGCGCGGTGAAACCGAAGGGTTGCCGCTGATGCCCGCCATCCATCCGCGGGCGTTGAAATATTTGCGTGCCGTCACCGCCCCGGGTTTGCGCATCGAGAGAATGAACTCCGTGAGCGGTTCGGCGCACTCGGCCAGTCCCGTTGTGAGCGCCGGCCAATAGTTCATTTGCAGGTTGATGTTGTTGTGGTAGTCCACGCGCCACGGCCCGTCGACGTTGTTGTGCCACAGCCCTTGCAAGTTCGCCGGGAGATTGCCGGGACGCGAGGAAGCGATGAGCAGATAGCGGCCAAACTGGAAGTAGAGCGCTTCGAGATCATGATCCGGTGCGCCGTTGCGGTAGGCCGCCAGTCGGCGATCCGTAGGGAGGTTGCGCAGCGAGTCGGGCGTGGAGTCCAGCTGCAGTTGCACGCGATCAAAGAGCGCAGCGTAGTCCTTGTAGTGCCGGGCGAAAAGCGACGAGTAGCTTCGTCGCGCCGCCGCTTTCATCCACTGTGCCGTGGTGCATTCGGGATCCACGCCCACATAGGCTTTGGGGTCGTCGAACTTCGGGTCGAGATTCAGTCGATAGTCCGTGTCGGCGGTGAGGAGGAAGGTCACCTCGTCGGCGCCTTTCACCGTGAAACGCCCGTCGGTGTTCGACACCGTGCCGCCTTTCGCCACCGCGCGCAGGCGCACCACATAGCGCATGCCGTTGTTGTCCAACTGTGCACGATAGACCAACCCATCTTTGCCCTCCGGCATCATCTTTCCCTCGGCGCAGGGATTCGGCGCGTAGGAAAGCGTGAGGTTTTGTTGTCCGCGGCGGTCGGCGGTGAAGCGCACCACCAGCACATTGTCGGGGTAGGAGATGAACGCGCTGCGCGTGTAGCGCGTGCCGTCGGCCGCAGTGAAATTCACCGTGGCCAGCGCCGAATCAAGCGAGAGCGTGCGCTCGTAGTCGCGGATCTTCGCCTCGTCAAGTCCCGTTGCGATGTGGAGCTCACCCATCGTGGTGAACGAGCCGAAGCGAAAATCTTTTTCGCCCCGGGTTTCGTAGGCCGCCTTGCCGTTGAAGTTCTCGCGTGTGAGCCGGGCCGCCTCTTCGGTATTGCCCTCGGCGAAAGCACGGCGGATCGCTTTGAGCACCGGTGCGCTCGCCTTGTTCACATCCCAGTAGTAAGCCGGACCGCTCTTCACCCCCGGACCGCCGCGCCAGAGGCTCTTTTCGTTGAGGGTGAGGCGTTCGGTGGCCACCGAACCCATGAGGTTCGCGCCTAAACTCCCATTGCCCAAAGGCAGCGAGCGGCGTTCCCACTCGGCATCGGGGTTCACGGCCGCATCGCCCGCACTGATGGGCTTGTGCAGGCTGTCAAAACGTTCAGGGTGTCCGCCCCACCAACTTTCGGCCCCTTTGAAGGACGTCGGTCGGTCGAGTCGAATGACATGGCCGGCCGAGGACTGTGCCGCGGCCGTCGCGCTGCCTGCGAGCAGTGCGCTCAGCAGAATAAGGTGGTGGAGGTGCATAAAGGTGAGAATTGACGTGTGGAGAGATTAGGCCGGGTTTTGGCGTTCGAAAGCCGCGCGGATGGCATCGGCCGCCGCCTGCATTTCTTCGGCAGGCAGTTGGAACTTCGGTTTGCGGAAGTCCATGTCGCCCTCGTTGTTGAGGGGGATGAGGTGAATGTGAGCGTGCGGCACTTCGAGTCCGAGCACGGCCATGCCGACTTTGCGACAAGGGAAGGCTTCGCCGATGGCCAGCGCCACGCGTTTGGCAAAACGATGGTAGGCGGCGAGCGTTTCGTCGTCGAGATCGAAAATGTAGTCCACTTCCCGACGGGGAATCACGAGGGTGTGCCCCTTCGCCACAGGGTTGATGTCGAGAAAGGCGTAGAAGTTTTCGTTTTCCGCACATTTGTAGGAGGGAATTTCTCCGGCGGCAATTTTGCTGAAAATGGTCATGGTGTGAGCGTCTTTGCGTGAAAGGGGGCGCCGAAGCAGGGCGCACCTCGATTTCGCAAATGTAGTAAAAAAACGGCGAAATGCGGGCGGCGACACTTCTTTTTGTGCTGAGGTTTTCCTTTTCCCGTGCAAAGGAAATCGTGCCACACCGTCCCCGCCCGACAGTTCGGGACGGAAAACACAACGTGCCCCACGCACCCGACGAATCGGGGAACAACTGCTCGAAACAAGGGGGGCGTTGACGGAAAACGCCCGCTTTACGGGTGAACCCTCCTGCGCACACACGTACGCGCGCATCAGTCACTTTTATTTTTTAGCCTTCACCCTTCACCGCAGCGCACAATGGGTTGATTTTAATGGCAAAAGGGGTGAAGGATCCGCCCCTTTTCAGGCTTCACCGAGGGTGAAGGCAATGGTGTCCGCAGGTGAAGGCGTTTTTACCAAAGCCTTCACACTTATCGCGCTGTGGCATAGTGTGTTGCGAGGGTTGTGTGAAGAGGTGAAGGCAAAAAACGAAAACTGCCTGGCGAGCGCGCACGCGCGAGGGAATAAAGGAGCGAAAGCGATCGTGGGCCGGTGCGCCGCCCACTCGGTTTGTGAGGATGAAGAGCCGGATTGGCCGACCGACGCTGCGCTTTGCGTGTGGATCTTAGATGAGATTTGTCGTTTGTCTTGTGTGGCGTGGTGTTTTGGGGCAAATGTTCGTTCTGTCTATCTTGTTCGGGGCAAATTGCCCACAAACGCAAATAAATGCCCCGCACGATGCTTTTTTTCTCCCATTCGTTTGGTCGCTCAGTGCGTTTGCTCTACATTTGCCCTACAAACCTGCCGCCCTGAGCGGCACAGTAATCACCGATTATGAAACGAATCTACTCTCTTCTCTGGGCACTGCCCGTCTTGCTCGTGGCGGCGCTGTCTCTCGCTTCGTGTGTGTACGATCCGTACTACGACGGCGACGGCTACGACCCCTATAATCCGTATTATCCCTACAATCCCGGTACCGGCGACCAAGGTCGCGCACAAACCATCAGCGGCGAGTGGCAAGGCGATTTCGGCATGTTCTATCAAGTGGTGAATCCCATCACGGGACAAAAGGTGCAATTCGATTCGCGCAACTCGTATGTGCTTTTCCAGCCGAACTATTACGGAGCGCGCTCGGGTTGGGGCAAGCAGATCGACTTCTACAACTATGGTCCGCTCTCGCGCCGCTACCACCGCTTCTACTGGGAAATCCGCAACGGCGAAATCTATCTCACGTATCCCTCCGACCACGGTTTGGATGTGCGGATCTACGATTACTATCTGAGCAACAGCCGTTTCACCGGTCGTGCGGGCGATTCGGGCTTCCGCTTCAATCTGGGCAGCCTGAGCTTCAGCGACTGGAGCACGTACACGGGCGACTACTACGATTGGGACAATGCGGGCTGGAGCTGGAACGCCTATCGCGGCACCTCGGCCGATGACACCTCCACGGTGCAAACTCCGCTTGTCGTGACCTCCGGTCGTCGCGCGCAACCCTAACATTGTTGATGTTGTTTCATCATAACGCCCACTCCCGTCGTGTTCCTACACGGCGGGAGTGTTGTATTGGGGCGGTACACGACGCGAGTTGCTCCTGCACTTCGGATCTGAACGTGCAAGCCATCTTCGATGTTTTCTCCGGTAAAAAGATGGCGAGCATACAAAAGAAAATCAACAGTAGTCCCAAACAAAAACTAAAGTTTGAAACACCCCAAACAGAGTTCTACAAAAGGATTGTCTATTTTTGCACTTGCCGTTTGACTCTACACTCTACTATTTAATATTGCACGAATGGCAGCAGAGATATTTACAGGGTCTGATTTGTCACGTAAACAGGGATTACAAGATGTCGCAAAAGCATTGGACGTTCACTCATATTATCCGTTACATTGAGGAATATGAACGAAATCCTTTACTCATAGAAAGGATGAAGTGGGAGTTTATTCTCGAAGGAGAATACATAGTTGAGTTCGTGAAGCTATGTAAACATCTCGTCCTGGAACGAACGATAGACCCCAAGAAACATCAAGCTGCAGCGATTTGTTTGAGGTATTCTTCGCAATTGCTATTAAAAAAAAAGAGAGCTATAAGACGGCTTGGCATAGAAAAAGAATACGTATCTGCAATCTTAAGACTGTACGGCATACATTACAGAGAGTATGGGGACAATGAGCATCGAGTCTTTTTTCTGGATACAGGTATAAATATATATTTCAGCAAGCACGATCAATCCTCTATTTATATCATACAAAGGATTGAATTTTCCAATGAAGAATATAGGTCTTTTATCCTCAAGGTTCTTCCGGTAAAAAAAAGCGAATGGTAGCTACTCCCGAGAATACCTCGTTGTATCAAGTGCAGCAGCTGATAAAAAAGGCCGGCGCAATCATTGTTACAGAACCGGTATTCCGGTAAGGTACGACTGGTCAGGACATTGATAACAAAGAGACTTACCTGTGGTTTTAGGGATGAAAGATACTTTGGGCTACGGTTATTATGCCCTGAACGATTGCCACATCATTCCCATGTCAGATGCCCCCATAGAATAGTCTATTTTTGCACTTCCCTATTGACTCTATACTCCCCACGTGTGCACATCGTGTGCCTACTTTTGCGTGGAGTAGGGTGGTGCGAGCGGATATTTTCGGCTAACTTTGCAACACCAAGTCCCGATGCGGCCGCGGTGCGTGTGCGTGCCGGTTGGTCGTGGACGTTTCTCCTCAACAACTGATTGCGAAAAAAGACTCCCGTATGCCCATTTTCCATCTCACCTCCCTGTCTGATCCCGGTGTGGAGGTTTACAGTGCCTTGACCGAAGCGCAGTTGCGCAGCAAAGTCGACCCCTCCCGTGGCGTGTTCATCGCCGAAAGTCCGAAGGTGATCCATGTGGCACTTGATGCGGGCTACGAACCCCTCTCGCTGCTCTGCGAGGAGCGGCATCTCACGGGTGATGCGGCCGGTGTGTTGAGTCGCTGCGGCGACATTCCCGTCTATACCGGCGCACGCGAACTCTTGGCGCAACTCACCGGCTACACCCTCACGCGCGGTGTGCTGTGTGCCATGCGCCGTCGGCCCGAAACGTCGGTGGCGGAAGTGGTGCGCGATGCGGCGCGCGTGTGCGTGATCGACGGGGTGACCGACGCTACCAACATCGGCGCGATTTTCCGCTCGGCCGCCGCCTTGGGCATCGATGCCGTGGTGCTGTCGCGCACGGCCTGCGACCCGCTCAATCGGCGTGCAGTGCGCGTGTCGATGGGCAGCGTGTTTCTCGTGCCTTGGGCTTGGTCGTCCGATCCCATCGGGGAGTTGCAAGCGTTGGGCTTCCGCACGGCGGCCATGGCGCTGACCGATCGGTCGATTTCGCTCGACGATCCGGTGCTGAAGGCCGAGCCGCGCTTGGCGCTCGTGATGGGTACGGAGGGCGACGGCCTGGCCGACACGGTAATAGCAAGCACCGACTACACGGTGCGCATCCCCATGTATCACAATGTGGACTCGCTCAATGTGGCTGCGGCTTCGGCGGTGGCCTTTTGGGAGTTGCGGAAGAAGTGAGCGGTGAGTGCCTTCATGCCGGCGGTGGGTTATGCTCTACTGCTTGCGTAAGCTTTTGTTGCACTTGTTGTCTCCATTCGATAGACGCGATGGATTGACGACACCGAACCATTACGATTCAGAAAAAAACAAGCCCTGCCACCGTCCGTAAGGACGATGCGCAGGGCTTGGGTTCGTAATGGGGGTAGGTCGGGAGTTACATCGATAATTTTATGTCAACTTCCTCCATGGGGCTGGGAACTGCAGATTAGCAGAACAATAGATACCTTTTGATGCTGCGTAGGCGGTCGGTTACATCGAAGCGGTCGATTTCACTTGTTGACCGGCGGATGTGGCGTTCGTTTCAACCGTGAAGGTACCGGGAATGG
>BNJU01005087.1_pt1 | contig 13702 bp, 17 predicted proteins | sample 8539281 | NCBI WGS metagenome assembly BNJU01 (sample SAMD00202456, study PRJDB9452) | human saliva metagenome | isolation source: human saliva | place: Japan
GTTCAAGTCCCTCCAACCGCACTCAAATATGAGGACCCTACAGTTCGCTGTAGGTCCTTTTTTTCTATATCTGTATGAGCAGAGTTTAGGCAAGCTCTAGTAAAAACCTGAGAAAAATTATATTATTTATTTCTGTCAGCGCGATTAATTGTAGGCTTAATATTGTAATTAGCTGATTTGATCTTTTATAAAAATATAATTATTAACTAAAAAAATAAAATATTGACATAGATTATTTTAAAATATAAAAATAATTGTAGACATACTGGCGTGTCAAAAAGGGATTAGAGAGTTCAGCCAGATATAATATGATATAGTTCGAGAGATCTATATACAAATTAAGACATGTTACGGAGAGACGAGAGAAGAGTAACATGTCTTTTTTTGTATGCCTAAATATAGGTGATAGTTCATTTTTACTCATAAAAAAATAATTTCATCTAGCATTTAATTAACTGATAAATATACTTAAAAATAAATAAAAATATTGACATTAGAAATATAAACAGATATATTGATGATGATATTCATTTTTCATACAAGAGAGAGTGTGAAAATGATATAACAACTTATAGTGTGAGAGCTTTAGGAGGAACTTTCAAAATGAATAAGGTGTATCGAGTAATTTTTAATGTCAAAAAAGGTTGTTATACTGTTGTATTCGAGATTGCAAAACGGACAGGTAAATCTAGTAGTGTGTTAAAGAGTAGTACTGTAACGGCGGCTACTCTTGCAGTGCTTATTACACTCGGTGGAATTGCCTCTATTGATGCAGCGAATTATGTCAATATTAGTGGAACTGAAGGAAGCATCTCTGCATCTGCTTCAAAAGGCATGTTCGGTGGTTCTAAAGAATTTAATTTTAATAGCGAGGGTATGAGTGTAACAGGTACAGATTATGCAGGCAGTACTAAGAAAAACACTACTATTCAAGACGGTAAGGTACTTGTAAGCAATGCAGCATATGCAAGCGAACACTACACAGAAATCGATGGTGGTTCTGTACGTACAGAAAATTTAAAAGTTGTGCCAACGATAAAAGACTCCTTAGAGTTCAAACAAGGTGGTCTTGTAGTACGCTCCGAAGATAGCCGCCTTATTGTAAGTAAAAATGGCATTGATCAATCTGTAGATAATGGTCGTGGTCAATCTAACAGTGTGAAGGTAAAACAAACTGGTACAGTATTTAGAACTACAGATAATGGTGCAATAGGTGCTACAGAAACAGTGATTACTGGTAAAACTATTACTGCTGGTGATATTGTTATCAACGGAGAAAAAAGTCAATCTACGATTACAGGCTTAACAAATACAACAGTAGATGCTAAAGACTTTGGTACGCAAGGCCGTGCTGCTACAGAAGAACAATTAAGTGCTGTGCGTAAAGAAATGAAGAATAGTGGTACTGTTATTAATCAACAATTTACGAATATCGACAAACGTGTTAATACAGTAGAAAAATCTGTAAAATCAGTAGATGCTAAGGTAACAAAGGTTGATGCTCGTGTTACAAATGTTGAAACTAAGCTGAGTACAATTGATACAAGTGTTACAAATCTTGGTAAAGAGGTAAAATCAAATACAGAAACATTAACGGCACATACTGCTGCTACAAATAATCGTTTTGCTACTGTTGAAAGTAATCTCAATACATTGGATCAACGTGTTGGTAGTGTAGAATCAGGAATGGTGTCTATTAACCAACGAGTATCAAACCTTGATACTCGCATTAATAAAGTTGGTGCTGGTGCAGCGGCACTAGCAGCCTTGCATCCTGTAAGTGGCGATGGCACAAAAGTTCGGTGTGGCTGCTGGCGTTGGTATCTATAATGGTCAAAAAGCCGTGGCAATTGGTGGATCCTATAGCCCTAATGACATGACGACAATTAGTGTGGGTGGTGCTGTAGGCAATGGTGAGAATATGGTCAATGCTGGAGTATCTCTTAAAGTGGGGGCTGGCAATGCTATGAGCAAAGCTCAAATGAATAGTCAAATTAAATCTTTACAAGCAGAAAACAGTGCTTTAAAAGCTAAGGATGTTGCACAAGATACTCAATTACAAGAACTTCGTGCAGAAATTGCTGCATTAAAAGCAAGTATGACAAAATAATATAGATATATCTATTGTAAATTTGTAGACAATTACCTCCTAATATATTAGATTGAGTATATTAGGAGGTAATTTTATGGCTACTATCAATCTAAATTTATCTCATGAAGAATTTGTACTCTTCAATGATTTTTGCAAAAGATGAAAAAAACGACAATAGAAAAATTTACTTAAGAAAACATTATTAGAAAAAAATCGAAGATGAGCATGATCTAATGATAGCAAAAAGAAGCATTGTTTGAGTTTAGTATGGATTCGGATACCTTTTACGGTAAAAAGAGATTGAGTATAAATATATAATTTATAAGAGGTGATGTTTTGAAATATTTACGTCGTGAATTAAACCAAGTAGAAAAGGAATATTTAAAACAATTTGGCGAAGATTCCTTAAATCGTGTTATCCTTCATGATCCTAATACAAAGGACAAGCAAGAGGTTCAAGATACGATTGATATTTTAAAAGAAGCGATAGCAAAAAACAAACCTCTAGAACAAGTACCAGAGGATATGTGGAAGCTTATTGAATTCTAATGTAAAAGACACATTGCAAATTATAGCAATGTGTCTTTTATGTTATAGATTATATAGTTCTGGTTTACGGTCCCTGAATATATTGATTTTGTTGCGAATGTCTTCGACAACATCGAAATCAATATCTACAGTAGCAATACCTTCCTCAGTATTCATTTCTAATAGATTTGTACCCCATGGATCATATACGGCGGAGTGTCCCGTACTTTGGACGCGACCAACCGTGCCACAGCCGTTTACAGCACACACGAATAATTGATTCTCTATGGAGCGTACTTCATTAAGTACTTGCCAGTGTCGTAGGCGCATAGTAGGCCATTGAGCTGGCACAAATAGCAATTCTGTATTCGGTAATGCGGCCATGCGCACTAATTCTGGAAAGCGGATATCGTAGCAAATAACGGTGCTACACGGAATGCCATCTAACTCAAAATGTGTGGTGTGCGTGCCACCTGCAAAGTATTGATCTTCTTTTGCGGGACTAAATCCATGCATTTTAGAGTACTCTCCAACGAGCGTGCCTTCTCGGTTATAAGCATAGGAGGTATTGAACACAACATCATTTTTAGCAACTGCTACGGAACCGCCTACGATGTTTACGTTGTGCTCTTTTCGCAAATGTACTTAATAATGATTTAGTTCGTTCTCCGTTTCTGTCAGCGATGTTGATTAACTCTTTTGATGGATAGAACCCGGTATTCCAAGTTTCTGGTAATACGATAATATCTGGGTTTTCAGAAAGTGATTGAGAGAGTAATTCTTGAACACGAGTATAGTTATATTCTACGTCATTTACATGGACGTCCATTTGAATAATAGTTAGGCGTTTTTTCATAGTACATCCTTTATCTGGTGAAATGGTATCGTTTATGTGAAATATATTATAATTAAAATATTAAAACATTATTGAGTAGATTACAATCACGGGTAAACAATTCGCTAGTTTTTACTATTCTCCTTATAAATGATATAATATAAGTTATTAAATTGTGTCTATATAAAGGGGGACCTATGAAACGATTTTCATTGGTAGTGCTTTTCACAATTGTAATTGCTACAGCGTTAGCAGGATGTGGAATGCTTTCACAGCAAACGACAGAAAATGAAACTAAAACGCCACCTACACAACAGGTTACGATGGTACATCCGTCGGGAGTTCCGGTACTCATGTATCACAAGATTGGCGATGATAAAGATAATGATGCGGTTATTCGCGAGGATTTATTCCGTCAGCAAATGAAGTTCCTCAAGGATAATGGATACCATCCGTTGACGATGGATCAATTATACGATTATGTAGTTAATGGTGCAGCGGTACCTGAAAAGCCTGTAGTACTAACCTTTGATGATGGTTATGCAGATACATACTCTATCGTGTATCCATTGATGAAAGAATATGGTTTTGCTGCTACTGTATTTGTTAATCCAGGCGATGTAGGAACGCGGCTTACATGGGAACAGCTAAAAGAAATGAAAGATAATGGTATAACTATTTCTAATCATGGATTCCAACATGTGGAAATGGGCCAACTTTCAAAAGCCGCACAAATGGAAAATATTCAAAAAGCACAACAAGCGTTAGCTGATAAGTTAGGCATTACAGATAACCCTTGGTTCTGTTATCCCTATGGGGACAAAAATAAGGATACAGATGCTGCCACAAAAGACAGTGGTATAAAGATGGCAATGGCTATGAAGTCCGGTTGGGCTCATACAGGGGATAATCCATACAATATTTTACGTGTTTGGGTTGGTAATGCCGTAGACATCAAGCATTTTGAAGAACGAATTAGCACTGAACATTACAGTGATTTATAAGGAGATATACATTGTTTAAAAAGAATTGGGTAAAGTTCATCATTATGGTGTTCTTATTTACCGCAGTCACATCACCATTCGTGGTATTGTTTGGACCATTTAATAATGTAAAACGTGCCGTAATTGGTGCTATCTTACAATCTCGTCATCCTCAATACATTACATGGTTATTCAGCAACGATGAATTGCAATCTATTTTGGGGACAGTAGGCGTTGTAAAGAGTCAAGATTTGTTTAAATTTAATGCTCGCGAAGATAAAGACTTAAAATTGGAAAAAATTGAGTCTTCTCGTTATGTAGGGTACGTGCTTGAAATTCCAGATCCTCGTCGTATCCAAGTTGCGACAGCTGCAAACATTCAAGAAAAAGGGGATACTACAAGTAATATTGCTAAAATGAATGGTGCTGTAGCGGCTATCAATGGCGGTGGCTTCCACGATCCTAATGGTACTGGTACAGGCCGTTTGCCATATGGCTTTATCCTTCACGAAGGGGATTATATCATCGGTAAGGATGTAGGGCCTGATGAATCCGTTGATTTTGTAGGCTTCTCTAAATCTGGCAACCTCATTGCGGGCAACTATGATAAAACTGAATTAGCTGATATGAAAGCTATGGAAGGTATTACCTTTGGGCCACCTCTTATCGTAGATGGTAAGAAGATGATCACCGATGGCGATGGCGGTTGGGGCGTAGGTCCTCGTACGGCCATAGGTCAACGTAAGGATGGTACTGTGTTGTTCGTTGTAATCGACGGTCGTCAACCAGGTTATTCCTTGGGTGCTACCTTGCGTGATGTGCAAGATGTACTTTATGAAAAGGGCGCATACATTGCGGCTAACCTCGATGGTGGCTCTAGCTCTACATTGTATTTAAATGGCAAAGTTGTAAATAAACCAGCCGATTTGTTAGGGGAACGGATGATTCCTACGGCGTTTATCGTGAAATAGGAGGAACAATGAAACCTTTTACGCGTGTACTGAGCGCCTTTGCGGTAGGTATTCTACTGCAAGGAGGGGTGTATCTGTACCTTGATCAATATATGTTTGCACCGACTACGGAATTTAACGTCTCTGGTGCGTCTAAGGATGACACGAAAAACTTCCCTGACGTAAAAGGAGGGACGTAAATACGTATCTTATGACCATCAATTTATGGCTGTTGTTACAGATGAATCTCTTCGGATTTATAAGGCTGGTGAAAGCAAGCCTACAACGGTTAGTTTGAAAGGTCGCTCCATTAGCTATTTTGACTGGATGCCAGATCGTAACTACGCAATTATGGGCCTGTATACGGACAACAAGGTTGTTATGGCTCGACTCAATGCAGATGATCCGGAACACGAAGTAGATACAGAACTTGAAGATGTACCAAAGGGAAGTCGCATTGTTGATGCGGCATATTCCGAAGCGACAAATGTGGTGTACATGAAGGTGAAAGTTCGTGAAGGTGCATACCGGATTTACAGAACTGATGCGAACTATGATACGCGTCGCGTTTACATGCAAGCTACGGACATTGGTCGTATTGCTGTATTCTATGATGAAGATAATTTCTTCTATGATAATGCTAAAACTGGCGACATCTTTATGTTTAATGGTATCGAAGGTGGTTGGCGTGTTATCAATCCACCTGGACGATTCCGTTTGCTTGGTGTAGATACTAGCAAGACCATCTATATCGCTCGTGTCGATGAAGATAATAATGTATTAACTGTATACTCTGGTAAATTAGGCGTAGGATTTAAACCTATTTATAAATATAATAATCCGACTACCTTGTCTGAAGTAACTATGAATGCGGTGAAAGAAATTATTGCCAATGGCAGTGATGATACGACCAAAGTAACAGAAGATAACGATAAATCATCTAAAGACTCTAGCTCTAAGAAAAAGAATTAATATAAAGCCTTTATAATCGCAGGTTATAAAGGCTTTATTTATAAACTTATTTAGTTTTATGCGACATAATTCAAGTTGAACTCATATATATTTCGTTATAATCGGTATATGAGTATACGAGATGATGATTTAACGGGCGACGATAATACATGAGAAAGGCGGTTGTCTATGAATATATTGTTTGTACGGCTCAGTTATATTGGTGATATACTGCATGCCACAGCCGCCGCAAGGTGGATAAAGCAACAGTATCCGAATGCAAAATTACATTGGATTGTTACACCTAGCATGGCTGAACTATTAGAACATAATCCCTATGTAGATCATATAATTCCTTGGGAACGGGATGAATATGAGGCTCATTCAAAAAAATTACACCTTCGTACCATGTGGAATATGTGGTGGGATTTACGAAAACGTTTAAAGCCTTATCACTTCGATATAGCTGTTGATGTACAAGGCCGGCTTATTACGGGGCTTGTACTATTGGCATCTGGTGCACCTATACGGTTAGGATTAGGGGGTACTAAAGAACTGAATTGGTTATTTACTAATTACAAATCGAAGAATCGGTCAAAGCATGTTATAGAGCAATATCTTGATGTAGCTAAATTACTGCCAGGTGCATTAAACACAGAAACTATCCCTGTTGAGACTAAGAATATATGAATATGAATCTAATGGATCTCATTGTAACAGCTGATGAGCAACAACAGGCTAAATTCGAAGTGGAAACGGCGTTTGCAGAAAAAGATAGACCGTTGATAGGTTTAGTTTTAGGTTCATCATGGCAGACTAAGTCCTGGCCTTATGAAAGTGGCAACAACTAATTGATTCCCTGTCCTATAGAAGCAATTTTATATGCTTAGGTGGACCAAAAGAAGCACAAGAGTTTGAAGAATTGATGCTACATGTAGAGAAAGAGAATTTGCCAGTTTACAATAAATTAGGTAAGACTACTTTACGTGAAATGGCGGCTCTTCTTGGTGAATGTGAGGTGGTAGTGGCCTGTGATACGGGTGCACTACATATGGCCGTGGCTCTACAACGCCCTGTAATAGCTTTATTTGGCCCTACAAACCCCGCAGAGTGGGGACCTCTGACTGGAACCTATAAAGTGCTACAAAATCATGATATGGAGTGCTTAGGATGCCGTAAACGAAAATGTCCGAAGGGAAAAGCGTACTGTATGTCTGGTATTGATCCAGTTATGGTGAAGGAACATATTATTGAATTATTAGGTGTAAAGAATTAGACTTAAATAAGAGTGATAATATATAAAGTTAGTTAGAATACGCATTTTGTTGGTCGTCTAACTAGTAGAATAGGAGTATATAATGGCAAAGTTTAAAATTCAAAAAGGCTTATCAGACGCAGAAATGATGAAGCAATGGGGTGGAAATGATAACTTTGAAGAAACTATGATACAGGCGGAACGCAATGCAGCGAAACCTGTGATTCATCAAAGTCCTAAGCAAACACAAGATGCATTTTATCGTGAATTTTTAACTGAGAAGGTGGAAACACTTATCGGTAAGATGCTGTTAGACATTAAAATGGAGTATTTTAAAGAGGGCGAAGGGGCATTCTCTATCCAAGTAAAACGAGATGGCAAGAATATTGTTCTTGAAACAGCACCTAAAAAGGTGAAAATAAAATAGTATATTTGAAATAGAAAATGTATATTCATGAATATTAGATTATCTTTGTCAGTCATCAAAAAAAGTGATAACAAGATCTGTAAATCAAGATAATTCGTTGTACTACATCAATAAATACTGATATACTTTTTCGTACATAAATAAAAAAATTATAACGATATGAGGATTAGTTTGTTTTTACATTCTCATTAACATACTCATTTGGTAATGATTAAAAATGCAAGATAAAATCTAGCATAACGAGAGTTTTTGGTGATTTTTTTTACACTTTTATATCAAAAATGCATGCTTTTTGATGATAAATAAGCATAATATACTTGTTGACAAAGAATTTTTAGAAGTAGTCTAATATAAGTATGTTCCAATAATTCCTAGCATATTTTTACCTACATAAGTAGGGAAACTATAGGAATTGTTGATAAATAGGTATGAGATAGTCATTGAGTGTATGTATAAAATTACATCACCTTACTATTTCGAATTGGAGGATTAACATGGCTAAAAAATTAAGAATCTGTGAAACCGTTCTTCGTGACGGTCATCAATCTATTTTGGCAACTCGCATGCGTTACGAACAAATGGAACCAGTGCTTGGCCTTTTAGATGAAATCGGTTATGAAGCTCTTGAATGTTGGGGCGGCGCTACTTATGATAGCTGTCTTCGTTTCTTGAACGAAGATCCATGGGAACGTCTTCGCAAATTAAAAGCTAATGTAAAAAAATACACCACTACAAATGTTACTTCGTGGCCAAAAACTTGTTGGGCTACAAACATTACTCTGATGATGTAGTGGAAGCATTCTGTAAAAGCTGCTGTAAAAAAAATGGTATCGACCGTATCCGTATTTTCGACGCATTGAACGACCCTCGTAACATGGAAGCTGCTATTAAATATTCCAAAAAAGCAGGCGCACACGTTCAATCCGCTATGGTATACACTATTTCTCCAGTTCATACAACTGAAAGCTTCTTGAAAGTTGCTGAAACTTTGGTTGAAATGGGTACTGATTCCCTTTGCATTAAAGATATGTCCGGTTTGTTAGGACCTGCTGATGCATTCGATTTAGTTTCTACTTTCAAAAAACGTTTTGGCGATTTGCCAATCGACTTGCACAGCCATTTCACTTGCGGTCTTGCAAGCACTACATACTGGGAAGCTGCTAAAGCTGGTGTAGATATCATCGATACTGCTATCTCCCCATTCGCTCATGCAACTAGCCAACCAGCTACTGAAACTATGATCGAAATGTTCAAAGGCACTGAATGGGATCTTGGTCTTGACCTTGATAAATATATTCCATTAGTTGATCATTTCCGTAAAGTAAACAACAAATCGCTGAAGAATTCAACTTGAAACCAGCTAGCGATGTAATCCCAGCTGTTCGTCGTTACCAAATTCCTGGCGGTATGTTGTCCAATACTCAAAACCAATTGAACGAAATGGGTATGGGCGATCGCTTCTTCGACGTAATGGATGAAATGCCACGCGTTCGTGAAGACTTGGGTTACCCTCCATTGGTAACTCCAACATCCCAAATCGTTGGTACAATGGCTATGATGAACGTTATGATGGGCGACCGTTATAAAATGGTTCCTAACGAAGTTAAAGATCTTGTACGCGGTAAATATGGTGCATTGCCTGGTAAAATTTCTGACGAAATTCGTCACACTATCATTGACGATGAAGAACCTATCACTTGCCGTCCAGCAGATCTTATTGAACCTGAATTGGCAGGCTACACTGAAGATTTGAACTCTAAAGGTTACAAAAACATCACTGAAGAAGACGTATTAACATACGCTATGTTCCCAGAAGTTGCAATTAACTTCTTCGAAGCTAACCGTCGTTAATCTTAATATTAACAGCTCTACCTTTTTGGTAGGGCTGTTTTTATGTTTATACGAATTTTATATTTTCTCTTGCTAATCATGAGTAAAATAGCGTACACTATAAGGAGTATCTACTAATTATGATATTGAGGTAATCCTGTGAATTTACAAATTAGAATTTGGATATCCAATGTTGTTCTATTTGTAGTTCCTATATTAATTGCAATTATTCTATTTTTGTTATATTTTTCAGGACTACGCATTTTAGCGAATGCCGGATACTATTTGCGTATCGAGCAAGAACAACAGTTTAAAAGTGTTAGCCGTGTGGCTGAGACTATTACCTTTTATGGTATAGACAATGGTTTAATGGATTCTCTTGTTAAACCAAGCTATAGTTTGTTAGACCCTAATGAGGTGTATGTAGAAATTCTCGATCAGGGAAAGGTTCTGTATTCTTACGGTACACAACAGATTTATAATGAATCTGCTATCGTTGGCTTGATTGATGTAAATCCTGAGTTACAAGGGATTGTCTATCAGTCAAATCATACCTTTGTGTACGAAATGCGTAAGAATGAAGGACGTCATGCATATCTATATCATATAGCTATTAAACGAGCTGTGCATGGTAGTGATAGCTTGATGGAGACAGTTTCGTTCTACATTAGCATTGTTGCATTACTTTTGTTTATAGTTACATTTTTTGCAATCAACCGATTTGTAACGAAGTTTATTATGATTCACGTCCGCAATATGACGGAGTCATTACGAGCTGCTAATTATCAAATCGAAATGGAGCAGGAGCAACAAAAAGAATTGCTTGCAGGTATCTCTCATGATATCCGTACTCCATTAACTGCAATTAAGGCCTATGCAGAAGGCGTTCGAGATGGTATCGCGCCAACCGAAGAGCAACAAAAGCGCTACATGGGAATCATTTTGAAGCGCGCCAATGATTTAGATTCTATGTTGGAGGAATTGTTCCTTATTACAACATTGAACTATAAAAAGGAATCTAGACCATCGGAGAAAATAGAATTAGGGAAATACGTACAAGGTTTTGTAGAAGATCATATAGAACATTATAAGTCTAGAGGTCTTGAACTGAGCCAACGTATTACAGTTAAGGATGCTACTATTATGGCAAATCCGCAGTTATTACAGCGGGTATTGCAAAATATCTTAAATAATAGTGCAAAATATAAGATGGCAGATATAGGACATAGTGTTATTGATGTCACCGAAGATGAAAGTCATGTGTACTGTGTGGTAAGTGATGATGGCCCTGGGGTTCCGCCAGAATCGCTTGACCGACTTATGCGTCCGTTTTATCGAGTTGATTCGTCCCGCACTAATCCACAGGAGGGGAGTGGACTTGGTCTTTCGATTATTAGACGTATTATGGAAATTTTCGAAGGTCGTAGTGATAGAAAATATTAGACCACATGGACTTAGGATTATTTTAGAGTTCCCGAAAAAAGGAGAAAATCATGAGTGAACATATTCTAATAATTGAAGACGATATTGATATTGCTAATATTGAGCGTGATTATTTGATGGTTGCTGGTTACGATGTAACTGTTATGAACAATGGTACTGATGGTATTGAAGCTGCCTTGAATACGCCAGTAGATTTAATTATCTTGGACGTTATGCTGCCAGAAATGGACGGCTTTGAAGTATGTCGCGCCATTCGTGATAAAGTGCGCGTACCAATCGTGATGGTAACTGCACGTCTTGATGATATCGATAAAATCCGTGGACTTGGCGTAGGTGCCGATGATTATATCGAAAAACCATTCTCTCCATCCGTATTGATTGCTAAAATTAAAGCTATGTTAGCACAATACAAACGTCTAACAGAAAAAGATGTAGTTGATACAAATGCTATTCAATCTGGTGATATTCGCCTTGATCCTAAGATGATGAAGGTTTGGGTGAATGACAAGGAAGTTCACCTTAAGAAAAAAGAATTCCAATTATTAGAATTTCTTATGCGTAATCGCGATATCGTATTTTCTAAAGAAGAATTATATTCCCGTGTATGGGGGTTAGATTCTTATGGTGATTATGCAACGGTAGCTGTTCATATCAATCGTTTGCGTGAAGAAATCGAAGAAAATCCATCTGATAGTAAACATATCATCACAGTTTGGGGTGTAGGTTATAAGTTTGTATAATAAGCATAGCTAAATTCACTTTTTAGTTCATGGATTTATGAACTATTGATGTTATATGTGTTTTGAGGGACTCATCTTATAGAGAAATAATCGATGTTTTTATATATTATTTATATACTATGCTTTATTTTTTTAGAGATTTTGTGTATACTATAACTGTAAGGATTATTATGAAGATATACGGAAAAAGATACACTTAACTTCTCTCTCTTAATAAGTTCTCTCTCAACTTTTCCGTCTTCATATATAACCTCTCTCACAGTCCTTACACTCTCAAACTATATGCAAAAAGAGGTATTCATTAGTTAATCCTAATGAATGCCTCTTTTGTTTTTCTATCTTTTTACATATAATTTAGGAATGGTAGAAATTGTTATATTGCAAATCTACAGAATAAGCCCTATAATGAGTGTGCATTGATTGTATGCAATTAAAAAAATAGGAGATAGTATATGAATATAAAAAGATTATAAGAAACAGATTATAGCATGTGCTATTGCACTCTGCGTAGGTGTAGGTGGCGGATATTATTTCTTCGGTGCACCAGCAGGTACGCAACAGAGTGTTGTAACCAATCAAACTAAAGAAACAAAACCATTGACCGAAGCTCGTAATACCTATGTTGTACAAGCGGCTAAAAAATCGGGCCCCGCCATAGTGGGTATTACAACACAAGTATTCCAAAAGGATATTTTTAATCGTACCATTTACGCAGGTGAAGGCGTTGGTTCAGGTGTTTTAATAGATAATGAAGGTCATATTGTAACAAATAACCACGTTGTATCCGGTGCCAGAAATGGAGAGGTTACGGTTTCATTATCCGATGGTAGTACTGTTAAAGGTACTGTTATGGGCACTGATGAACAATCTGATTTAGCTGTCGTAAAGATAGATCCACCTAAAAATATTCAACCTGTTGCTATCGGTGACTCCGATTCTTTACAGGTAGGTGAACCAGCAATTGCCATTGGCAACCCATTAGGTCTTGAATTTAAAGGTTCTGTTACATCTGGTGTAATTAGTGCTTTAGCTCGTACCATTGATGATCAAGGACAACGTTTCCCATTGATTCAAACTGATGCTGCCATTAACCCAGGAAACTCTGGTGGTGCATTGCTAAATGCTGATGGTGAGTTAATTGGCATTAATAGCTCTAAAATTTCTAAAGAAGGTGTAGAAGGAATGGGCTTTGCTATTCCTATTAATTCTGCAAAACCTATTATTGACTCTATCATTAAAAACGGTAAGGTCATTCGCCCATATTTAGGCGTATGGGCTGTAGATCGGCAAACAGCGGCTCGCAATAATGTAAGCTATGAAGGAGAAGGCCTTCTTATTGTACAATTGGATCCTACCGGTCCTGTGGCTCGAGCTGGTATTGTAGAAGGTGATACGATTGCTCAAATCGATGGTAAGAATGTAAGCACATTAATCGAATTGAAAGAGCAAATTGACGCCAAGAGTCCTGGCGACACTATTTTAGTATCTTATACTCATAATGGTAAAATGAAAAGCACTCAAGTTACATTAGGGCAATCCTCGTCTAATTAATAATTAGTAATACACTCATGCAAAAGGCGTTCCTTTTAGGGGAACGCCTTTTGTGTATATAGGGATAAAAATACCTCTACACATATAGTGTAGGGCATTCATGAAAATGATTATTTA
>BNJU01004328.1_pt1 | contig 13691 bp, 16 predicted proteins | sample 8539281 | NCBI WGS metagenome assembly BNJU01 (sample SAMD00202456, study PRJDB9452) | human saliva metagenome | isolation source: human saliva | place: Japan
TTGGTGGCAAGGGCGTCGAGGTCGTTGACCACACGGCTACCGAAGAAGGTTTCGCCGTCTTGCAGCGTGGGTTCGTAGATGATGACGGTGGCGCTGCCTTTGCGCTTCATCACGCCAGATCGAACTTGGCGAGTTGTTCGGGTTCGACGCGTGAAGACGGAAAACGCCGATCACGCAGGGACGTTCGGCCAGGGGACGAAGTCGCCGTTGTGGTCGTCGTAGTAACCGGCCTTTTGAGTGCGGTCGGCGATGAAGTCTTTGCGCGTGGCGTTGAGTCGACTATGGCGCGCACGAGGTTTGCGGCACGTCCTGGTGATGGCAAGAGTTGTTGCGTCCTTCGGCAGGCGACGTGGCCATAGCCGAAGTTGTTTAATGCGCCATGGTGCGGTCGACACGCCGTCGATGATTTGCTGGGTGTCGAGTCCCTTTCATTTTCGCGTAGGTGTCGAGCTCGTTGAAGTACTGACGCGCAGAGCGAGGTAGGTGTTGCAAACAGTTTCACGGCCCGGCTGGTGGTGCCCATGAAGAGGGTATCGACGTTCAGGCTTAGGTGCGCCCTGTTGAAGGAGGGCGGCAAAGGTGGCGGCAATTGAAGTGCTCGTCGCCCTCGGACGTCCCAATGATGCGCGAGGATAGAGGTTGTCGTAGAGGGCTGCTTTCGCGCAGAAATTCGGGCAGGCTCAGGAGATTGCGGCAGTTGAGGCGTTGGCTCAACTGCGCGAAAGTGCTAACCTGATAGGTACGCAGTGCAGTAATGTGGTGGCGCGATCGGTGACGCTCATCGCTCGCACCGACGCTTTCGACGGCCGAAGTGTCAGAAGAAGTTACGATGCACGTCTCGTGGTTCGTCGGAGCAGCGACCACTACGAAGTCGGCTTCACGCGGCTTTGCTCCGTCGAGGTGGCGGTCAGCTGAGCGGTTTTCGGCAAGATGGCGCTCGATGTATTCGTCTTGAATGGGCGATTGTCGGCGATTTACCATGTCGACTTTCTCTGCTATGACATCCACGGCGGTGACTTCGTGGTGTTGCGCCAAGAGGTGGCGTCTCAGATAAACTGGCGCTGTACCGGCAACGGCGATTCGCGATAGTTTCCATGAGTCCTCTGTGTTTTGAGTAGTGGAAAGAGTTGGTGCGGGGTGGAAGTGAGCTCAAAACGAAAAAGCCGGTCTCGGCGGAGAACTTGCTCTGTTTGGCTTCACGGGCTAGTGCTACGGAATCGAGACCCGTATGTGTCACGTGCGTGAGGCATGTGCATCGTAACCATTGGATAAGGAAGGCGCCGAAGTGCGGAAGGTGGAAGTTCGAGACCCCGGTACGGTAACCGTACGTCAGTTTATATGACTGGTGGTTTCAGCCACTCCTTGACCTTCCAGGAGGGCGTTTGTTTGTCAAACGCTGGTGCAAAGTAGGCAATACTCCCCAATCTTGCTGAGCTTTCTGACCGAGATTGAGTAGAAAGAAGCTGCATTCTGCGGTCTTCTCGACGTCAGTTACATATCTTCGTGTGCCATCTCATTTTCATGCGGCACCGATCCACCGTTTTTGTAGTTATCTGGTAGCGCCGATTCCACGGTGCGCATCGGGTTGGTCGGCGCCGGTCAGCGCGGACGAGCCACCCTTAGCGCTATGCCTGTCGTCGATGGAGCGAATTTTGCGATAGTCGATCCCAATCCCACAGCGGTCGCGTCTGCACTCGAATTGCTGCGAGCGCAGCGACCCCTGCCCAGGCTTCCACAAACGCGGAGCGTGGCGCGAACTTTGATCGCCGTGAGGACATAGACCGCATATATATGTGCGCAGATTGGAGCAATCAGCGCGGCTGTGGCCGTCGAGGCGATCGCGCTGCAAGGCAAAGCACGTGGCGGTCGAGTGCCGTTTCGCCACCCTGATGGCTGACTGTTGGGAGTTGGTACGTACGGCGGAAATCACGCTGGCAGCATTGTTTCGCTGACCGAAAACTGTTGTTACACTGGTTCGCGCTGGCTACCCCTCGATATGCACCGTCGCGGCGTCTTCGGCACGATCACGCATTGCGAAGGGCGTACCTTCACGATTGGGTGCGCCTCGCCGGCGACAACGTGGCTGCGGCGTTCTATCGTGCCGGTTGTCGGCACGGCGGTAACTATCCACGCACCATCGATTTACATCGCGCAACTCCTCGGTTTTCATCGCGGCGATCGCATGCCGCCTTTCACTCCGTCACCGGCAGCGGCGCCGCGACAGTGGTTGTTGGGACATGCCAGCCACTCATCCACCACCGTGCGCGGGTGACGATCTTGTCGCAGTTCGACGGTGCGCCGCGGCCTTACGGAGGTCGCATCAAGGCATCAGCGGCGCGAGGCGCTTTGCTGCCATACGCCCCCTTCCCGCTGTTTCTCGGGCTCGAAGGCTGTTCGAAGGCGAAGCCGCGGAAAACTCTCCATTCCGTCGCCGATTCGTCCGCCCATCGTTTGTGGCGCGAAGAGGTGGGTACGTGGGTCAACGCCACGAACTATGCATGCAGACACGCCTCATTCACTGCCTGACGGCTTGCAACGCTCGACATCGACGTGGCCGATGCGGCCGAGATGGTCGTGTTTGGCGGAACTCGCGACTTTCGGCGCCTGCGCGGGGAGCGCGGTCCGAATTCCCCGATTTTCTCAACGGCGAAATGCCTCCGGCACGACGTGGATTGCCCTCGGTGGTTCGTTCGTGTTCCACTAGGCTACAGGACGATCCGCGCCGATGCACGCATAGTCTCATTGAGTTCACCACTCCTCTCCGTCCTTTCTCTCACCAGCTTTCATTATGCGCATATCGTTTTCTCGACGAGTTTTGGCCTCAACCCGCGGCGATCTCGGTGGGGTGCTGGCCAAACAGGCCAACTCACCGTCGTACAGGCTGCACGCCGAGTCGCGGAGGTCGTGGCGCGATGCCGCCGAAAGCGAGTGGTCATCCTCAACGAGTGCGCATCACGGCGCGATCCTCGATCGCCCGACTCCGCCTGATTTTGGTCGCCGCGCGGTTATGATGTGTGGACGTGAGCCGCCGCCCGCGAACGGGGTGTCTGCGTCTGCAACGGCACCATGCACGGCTTTGCGATCAGCGTGACGCGCCTCGCCCTGCTCCTCGAAGTCGCAGCCGGGTGGGGCGGTGTGCGCAGTTGAGACGCACGCGGCTGCCAGTGCGCGCAGTCTGCGATTTCGTTGTGGAGACTTGGAAGCGTATCGAAGAGGCTCAGCGGCGTGCGCGTTTCCCTCATCGGTATGCAGGCGAGCATCAGGCGCGGTCGCCGAACTCCTTCGTGTGCTCGAAGCGGAAATTGGCGCCGTCGCCTCGCCAAGACAGCGTCGACGCTCGACGGGCGTGCGCATCACTCTCGGCGAAGCCTTTGCCACCTCGCGCATCGTAGCCTGCTCCTGCCCCTCGGCGCAAAACCGCGCTCGTCAACGCGTCGACTCGGAACGCGACCGCCTCGGTTTTGATTCTCGTCAGCACAGCGCGCGGTGCATTGATCGACGACGCATCGCGGTGGCCGAAGGCTATGCTGATCCGGTCGTCGTACCGGCGCCTTTCGCCTGCGATGTCCTCTCCGCGAACCGCCCGCGGCCGACGTCCCGATTCTCGCAACAGCTTTCTCATTGCGCATCGCGCGGGCAACTGCCGCCGCTCGCATCGTACATCGCATCGCGTGCCGACAATCTCAAAGCCTTCCTCGCCCGGCGCGCGCTGACGTGTAGTGTCGTGAGGAGCGAGAATCGTTTGCTGTCGCCACGGTTTGTCGCGTGTTTGAACCCCCTGCACGTTTTCACGACGGCGGTTATCACCTCACTCTATTAAAAGCCAAAATCCGCCAAGACGCTGTTGTCGACAGTCTGTGTGTGCGGATCTTGATCCGAGTCTCACTCCTCGGCCTCTTGTTTTTCCGGCTGGGTGAAACGATAGTGAAATACCGAGTAGGAAATAGCAGCTGCGTAAGCCGATGTTATGAAAATCGAACGTTGAGATGCCCGTTTCGTCAAGTAGTGGGGTGATGCCGCGGTTCGCTGTTGAAAGGTCGTGTCCCTAGGTGAGGACCGTCGAGTTCTTGCCTTTGAGGAAAGCCCGCGAGAGGTCGAGATTCGGCTCCTGCTCAGTGCGGCGATGGTGCTGCGTGCTTCCGGTGGTCGAGGTGGATCGATCGATAACGCAGGTCGAGATGGGAGCGAAGGAAGCTCGTATTCAAAGTCTACTCTAATAGGACGAGGGCTCGAATGAGCGCTTGACGGAGATCGTAGATAGGTTGGGACTGTGGTTGAGGAAGCTGTAATCGAGGGGCGAGACGGCGTTTCCACACAGAGAGTTTATCGCCGCGGTGTTAGTCCAAAACCAAAGGCTATCGATGTGCAGAACAGTTCTTTCGGGCGTGCATCGGCGACGACGCCACCGTAGAAGTTCTGCCGGTGAGTGGTACTGTCCGGCTGTAATAACGAAGATGAAACGGTTGCCTTAGTCAAAGCGATTGGAGATAGTAGATATGGTACTCGTGTTCCAGGCACCGAGATGTTGAGCGGCTGCGTCGGTGGTGCGCCCGGTGTGCGGTCGAAACGCAGTGAGTTGCGTCATTTCGTTGTGCCGTGGTGGTAAAAAGTACTACCCGCTAGGAGTTGGTGGCGTTTCGTCTCTTCGCCGCGTGCTGTTCAAATAGGTTTTCGCTTCCTCGGCGAAGCCGACCGCGTGACCTTGTTCTTCATATCCGGGTTGCTGAGGCGCATTCCGCGGATCCGGCGAGGTCGACGGCAGTGATCCTGTTCCGTGATGAAAGGCGCTCTCAGTGCTGAGATCATAGTCGAAAGTAGGAACTGGCTTGAGCGGGCTTCCATTCTGTTTTGGCAGACGGTCGAGAAGAGGCGGCGTTTGTCGGCGCGTGAGGTGTTGTGCCGGACCGCCTTTCTCGCAAATCTGTGCGGTTTCGCTCGTGTTTTGAGCGTTAGGTTCGCGGGCGAGTTCACCCGCAGGCGGCGGTGTGGCGGAGAAAAGGCGTTCCGCTGCGCGGTGGTGTTTGCAGGGTGTGGCGCGTGATCTCATTTTCGCGCAGGCGAGGCGGCGCCAATCGGCGATGCCCTCGGGCAGCTCAGGGCGAGGAGGAAGGCGGCGTCGAGGGTGGTGGGCGCGCCGCTCAGGCGTGTTTGAGCAGGAAAGCCGTCGGTGTCCGTCCGGTTGTGGAGATGCGAAAAAGGCGCTGGCGCGCTGCGGCACAAATGTCTGCCCACGGGCCATTGCGGTTCCAGCGATCGAGACTCAGTTGGGTCTGCTCGGTCTGCATTGTCTCAGTGGCAGTGGTGAAAGCGGGTGCGCGAGGTTGTTCGCCGGGACGGAGATAGTGGTAGCAAAGTCGAGCAGAGAAGTTGTCAGACGCTGTTTCTTCGCGCGTCGAATCCGTTTGCCAGAGTGGGGTTCGCGCGGGAGTTGAGTTTCTGGTTGACCCTGAGGCAGTTGGTCCGGCGTGTTGCCCGAGCGTGTTTCGCCTTGTTCGACCGACCGCGTGCGGGTCACGGCACCAGGCACATCGCGGCACTGCGACAGGTTCGGAGCAAAACCAGCCGAATCGAGCGGGGCATATCCCGCGCGTTGAAGGGTTGGCGTTCCATGTCGCGCCGCGCCCGTTGTTGTCCGAAGTGGTGCAGACGCGCCATGCGTTGATTTCTGATAAAGAACACGTAGGTCGTCGCCGTCGGTCGCCACGTCACGAGGGTGACCCGCCACGCGTCTCGTGTTAAAGTGGGGGTGCTCTTCGGTGCGCGCGTTGTATCTGCGCCGCCGTTGACATCGTTTCCAATTCCGTGTGGCGGGTGCTTGCGCCGCGATGTTGTTGTTATAGTCGCCCCGTGCCCTCGAATCTTCGAGATGCCCGCGGCGTTCTCGTCGCGCTTGTTGCGCCAAAACAGGGTGCCGCCCGGCAGTGGAAGGCATTCTTACCGGGCGATGAGACGTTGAAGGCACTGATCCGGGCCGTCGCCGTTGTACTCAGGTTCATATGTTCGTGTTGTTGGCATTGCCGAAGCGAGCACGCGATAGCGGTCGGTGAAGGTGTTTGGCATGGCCTCGGGCGCTATAGAGGTCCGGGCTGTACCGCCGAGAGACGTCGGCTGCCCGAAATCCGCGCATGTATGTCTCTTGGAACGCACGATGACCACCTGCTCGCGCAGACCGTCGTCGAGGTCCGTCACGCGCGCCAGTTCAGCCGCGTTGCTCGCATAGCTTTCTGCGCTCTTGACGATGTGGGCGCGGGGCTTCGAGCGACGCCATCGAGATCGTTGCGCGAGTCGAAACCGTTCACCAACAGCCGATCCACGACTTGCGTGTGGTAGAAACTTCTTCTGCCGAATCTCCATGCGGGCAGTTTCGCGAGGCGCATCGCCGAGGTTGTGGCGCCGTCTTTGAGTTTCACGGCGTCGAGTCGGCAGATGATGGTGTCTTTGCGGGTGATGAAGAGCGAGCGCGTGGTTTTCACCGAAATGGCTTCGCCGCGGCGGCGCGTGCGTCTTCGTGCTGTCGGTGTGCGCGGAGTCGGCTTCAGCGGCGACGGGTGAGAGAGACTTTCGAGATGGGCTTGGACGCCGAAGCTGAGGCTCGGACGCCCCAAGACCGTGAACGCAATTCTCAGTAGCATTTTACACCTGTGCATTGGGTCTGATTGACTGATGGATAGTGTGAGTTACGACCGCTGAGTATCATCACTTTTCGTTGACCACCCCCTGTAAAAGCGTCCGCTTTTCTACTACCATGGAGGCATCGTCGCTGAGCCGCGCAAACTCGAATTCGTTCGCACCGATGGAGAAAATAAGGAGAAAATCACGCAGAAATCGGAGACAAAGGGCTGAAAACCACCCGCTCCGAAAAACGTACCCCAAACTGCGAAGAAGAAAGCTGACCTTTCGACGAGTTTCCCGACTGAAAGGGGTTGAGCTCAAAATAAAGCACTAAATTTGCGGCGCAAAAGAAATATACTACACAGATAATCTCATGATCAAATCTCAGGACATCAAGAAAGTTTGCATCGCATGGACCGCAGTCTCTATTTCTACATCGACTTCCTCCACGTGAAACCCGGTAAGGGCAACACCATCATGCGCACCACCCTCAAGGACGTTGTGAGCGGCCGTGGCGTGATCAGCGTTTCCAACATCGGCGAAGCCGCTCGAAGGCGTGACGCCGTGGAACGTCGTCCCTACCAGTACCTCTATCAGGAAGGTGAAGACCTACCTCTGCAGAACCAAGAAACCTTCGACCAAGTGCTCATCGCCCACGATCTCATCACGAGTGTGGACTACATGAAGGGAAGGCGACGTGGTGACGGTGGTCAGCGATGCCTCGACCGAGACGATTCTCTACGCCGAAATGCCCATCAAGGTGGTGCTCCGCATCGACTACACCGAGCCCGGTCTCCGCGGCGACACGGCAACCAACACGCTCAAGGACGCCACCCTCGAAACCGGCGCCAAAATCCGTGTGCCCCTCTTCATCGAAACCAGCGAACTCGTGGAAGTCGACACACGCGACGGCTCCTACAGAACCGCGTCAAGGCCTAAACCGCAGACCATTCACTGCAGAAAACACACACGCTCAGCATGCTCAAAAGGCATGCCGAGATTTTGAAAGACCCACCAAGTGAGTTTCCGCAACGCGCTTGCAGAAGCGCGGCGAAAGTTGCGCTCGCACGTCGTGTGACTCAAAAATGCGCCCCATGACGCCCATTCAACTCATCGCTCGGCGGTTGAACCTCCGCGAAAAACAAGTAGAACAAACCATCGCTCTCCTCGACGAAGGAGCCACCATCCCTTCATCTCCCGCTATCGCAAAGAAGCCACCGGCGGAGTGGACGAAGTGTGCCGTGGCCGCTAGCGGCCGAGACAGCACCGGCGAGCTCGACGGGCACTGCTGACATCGAAAAGCCTTCGTCATCGAAAGCGAGTCGAGGCTGTGCACTCACCGACGAACTGCGCAAACGACATTGACGAGTTGGGATCCCACGGAGTCAAGACGTCTACCTGCCTTTCAAAGCCCAAACGCCGCACGCGGGCGCAGATGGCGCGAGAAAGGACTCGAACCGCGCTCGCGCAGCGCCTGCTCTTGCGCCCCCAAGACGACCCTGAACTCGAAGCCGAAAGCTTCCTCAACGAAAGTCGACGCCGGAGGCGGCCGTGCAGGCGCACGCGACATCATCGCCGAGCAAATCAGCGAAGACGAGCGGTCGACAAACTACGCCATATTTATAGGCGCGAGGCGGTGATCACTGAAATGCCGTGAAGGAAAAGCCGACACCCGGGGCCGCCAAATATCGCGACTACTGCTTCGATTGGAGCGAACCCGCCCGTCAAACCTACGCCTCCCGCCTGCGCATGCGCCGAGGCGAAAGCGAGGCGTGTTGCGCGTCACCATCACCCCTGCCGACGATGATCGCGCCACCGAGCGAGTGGCGCGCCGCTATGTGAAGCCCGGAACGCGGGCCGCCGAACAAATCGAACTGGCGGCCACCGACGCTACAAGCGACTCCTCCGCCCTGACATCGAAACCGAGTTTGCGGCCACGAGCAAGGAGCAGGCCGACGAAGAGGCCATTCGCGTTTTCGCCACCAATCTCAAGCAATTGCTCCTCGCGCCGCCCCTCGGCAGCGTCGCATCATGGGCATCGACCCCGGTTTCCGCAGCAGGATGCAAAGTGGTGTGTCTTGATGCGCAGGGCTGCCTGCTCACAACGAAACCATTTATCCCTCACCCGCCGAAAAATCGAAAACCGTGCGCGCCGAACAGGCTTTGCGCCGCCTGCTCGAAGACTACGCCGTCGAGGCCGTGGCCATCGGCAACGGCACCGCGGGACGCGAAACCGAAGAACTGGTGCGCGCCTTGCACGTCGAGGGCGTGGAAATCTTCCCCGTGAGCGAGGACGGGGCCTCGGTCTATTCGGCATCGGCCACGGCGCGTGAGGAATTTCCGACACTACGATGTCACCGTTCGCGAGCCGTTTCCATCGGTCGCCGACTCGCCGACCCCTCTGGCCGAATGGTGAAAATCGATCCAAGCGCCATCGGCGTGGGACAATATCAGCACGACGTCGATGCCGGCGCACTCAAACGCTCGCTGGATCAGACCGTCGAGAGTTGTGTGAATGCCGTGGGCGTGAATCTCAACACCGCTTCGGCCCACTTGCTCACCTATGTGAGTGGCTCGGCGCGTCGCTGGCCAAAAATCGTGGAATATCGCATCGCGCACGGCCCCTCTCGGCTCCCGCCGCGACTTGCCTCAGTGCCGCGGCTCGGCGCAAAGGCTTTCGAACAGTGCGCGGCTTCCTGCCATCGTCGATGGGCGCGATCCGCTCGACAACACCGCTGTGCACCCCGAGCGCTACGACATCGTGCAGCGCATGGCCGCCGATGCCGGCATGGACGTGCCGGCACTCATTGCCGACCCCGAAGCGCGCCGACGCCTGGACCTCAAACGCTACTGCACGGCAGAGGTCGGACTGCCCACCCTCACCGACATCTTGGCCGAACTCGACAAACCCGGACGCGACCCGCGCGGCAAAGCCGAGGTCTTCCTCGATGAAAGCATTCATTCCATCGACGATCTGCAAATCGGCATGATCCTGCCCGGTGTGGTCACCAACGTCACCAACTTCGGCGCCTTTGTCGACCTCGGCATCAAGGTCAAGGGTTTGGTACACGTCTCGCAACTGGCCGACCGCTTCGTGCGCGATCCCAACGAGGTGGTGCGGGTGCAACAACAAGTGCGCGTGCGGGTGCTCGAAATCGACGAAGCTCGCGGACGCATCGCACTCTCCATGAAAAACGTGGAATGAACAGCCCATGTCCCGACGACCCGTATTATATAGTTGCCTGCGACCGACGAACACTGCATGCGCGCGCGCTCGATGAGGCGCGCCGCGGCCCAACTGAGGCGAAGTGCCGGTGGGCGCCGTGGTGGTGTGCAGAGACTCCATCATCGCCCGCGGACACAACCTCACCGAAACGCTCAACGACGTCACCGCACACGCCGAGATGCAGGCTGTGACCGCGGCGGCCGGACATCTGGGAGGGAAGTATCTCAACGAGTGCACGCTCTACGTCACGGTCGAACCCTGCGTGATGTGCCGGTGCACTCGGCTGGTCGCAAATTGCGCGCGTGGTTCACGGAGCCGCCGATCCCAAACGCGGATTCAGCGTCTTCGCTCGCAGGCTTTGCACCCCAAAAACCGGTCACCGCAGGGCGTGCTCGCCGACGAATGCGGGCGCTGATGAGCGAGTTTTTCAAACGGAGAAGATGAAGCGCTGCTCGCTCCGTCGCCACTGATGCACCTGACCATGGCTCTTCACAACGAACTGGGGCGGGCCGGCGAAAACGCCGCCTGTCAATATCTCATCGAACGCGACTACCACATCGTGGAGCGCAACTGGCGTTGCCACCCCTTGGAAGTCGACATCATTGCCGACGATTGGGGCGAACTCGTCTTCGTGGAGGTCAAAACCCGCAGTGACGACCGTTGAAGACCTCGCAGCCGCGGTCGACCGCTACAAGCAGGAGAGCCTCTCCCTGGCCGCCATTGCTTACATCCGTCGCCGCCGATTGGGCAACATCCCCTTTCGGTTCGACATCATTACCCTCGTCGGCAGCGAACCGCCCTTCCGCATTTGTCATTACATCGACGCTTTCTCCCTCGTCCGCCGCGCAATGCATCCACCGCCATGAACCCGACCACCGCTTTTCTGAACTTCCTGCCCATTGGCATCGGCGCCACTTCGATGAGGTGACTTTCACCATGCAACTCCTGCACACCGATCGGCTCGCCGACGAGAAGTGCAACTGTCACGGCCGATTTCCAGACCCGCGGCCACGGACAAGTGAACACTGTGTGGGAAAGTGCGCGTGCCGAGAACCTCACCTTCAGTTTCGCTTTCCGGCCCCGGCAGGTCGCGGCCGCCGAGCAGTTTCTGCTTTCCGAAATCGCCTGTCTGGCCGTGGCGCACACACTCGATGCTTACACCGAAGGCATCAGCGTGAAGTGGCCCAACGACGTCTCATCACCGCGATCGCAAAATTTGCGCATGCTCCTGACCCACACCTCCATGGGCGCTAATCGCCGATACCTCGTCGGTATCGGTCTCAATCTCAATCAAAAACGTTTCGAGGGCGACGCGCCGAATCCCGTTTCGCTCCGGCAAATCATCGGGCGCTCCGTCGACCGCGAGCAGGTGCTGTGTGATTTCGCCCGCCGCTTCGACCTGCTCTTGCAGCGCATCACGCAGCCTGACCCCGAAAGCCGACTTGCCCGGCGTCGAGCGCTGCACGGCGAATACCTGCGGCGGCTTTATCATCGCGAGGCGGCCTATGATTACGTCGACGTGGCGAGCGGCCGACGCTTCTCGGCCCATATTGTCGACGTGGCCCCCTCCGGCGAAATCACATTGCAAACGGCCGACGGCGCCCTCCGTCACTATTATTTCAAAGAGGTGCGCTTCGTCGTTCCCCCCTCTCCTGTTTCTTCTTCCGTCGCCCATGTCTGAGCATCGTGCCATCCTGCGCATCGCCGTCCCTTCCATTCTTTCCAACATCACCGTCCCGCTGCTCGGGTGGGTAGACACGGCCATCGCCGCCACCTCGGTTCGGCCGATTTTCTCGCGGCCATCGCCATCGCGAGCGCCCTCTTTCTGTCACTTATTCCCCTTTTCAACTTTCCTCCGCATGGGCACCGGCGGACTCACGGCGCAGGCCTTCGAGCCGGACGCCGCGACGAAACGGCGCTTTTGGTTCTGCGTGGGTTGGCCATCGCCGGCACCATCGGCATCCCTCCTCCTCGTCTTTCAAACGCCCCTCCTGCACGTGGGGTTTTCGTTCATGACGGCAACGCCGGCGTCGTCGCACACGCCGCCACCTACTTTCGGGTGCTCATTTGGGCGCGCCGGCCATGCTCTGTCTCTATGTGCTCAATGGCTGGTTGCTCGGCATGCAAGATGCGCGCACACCGCTGTTCATCGCCGTCGTGCAAAACCCTGCTCAACGTCGCCTCGAGCCTGTTTTTTTGTCCACGTTTGCGGATTCGGACTGGCCGGAGTGGCCGGCGGCACCCTCCTTTCGCAGTGGGTCGGACTCGCCTTGGCACCTGTTTCGCGCTCCGTTTGCTCCATCGCCAAGCGGTGAAACTGCGCTTCGCCGCGGCTTTCCGCTCGATCGAAGCCTGGCGGTCGTTCTTCACCGTCAATGTGTTCATCTTTCTCCGCACCCTCTGCCTCGTCGCGGTCATGTTCTCCTTCACGGCCTTCGGGAGCCGGCGCGGGCCGACCCACTTTCGGCCAATGCCGTCTTTGCTCCACCTTCACCCTCGTGAGCTACGTCATGGATGGCTTCGCCTACGCCGGCGAATCGGTGGGCGGTCACCTCGTCGGGGCGGGCAGCGTGGAGCGTTTCCGCCGCTTGATCGGCGCCCTCTTCCTTTGGGGCACGGGGCTCTCCCTCCTTTTCGCACTGGCCTATGCCCTGGGCGGAACGGCGCTCATTGCACTCTTCACCGACGACGTCGCGGTGCGCCGAGCTGCTGAAACCTTTCTGCCCTATGCCGTCGCCATTCCGCCGATCAGCATGGCAGGCTTTCTGCTCGACGGGCTTTTTGTGGGCACCACCGCCACTTCGGGCATGCTCATCGGTGTGGCCGCCGCGGCCGTGGGATTTTTCACCGTCCACACCCTCTTAGCCTCGGCCTTGGGCAACCACGCCCTGTGGATCGCTTTCCTCACTTACCTGGCCTTGCGCGGCATCGTTCAGGGACTCCAGCTGCCCGGCATTGTCCGCCGCAGTTTCGCCCTCACAGCGCAGACCTGCTCGCCGCTGAGGCCTTCTTTGCCACAAATCATCCATTCATCATATGAAATTCAAACGCATTCTCCCTCAAACTCAGCGGCGAAAGCCTCTGCGGTGCCCAAGCGACACGGCATCGACACCCAACGTCTCAACGAATACGCCACGCAGATTCGCGAAATCCGCGACATGGGCGTGCAGGTCGGCATCGTCATCGGAGGTGGCAACATCTTTCGCGGACTCAGCGGCGCCGGCAGGGATTCGATCGCGTGAAAGGCGACCAAATGGGCATGTGCGCCACCGTCATCAACAGCCTTGCGCTCTCTTCGGCGCTCGGCGCACAAGGGGTGCCCAACCGCGTGCTCACGGCCATCCGCATGGAACCTATCGGCGAATTTTACTCCAAATGGAAGGCCATCGAAGCGCTCGAACGCGGGGAGGTGGTCATCATGAGTGCCGGAACGGGCAACCCTATTTCACCACCGACACCGGTTCTTCGCTGCGCGGCATCGAGATCGAAGCCGATGTCATGCTCAAAGGCACCCGCGTCGACGGGGTTTACACGGCCGATCCTGAGAAAGATCCCACGGCTACGAAATTCGACGAAATCACCTACGACGAAGTGTTGCAGCGTGGATTGAAAGTGATGGATGTCACGGCGACCGCCATGTGCCGCGAGAATCATTTCCCATTTATGTCTTCAATATGGATGTGCTCGGCAACTGCGCCGTGTGCTGAAGGCGAACCCATCAGCACGTACGTGCACGATTGAAAAACGTCGTCATACCGACGCCGATCCACTCTTTCGGAGCGCCGCGCGCGAGACCCAATGGAGCCTTGCATGTGGTGCTCCTTTTCGTTCCGAACGTAAGGCTTTTTGTCCT
>BNJU01003810.1_pt1 | contig 13618 bp, 18 predicted proteins | sample 8539281 | NCBI WGS metagenome assembly BNJU01 (sample SAMD00202456, study PRJDB9452) | human saliva metagenome | isolation source: human saliva | place: Japan
CAACTCGCACCATTGACCCTAACAACCTGATGGTGCTGCTGGACTTCCGAAGGAAGCTGGCCGCCGGTGAGGGCGGCCAGGTGTGTACCGGCCCCAATGTAGCGCATCTGCCGGCTACTGATGGGGCGGATGGCGCGGTGGGCGATGCGGACGAGTCCAGGCCGTCTCACGGGGTAGATGCGGCAGAGCCAGAAGGTGAGTCCCTGCAGCGACGATGCACCGCGCCGGCCACCAGCGTGGGGAGCGGCCGAACGGTGAGAGTGCTGCGCCCGACACAGCGCCACGGTCGCCGCGCGTGGTTGGCCGCATCAAGCAGACGAAGTTCCGGCCGCTCACACCCGAGCAGCGCCAGCAGGTGGTCGACCTGTACCGCGCCGGTGTCCCCGTCAAGGAGATCGTCCGGCAGACGGGCGTCAACCGCTCGACGGTCTACCGGCTGCGCGGGCAGACAGGGCTGGAGCGCAGTCACCGCTTCACCGACGACGACCGTGCCCAGGCGATCCTCCTCCGCCAACAGGGCCTGACCATCGCTGAGATCGCCAAGCGGCTGGGCTTCAGCCATATGACTATCGGGCGCTACCTGGCGGCTGCTCGCGAGGAGTGACGGCAGTGGTGGTGAGAGCGTGCCTCCATCGTCGAAGAACGCCCAGGCCATATGCAGCGCTGACAGCCTTCGCCACTGGCCGGATGAAGTGTCATACGGCGACAGGCACCCCCATGCCTATGAGAAGGCCACCAACAACACCATTTTCCAAAGAAGACAACTTCAATGGTTATGAGTCCGAGTCTTGCCTCGACTGCTCCTCCGCAAACGCCCTGAGGTCGTCCAGCATTTGCGTTGCTTCGGTCATGAGGCGTGCGATGTACTCCTGCGGAGTGTCCTTCCCGAGTTCTTCCTCGAGATAGACCTGTCCACTGCTGCCTGACGAATGTGCCGCAATGCGGGAACGCGTCCTCTGGATTCTTTGTAGAAGGCGGATGTCTCGTTCGGTATGTTGGTGCGATTGAGCCTCGAGGAATTTTCTGAGTTTAGCGATCCCTTTATCATTTTTCGTGTCCGAAAGGTATGAGGCCAACTTTTTCTCGTTGAGATAATCTACCAAGACGAGTGCGAGGTTTATCGACTGCGTGCGAAGTTCTGCGTCGGTGTCATTGACGGGGATGCGCAGGCGCTGAAGTACGCCAGCGTCCGGCCCTTCTGCTTTGCGATGGAGCCGCCATCCCCAGTGCTCTTCCCATGAGTTCTGTAGTTGGTTGTACGCCAGTTTGAAGCGGTGTTCTGGGTTCTCACTGTCTGCGAACTGACCGAAAAAGGCCCGACGCACGCCTACGTCGCTCATGCGTTGTGTTGGTGACACGTTGTATGAGAGCCAGTGTGTCCGGTGGCTTGCAGGAATATCGCGACCGATATCGCCAAGAAACACGACGACGCAATTTGGGTTGCCATTGTCGATCTTAACGCCCCACAGGTGGGAACACGATAGGTACCCGTCACTCACCGTGTACAGCTCGGAATCATCATAGTATCTCTGGGGTGGCTCTCGTTTAAAGAACACGGGCGTGAGGTAAGGAGGTGCGTCCGGATTCTTACCGAAGTAGTTGGCAAGACGATCTGGCTCGCATGTGTACTTGACTGGCTTGCCGTGGTCGTCTTCGCCGATGATGAACTCTGGGTAATCTGCAGGATCAGCCTCGTCCCAAGGCCAGATTCCGCAGGTGTCTTGGGATGGAGCGAGAATAATTCGTTTTGCTAACACTCGAGAGAAGACTCGTCTCTCTTCTCCTGATATCTGACCAGTGCTTCTCCGATAACTCCAATGTCTGCTGATTTTGGAATAACGTGATCAATTTCTGCTTCTCTGGGCAGCGTTGCGGACTCTCCGCATTTTACCTGATCCCCGCCAGCATTTCCAGCTTGAAAGTTCGCCTAATGCTCTCTTGATTACATCGTTCTGCTGAACTCCAGTCTTTGTTTTGTTGCTGTAGCGAGCCAGGCCCGCTGGCTTTAAATCTAGGCTTTCAAAATGCGCATCCCATTTTTTGGAATCCCAGTCGTGTATAGCCTCCAATAGCTGCTGATCTGAAAGTGCGTGTCCTGGACCTGTAGACATAATAATCATCTTATCATTAAGGTACTTGACTTGGAAACTGGGGGATAATCAGGCGGAGTAGTTTAGTGGTAATCTGAGTCTTTGAGGTGAGGGTGAGCGTGTAGGAATGAGTTGAGCGAAAGAACTGGATAGTTGTCAGAACGAAAAATGTTCTTCGCATTACCTTGTTGGTGGTCTTGGGTTGTCTGGGCTGTGGTTCGTGCCGCCCTCGACCTGGCCCACCGCTGTATCCGACCCTGCATGCCATGATCTGCAATGGTGTCCTCTACGAACGGCAAGCGTCACACCCGCGTGGTGCCGTCCCGCCCACGATGCCTGCCACAACAACGCAAGCCCCGCTCAACCAGCCGATGAAAGATCGAGGCCAAGTTTAGTTGGAGTTGAATCAGACTGTATGCTTGACATTCTACCTCTATCTATATAGAGTTAGAGACATGGGCATCTACCTCCGCCTGACACCAGCTACCAAGGATATTCTCTATCAACTCTATTGTGCGACAGAGGATGTATGGGGACTCCAGTTATCGCGGCGTGCTGGGCGGCCAACTGGTACGGTCTATCCGCTCCTTGACCGCCTCGAACGTGAAGGATTCGTGCAGTCGCGTTGGGATGATGATTCCAGGAGGAGTGGCCCAAGGCGCCGGCTCTATGCTCTCACACCATCTGGCCGCGTCTGGGTACAGCAAAAACTCAAGCTCAGTGCCATAGTTACTAAGCAACAGCGCTCGAAAGGAGTAGATTATGACACACCAAAAAAACAATCAGACAGAGCCAGTCGCACCCTAGCGCGGGCGATCAAAAGCTTGTCCCGTATAGCCAACGTGAGCGCTATACACGCGAGTGGCACGCCGACCTCGCTGCGGCAACCCCGCACGAGTGCAATCATATCGCGCGTGCCGCGCTGGCAATGGGGTGGCGGCTACGCCTGCGTGATATAGGGGCATTACTCCTTGGTGGACATGGAGTGGGTAAGGCGGTAGCGTGGTGGATTGCTATAATTGCGTTTGTTGTATTGTGGCCCTTTTTCCATTAGTCTTCGTCCCTCTTTGTGCGATAGTTGTATTTTCTCGCTTGTCTATGTTGGTGCACCGTCACGATTGATTCACTGGCTTATGGTAGTGAGCGGAGCGCTATTTCTTGGTGCGACAGGCTTCTCAGTGTGGTCATTTGTTACCCAACTCAATGCGGCCGACCAAGGAGAGGATATGTCAGTTTTCGCACCCATGGACAGAGGCTGCGTTTGTAGTTATTGCGATAAGTATTTGCTTGTTCATTGTCGGGGTTTTCTTGCTTTTGCAGAAGATAGTCGTTATAACAACATACATCTCTGCTCTTAAAGAGAGCTAGGTGCTTGAATGTTAAGAGCAGGAATGTCGGTGGTGTTGCAGTCGACTAACCTGGATTGCAACCAGCAGCGACTGTGGATGGATAACGACATCTGGTCGCCACTCATCTAGGTTCCATCTATCCTTTAAGAAGGCGAATTGTTGATGGCAGATATATTGGTCTCTAAGGCCGCCGATATTAGTGTTGATACCCTCGCCCGCCGTCTTTGTACCTCTCGTACAGTTCATCCCATCCCCACACTCCAACTAGATGAGTAAGTCCAAGGGGTGTTAGTGGTTGTAGGGGGCAGGTTCGTAGGACGGGCGCGTTGGTGAGGCTGTTGTGCCAGATAGCGGCTGTCAGGGCCAGGATTCGTTGGGTGATGCGTGAGCTGACTCCGGCGGGGGTGCGCCCGCCGTGACCCTCGAGGTCGAGCTGTCCTTTGAGGGTGTCGTTGACGGACTCGATGATCTGGCGCAGGGGCCGCAGGAACCGTTGGCTGCTGCGAGGGCGCTCACCCTGCGTCTGGGACGGATCACTGATACCGCCCTTTGGCGAGCTCGGCCTCGAAAGCGGCACCGTAGTAGTTCTTGTCGGCGATGACCACCTGACCGTCCTGGGCGGGCTGGTCCATGGTGGCCAGTACCGCGAGCAGGGTCTCGCGCTCGTCGGCCTTGGCCCCGGTCAGGGCCCACCCCACAGGAAGACCGTGAACGGTGCACACCAGGTGCAGGCGCAGGCCCCAGAAGAAGCGTGAGTGGGAGGCGCTAGTCACCCGTACTCGGCCCATCCCGCCAGGGCTGAGCGCATCACAGTGGGTCGTGAGCGGGCGCACTCGATGGGAGTGGAGTCGACCAGCCAGACGGTGTCGTCGTCAACGCGCGAGCCCCGACGCAGGGCGGCGCATACCCAGGTCATGGTGGCGGTCAGTGAGTGGATGCGCTTGTTGTAGCCGGACTGGCCCGGCACTCGGGGGAACATGGCGCGCAGGTCGGTATCGGTCCTGAGGCGGCGTATCCAGCGGGTCTCACTGGTGTAGCCCAGCAGGGCCTGCACGACCGCCAGCGTGATGATCTCGGCGTCGCTGGTCACCGCAGTGATATCGACTTGTGGGTCTTGTGGGCGTGGTGGCAGGACCTCGGGATGGTCCTTCAGCAGATCATCGACAGTGACGTACAGTGCGGTGGCGAGGGCCTCCAGGCCGGTGTCCATGACAGAGCCGTCCTTCCCAGCAGAAGCGGTGAGATCTGGTGTAACACCACCGATCCTGCGAGGCCCTCACCCCATCGCCCAGCACCCACGCCGACCCACACCCCCTGGACTTACTCATCTAGTCGATGAAGACGGCCGAGTCATCCTGCCGGAAGATGGAACGAATGATGACGGAGGCAGGAACGCGGCCGATGCAGCAGCTGGCGACTGCCCGATAGGGGAGAGTGGCGACGGGCCATTGCAGCGGGCTGCAGCATCGCGCCCGCTGGCCGACGCAAGCAGCGACGCCACCGTGAGCAGCCGACCTCGGCTGCGCTTCACCTGGCTGACCAGTCGCCTGATGCACAAGGTCGCACGGCAGCACCGTGCGACCTGTTGCAAGCGCAGCCGCGAGAAAACTGGGACAACCAAGTCGACTGCCCAGTCAACAACACTGTCTGCACGACGAAGCGCTCACCAGTGGTGGTGAGCGCTTCGCATCTTCATCAACCAACCCAGACCGTGTTACTCATGACCTAGGTTTGGGTAAGGCTATCGTGGTACGCGAGAAGGGACTCGAACCCTCACGCCCGAAGGCACCAGGACCTAAACCTGGGGCGTCTACCAATTCCGCCACTCGCGCTGTGCGGCGCCCACTCTACCGACCTCAGCCTCGGATAGCAGAATGCGGCGACCGCTGTCGTGTTCGTATCAGTCCACGCCGAGTGCGGTGCGCAGCCGCTTGACGTGACCGGTGGCTCGCACATTGTACTGGGCCAGCGTCACGGTCCCGTCAGGGGCCACCACCACGGTCGAGCGGATGACGCCGGTGTAGACCTTGCCGTAGTTCTTCTTCTCGCCCCACACTCCCCAGGCCTCCATGACGGCGTGGTCGGAGTCCGACAGCAGGGGGAAGGGCAGGTCGTGACGGCTGGAGAACTTGGCCTGCGCGCTCTCCGGGTCGGGGGAGATGCCGACGACGGCATAGCCTGCCGCCTCGAGCGCCTCCAAGGAGTCCCTGAAGTCGCACGCCTCCTTGGTGCATCCCGGAGTGCAGGCCTTGGGGTAGAAGTAGACGATGACGCCCTTGTCCGTGCTGGAACGAAGGTCGTCAAGGGATCACGGTGCGGCCGTTCTGGTCGGGCAGGGCGAACTCTGGGCTCGGTCACCGGCGGCGAGCTGGGTCAGGTCCTCCTCGGGCTCCTGGACGGATGCGCTCATCCTCGCATCGCCTCCGGTACCTGCGGCAGTGGATCTGAGGACTTACTTTCGTGATCTGGCAAACGTTCAGGGTGCTAGTCGTGCAGGATCCCTGACCCGGCTCCGAGTGAGACCTCCGGGTCAGGCGGCCTGGGCGAGCGTTCGCCGCGAGGCCTGCTGCGCCGCCTCCAGGCGCTCCAGTGCCCGCTCGAGGCGCGAGGGGGAGGCGGTTACCCTGAGCGAGGCGAGCTCCGCGCGTGCGAGAAGAGCTCCCTGGTGGCGCGTCGTCGGCCCGGGTGTCAGTGGTTGCCGGCCCGGTGGGCAGGGCGGTCAGGGTGGTCATGGTGTGGATGTTGCGTGTCATACGTATCTCCTCATCTTCCTTCAACGTCGTCGGCCCCTTGGGGCCTGGGGTCGCAGCGCATGGCTGAGCAGGAGGTACCCTGCCGAACCGGCGTGCTTGCGGATCAAGACTTCTGGCGCGGCGGCTGGCTGGTGCCGCCGTCGCAGACTGTGGTCCGAGGGCGTGAGAATCGGTGAAACGGTGGCATTCCGAGAGCTTCTCAGTGCGAGGCGGTTGTCTTCGACCGCCGTCATGCGCCTGCTGCTGTGCCGTCGGGGTCATCCCAGGCGAAGCGCGTGCCCTCGTGGTACACCGCCAGGGACTTGAACCCTGAACCCGCTGATTAAGAGTCAGCTGCTCTGCCACTGAGCTAGCGGTGCTCGGTCAATGGTGACCAGGTCCTCCGGCCCTGTGGGCTGGAAGAACCGTACACCGCCAGGGACTTGAACCCTGAACCCGCTGATTAAGAGTCAGCTGCTCTGCCAATTGAGCTGGCGGTGCATTCACCACAGCGATGTCATTCGTCGTGGGCTCGCTGGGCGACGGAGGAATACTTTACGGGTGGAGGAGGTCTTCGTCCAGTCAGGATCCGCGAAACCGGGCGATTGTGTGGCAAGTCTCAAGGGGGCGTGGGTTGGGTCAGAGGCGCGTTGCCGCTGCCTGCTGTCCAGCATCCCGCTCAGTGCGACGAGCCGCCCTCACGGTTCTGTCGGCGGCGGCGTACATCGGCGGCGCGAGCGCGGTCGCGCTTCGACATCGCACCCTGCGAGGAGGGCTTCCTCGACGGCGCTGCGTTTGACGCGCCCGAGCCGGTCCCCCCACTCCGCCTGGAGGAGGCGCCCTGGGTGGCGTCGTCGTCCCGGTCGATGCTGCCGGTGCGAGACCACTGGTGGTACTGCTTCAGAGTGGCCGCCTGCTCCTCGGTGAGGCGTTGCCACAGGGGGAGGTCGAGCTTCTTGCGGTCGCGCACGCGGGTGCCGAGGGTCCAGCCCGCCAGCATGACCAGCGCGACCACCATGCCGCCCCACATGCTGCTGCGGCCCGCGCGGGCGCCGGTGAGCATCGAGACGGTTCCTCCGAGCAGGCCCGCGACGAGGATGGTCACGACAACAATGGCGGCCATGGATGCCCAGTAGCGCTGCGCGGAGGTCATGCGCGGCTCGCGGGTTTCAGAAGTCACCTCGGCATTGTGACACCCTCGCGCATGACGACTGAGCAAGGTGTGGGTGTCGAAGGTTGCGGAACGAGACCTGCCGGCCGATCCGACCAGCAGGTAGTCGTGTCCGCTGGTGCGGTCGCGGTTCAGTGTCACACGTCTGTGGCTCGTCGCGGTCCTGCGCGCGGTAGCGTGGGCCGCATGAGCGACCCGATCGTGACGCTGGCGACCCTGCGCCGACTTCCCGACCTTGATGACGATGACCGTGGCCTGCCGGATGCCCTGCGTGCGCGTGGCATCGAGCCGCGGGTTGCCGTATGGGACGACCCCGACGTCGACTGGAGCCAGTCCGGCACGGTCGTGCTGCGCAGCGTCCGTGACTATGCCACCGAGGGCAACTACTCCCGGTTCCTCCAGTGGGCGGTCGGTGCCCAGGCTCGCCAACCACCCCGACGTCGTCACCTGGAACTCGGACAAGCACTACCTCACCCGGCTCAGCGAGTGGGGGGTCCCCATGATTCCGACGATGTGGCTGGAGCCGGAGGCCGGCTACTCCAAGCACCAGGTTCACACCCGTTTCCCGGCCCACGGCGACTTCGTCGTCAAGCCGGCCGTCTCCTCGGGCGGGCGCGGCACCGGGCGCTACACCGCCACTGACGCCTCCTCCCGGTCCGCGGCGATCAATGACGCCATGCACCACCTGCGCCGTGGGCGCACCGTTATGGTCCAGCGCTACCTCGAGGAGGTCGACCGCAAGGGTGAGGTCTCCCTGGTCTACTTCAACGGCGTGCTGTCCCACGCGGTGGAGAAGGCCCCGATGCTCCACCCCTCCTTCAAGTCGACCGACCAGATCCACGAGGAGATCGTCACGGCGCGCGAGCCCAGTGAGCAGGAGTGGCTCTGGGGCGAGCGGGTGCGCAAGGCCATCCACACGCTGATCAAGGGAGGTCTCCGGCCGCGACATCCAGCTCCTGTTCAACCGTGTTGACGTTGTCGGGGACGGTCAGGGCGGTTTCTACCTTATGGAGGTCTCGCTGATCGACGCGGGCCTCTACCTCGGGGCGGCACCGGAGGGGCTGGACAACTTCGCCGACGCCATCGCCCAGCGCATCTTCTGGTGACCGCGCAGGCGCGGGCATCTCGGGGCACCCTGGTGTGGTAGATAGATGCCATGCGCACGCTGCTCAACATCATCTGGGTCGTTTTCGGCGGGTTCTGGCTGTTCCTCGGTTACCTCTTCTTCGGAGTGATCGCCTGCCTTCTCATCGTCACGATTCCCGCAGGTGTCGCCTCCTTCCGTATCGCCGCTTACGTCCTGTGGCCCTTCGGGCGTGAGGTGGTTCCGTCTCCCGGGGCCGGCGCCATGAGCGGGATCAGCAACATCATCTGGTTCCTCGTCGCCGGGCTCTGGCTGGCCATCGGCCACGTCACCACCGCCGCGGCGCAGGCCATCACCATCATCGGGATCCCGCTGGCCGTGGCCAACATCAAGCTCATCCCCGTCACCTGCTTCCCCTTCGGCAAGCAGATCGTTGAGACCCGCTAAGACCCCTTCGGCAACGGGCTCACCAGCGGGTCTCACAGACTGATGCGGCGGGCTCGCGGTGATGGGCAACCGGTCCGTGCCTGATGCGCTACCGGTGCCGCCTCGAGCCATTCGATACCGTGTCGCAATGCGAACGCTCTCGGTATCCGCCACGTCCTTCGGGGGTGAACCGGTCCGGTTGTGGGATCTGCTGGCGCGAGGTCCGGTCGTTCTGGACGGGGCGATGGGGACCGAGCTCGACGCCCGCGGAGTCGACACCCGCCACTGCGCTGTGGTCGGCGCGTGCGCTCGTCACGGCGCCCGACGTCGTGCGCGAGGTCCACCTGACTACCTGGATGCGGGGCTCGCGTCATTACGACCAACACCTACCAGGCCACGCTTCCGGCGCTGATCCGGTCTGGGGAGGATGCTGCCGGCGCGAGGCGGGTCATCGCAGCCGGCGCCCGCCTGGCCAAGGAGGTGGCCCGCCAGTTCCGCAAGGAGCACCCCGAGGAGCCGGTGCTCGTCGCCGGAGGGCTCGGACGTATGGGGCCTATCTGGCTGATGGCAGCGAGTACACTGCGCTCACGGCATCGACATCCTTGAGGACCCCGGTTTCCAGGAGGTTCACCTGCCTCGCATCGAGGTGCTGGTGGGGAGGGATCGACCCTGTTCGCCCTGGAGACGCTTCCGCGTCTGGATGAGGCGCAGGCACTCGCCTCCATGGTGAAGGACCTCGCCCTCAGGCCCAGTGCTGGGTCTCCTTCCAGGTACGCCCCGACGGTGCCACGTCTCGCTGACGGCACGCCGCTGGCTGAGGCGGCGGCCTGGGCGACGCAGGAGGAGACGGTTGTCGCGGTCGGCATCAACTGTGTAGCCCTGGCGTCGTCGGCCGAGCGCTGCCGGTGCTGCGTGCGGCTACCGGCAAGCCGCTGGTGGCCTACCCCAATGCGGGCGATCCTACGACCCGGCGACCAAGACCTGGCAGTCCACAGGTGAGGGGGCTGGAATCCCGGAGCTGGCGCCGTCGTGGATCAACGCCGGGGTCCGGCTCGTCGGCGGCTGCTGCCGCACCCGGCCGGTCCAGATCCGCCAGCTCGCCCGCGCGGTCTGCCCGTAGCCACGCAGCCCCCGACGGTGGGACGCCAGCGAGGCGGGCTAACCCTGCTGCGGGCCCACGGACAGCAGGTGGACGACCGCGCGTCCCTCCCGGTCGCACTCGGCCAGATCCACCAGGGCCGTCAGCCGCCAGTCGTGATCGCCGTCGGGGTCCTCCAGGACCTGCGTGGCCAGCCACACCTGCTTGCCGGAGGCCTCCAGGGCCTCGCGCAGGCGCTCACTGACCCCGGCGGCCGCCAGGGCCGTCTCATCGGGGGCCTCGTCGAGCGGCGCCAGTGAGATCGCCCGAGCCGAGGTGTCGGTGCCGATCCAGTCGTACTCGTCCCAGTAGCGGCCCAGTACCTCGTCCCAGCGGTCCTCGCCCCATCCGGAGGAGGCATCCAGGCGGCCCAGGGCCTCGACGTCGTCGCGCGCCATGAGCTCCGCGCGCCGGAACATCTCCCGGCGCACCGCGACCCGGAAGGCGTGACGGTTGCGAGTGAAGGCCACCGTCCCGTCCTCGCCCGCGCCGAAGGCCCGCTCCACCCCGGCAGAGTCGTCCGCGCCGGGACGATCGCCCTCGAGCAGACCGGCCATCTCGCCCGCCTTGCCCGCCTGGGCCTGGCCGAGCGCCTCCCACTCGTCGAGCAGGGAGGAGTCGACGGCGCGCACGAGCGCCCCCAGCCAGTCGATGAGCTCGGTGACCTCAGGGCGTGCGGTGCTCCTCGGGAACGACCTGGCGCAGCGCCCGGTAGGCGTCGGTGAGTAGCGCAGCACTCACGCCCTCGCTGCGGCCCAGCTCGTAGCGGGAGATGAGGTCGAGAAGGTCATCGCGTTCTCCACCATCTCGCGCACCACCGACTTCGGCGCCAGCTCGTGCTCGGCGATCCACGGGTTGGCCTGCTTGTACATCTCCAGAGCAGGAGTGAGCAGCTCGGCCAAGGGCTGGGGCCAGGTGACCTCCTCCAGGGCGGCCATGCGCTCCTCGTAGTCCATGCCCTCGGCCTTCATCGCGGCGATCGCCTCACCGCGGGCGGCGCGCTGCTGGGCGTGGAGCAGCGGACGCGGATCGTCCAGGGTGGCCTCAACGACGCTGACGACGTCGACCGTGTGCTCCGGGGCCTCCACGTTCAGCAGGTCCATGGCCGCCAGGGCGAAGGGGGCCAGGGGCTGGTTGAGGGCGAAGTCCGCCGGCAGGTCCACGGCCAGGCGGAGCCGGGGGCGCCCGTCGGCGGCGGCCTGGGCGCTGGAGACATGTGTCAGGACGCCCGCCGTGCGCAGCGACAGGTAGATCTCCAGGGCGCGGCGCACGTGCCGGCGCCGCTGGGCCTCGGGCTCATGGGCGCGTTTCAGCAGGCCCGCCATCGCCGCCACCGGATCGCCGGCGCGCTCCATGAGGTTCAGCACCATGGTGGTGGTGACCTGGAACTGGCTGGTCAGTGTCTCCGGGGTCGCGTCGCGCAGCCGCTCGAAGGTCTTGTCCGTCCAGTTGACGCGCCCTCGGGGCCTTCTTGCGCACGATCTTGCGGCGTTTGCGCTCGTCGTCGCCGGCCTTGGCCAGCGCCTTGGCGTTCTCGATGACGTGCTCGGGGGCCTGGACGGAGACGTAGCCGCGGGTGTCGAAGCCGGCGCGCCCCGCCCGCCCTGCGATCTGGTGGAACTCGCGAGCGGTGAGGTGGCGCCCTTGGAGCCGTCGAACTTCACCAGGGAGGTCATGACCACTGAGCGGATCGGCACGTTGATCCCCACCCCGAGCGTGTCCGTGCCGCAGATGACGGAGCGCAGGGCCCTCGCGGGCCAGTCGCTCCACCAGCCGCCGGTAGCGCGGCGCATGCCGCGCATGGTGCACGCCGATACCGGCGCGCAGTCAGGAGAGCGTGGCCCTCGAAACCGCCGCCGAAGCGGAAGTCGCCGAGCGCCCTCACGACCTCGGCCTTGCGGACTTGGGCACTGTGTCCACGCTCAGCAGGGAGGTCGCCCGCTCCACCGCCTCCTTCTGGGAGAAGTGGACGACGTAGACCGGCGCCCTTGTCCTGGCCCACCAGGCGCTGAAGCAGCTCACCGATCGGCTCGACGACGTACTCCATCTCCAGGGGAACCGGCCTCACGGCGTCGTCGATGACGGCGACTCGCGCCCGTGCGCTCGCGCAGGTCCCCAAAGAAGGAGACGTCAACGTGGCCGACAGCACCATCTGAGCTGGGCGGCTCCAAGAGGCACCTGCCAGGCCCAGCCGCGCTGCGGGTCGGCGTAGTGGAACTCGTCCACTGATGACGCAGTCCCATCCTCATGTCCCCGCCCTCGCAGGGACTGTTGCAGGACCCGCTGCGGCAGATGATCGGGGCAGCGGCGTTGATGGAGGTGTCTGGTGACCATGCCGGACGTTGTCTGCCCCTGAACAGGCGCACCAGCTCGAAGAACCTCTCACTGACCAGCCTTGAGGGGGCCGTGGGTAGGAGCGGCCCTGCGGCCAGGGAGGCTGGTGTGAGCGGCCAGCGCGATCATCGACTGCTCGACCGGTCGGGTGGCGGCGATGACGTGGCGATCCTCCAGATCTCCTGACAGCGCTCATCCTGGTGCGGGTAGAGGGGGCGGCCGGTCGCCTCCGCCCAGTTCGAGAAGGCCAGGTAGACCTCCTCGGGCTCGGGGACGCGCTGGATCATCAGCCGGAATGAGGGCGTCGATATCGCGTTGAGCCGAGCAGTCTGGGAGGTCACGGGCCTCATCGTCTCACGGGGCTGGACAGTGAACGATCCGGGGAGGTTGGCGGAATCTGGATGCTGGGGAGCCGCGCCGGCGTCCTGAGAAACGACCGCACTATGTTCCGGGCGCCGATTCATGAGGTAGAGGCGCTGTCCCCACCTGTCGCGACACCGTGAAAGGCTGAATCGGCGGATGCCTTCGCCCGCTCGAGCGAGGCGGTCTCGGACTGGATCACGCCCCACATCACCATGTGGGTGTCGTCGGTACCGGGATCCTGCTGACCAACCGCACCGTTCGTGCAGCTCGTCGCCTGCCGGACATGTTCCGCCAGGTGGTCGGATCGCGTTCCGGGCCCGGCGAGTACTCCTCCTTCGAGGCCTTCACGACTTCCCGGTGGCCCGCGCGGCATCGGCAATGTCTTCGAGGCGCCGCCCGTCTGGGTGGCGGCGCGATCTTCTGGATGTGGGTGTCGCCCTGGTCGGCGCCAGCGCACTTCGAGGCGACCCTGGCCCAGGTGTTCGAGGTCCGCCACCGACGGCACCTTCCGCGGCGGGCCCGCCTCACTACATGGCGCGGCGCGGGCTGCGCAGCCGCCCCTGAGCGTTGTCTTCGCGGGTTGACGATCTTCACCGCGGCTTCTCCATCATCATGGTCCAGTCCAACGCCGTTGCCGGCGTCCATCGGCCCGGACTCCCCGCTGAAGGTGCGAGCGTCGCCGCGCCGCGGTGCTGCGTGCTGGCCGCGCTCGTCGCCTGGGCGGAGTGCGTCGGGTCGCCCGCGTCACCGAGTGGATGGCGCCCATCATCCCTAATCCCGTGTCTCGCCGTTGTCATCATCACCCTCCATCACACAGCTCCCGGATTATGGTCACCATCATCTTCTCGGCCTCGGCCCAGCACCCTTCGCAGAGCATGACCGAGGCATCGCCACCCTGACCAACAGGACCCGCCGCGGCCTGTTCTCCAGC
>BNJU01003314.1_pt1 | contig 13616 bp, 20 predicted proteins | sample 8539281 | NCBI WGS metagenome assembly BNJU01 (sample SAMD00202456, study PRJDB9452) | human saliva metagenome | isolation source: human saliva | place: Japan
CAAGGCCTGACGCACATCAGTGGGCCGATGGCCTGCTGAACAGCATCTATCGATGGTGGTGCCGTCACCCCTGACCAGGGTGACGGCACCACCTCGTTGGCCGTGGGTTTGGTTTACGCGTCAGTTGCCAGTGTTTATGACCAGTTTGACACCGCAGCACTCGAGGCTCTGAATCGCTCCGGGTTTGATGAGGTAGTGATGACACGGAGGATCACTGTCATGGAGTTCAAGGAAGTGCCCGTTGGAACTGTGCCAGCGGGCCACGAGGACAGGCATTGGACGCCCTGGTCGACCCGGCGCGGGCCGAGGGCGCGATCCCAAAGAGGCGCGTCGGCTTGTCTATCGCGGCGGAGTGTGAGCGCCCGTCCCGCTGATCTGCCAGTACATCGAGACCAAGAAGGAGGAGTTTGGGGCCTGGCTGATCTGCAAGGTGCTCACTGGCGCCGGGTCAAGATCGCCCCGAGCACGTGACTCACACCCGCCGTAGCCTGGCTCCTAGCGCCAGGAGCGTGCGCGACGAGGCCCTCAAGACGGAGATATCCAAGGTCCACAAGAACCAGCTACTCGGTGCTGGGGGCCCGCAAGATGCACGTGATGCGGGGCCGACCTGAGGTCGCCGAGCGTCACGGTGCCGGTCACGTGGCCCGCTGTACCGTCGAACGCCTCATGGGCGACCTGGGCCTGCGCGGAGTCAGACGCGCCAAATCACCACGTACCACGCGCTCGGTGTCTAAGGACCAGTGCCCGGCCGACCTGGTCAAGCGCCACTTCGAGGCGTTTGCTCCCAATGAGCTGTGGGTCGCCGACATTCCCCCGCAAGCGGGAGGTGCCCGTTACCTTGTTGGTGGTTCCTGGTGGTAGGTGCCGGGGGCTGGGCCGGCTGCTGTGGGCGCGGGTGTCTTGCCCCTGTCCTTAGATGATCCGGGGGGCGAGGGTCACCTGTGGCGGCCGGGCGCTGGTGGCTGCTGATAAGGGGAACGACTCGCCGCGAACCGGTAGAGGTCTTTCGCAGGCGTGGGTGCGGGGTCCGGTCGTCCACTGGCTGGCCCTGCACCCATGCAGCGAGAGGCGGCACGGAGGGATGGATATCGAGGACGGCGAGGTCTTCATCGGTACCGGGCGTCGGCAAGGAGCGACACTGGGCACGGCCCTGCCCCGGGACGGGGCGGAAGGTCTTCGACAGGGCCCCTGCCCAACGACGAGGACCGGCTGCGTGAGGTCTACCAGCGCCTGGTGCTGGTGGTGGTGGACCAGCCCTGCCACCATCAGGGGCCCTGGCGGTGGCGGTGGCTCAGGACATGGGCACCGCCGTGGGCTACCTGCCCGGACTGTCGATGCGACGCATCGCCGACCTGACGCCGGGCAGCGCCAAGACCGACGCCAAGGACGCTGCCGTCATCGCCAGCGCGGCCAGGAGCATGCCTCACACCCTGAGAGCCATCAACGCCTCGGACGAGGACGCGGCCGCCTTGTCGATGCTCACGGGATTCGACCTGGACCTGGCCCGCCAGGTCAACCATAGCGCTAACCGGATCCGGGGCCTGTACACCCCAGATCCACCCCGCCCTCGAGCGGGTGCTGGGGCCGTGGCCGGGCGCACGACGCCGTCCTGGAGGCCCGTCGCCGCCTGGCCTACCCCAGCCGAGCCTGAAGAGCGCGGGCAAGACAAGGACTGGCGCCAGGCTCAAAGCCCGCGGGTGCGGGCGGCACGCCACCTGGGCTGGCCAGATCGTCTCGGCCTTGGAGCACCAGACTGTGGTGGTCGCTGGCACTGACGCCGCAGCAACGGTGCTGCCTCACCTGGCCCGCCGGCTCATCGCCCCACGCGCTCAGCGGGCTGATGTCGCCGCCCAGGTCGAGACTCCCTTGGCGGGTGGCCCACCCTCATGTGCCAGGTCCTGACCACGTGACCGGGATCAGGGGTCCCGGCCGCAGCCGTCCTTGTTGGCCCAGACCCTGGGCAAGGACCTCCAGGCACCGGAGGCCGGCTGGTCTCCCTACGCCGGGCTGGCACCGGTAACCAGGAGATCGGGCTCATCGATCCGCGGCGAGCACGTCTCTCACCGCGGCAGCAAGAGGCTCAAGCGCGCCATGTTCCTGTCCGCCTTCGCCTCCCTGCGCTCCGACCTCGTCTCCCGGGCCTACTACCAGCGCAAACGCGACCAAGGCAAACCGCCTTGGGCCAGGCCGTCCTCGCCTTGGCCCACCGCCGCATCCTGACCCTGCACGCCATGATCCGCAACCACACCCTCTACAACCCCCAACCAGCCACGAAACTACCCACCGCCGCTTGACACACCACATAGGGGCACCCCCCTATGTGCGTACCTTCAACGGGTGGGTCTATGTGGCTTTCGTGACCGACGTGTACTCCCGGAGGATCATCGGCTGGCAGGCCTCCACGAGCCTGTACACCGACCTGGCCCTGGACGCCCTCAAGATGGCCGTCTGGCAGCGGAAACGTCAGGGGACTGATCTCTCTGGCCTGGTGCATCACTTGCGACCTGCAGTACAGGGTCCATCTGCTACGGGCCGCCCTGGCCGAGTGCGAGGCGGTCGCCTCGGTGGAGTCGAAGGGGACTCCTTTCGACTTTGCTCTGGCCGAGGCTCTGAACTCCTTGTACAAGGCCGAGCTGATCCGTAACCGGGGCCCTTGGGAGGACATCGACGCCGCCAGTGGTCGCCACCGCCGAGTGGGTCCCACTGGGTGGGCACCATCCGGCCACACTCCGCCATCGGCATGCGAACCCCCGCCGAGCACGAAGCCGCCTGGGTCGCCGACGGCAGCCAGAACAGCCAGGAACAATCACAACCGGCTACTACCGGCACCAGATAAGCCATCCTCCGCAAAACTCCGGGGCTTGATGACAGATGCCCGCAGTTGCTTGGCCACCATATATGGGCACTCATGACGTGCCTGCTCCGAAACCGACATATAAAATACGCACAGTTCCTTAAACAGTAAGGTCTCCCGAGTAAGGCATTTCGCTCAATCTATGTTGAAAGGATCACAGTAAGTGAACAGAATTTTGTGCATTCCCACAAACGTAACACTATCTCACTTCAATTTATCTCATGCTAAAATACAATTATGACACATTCTCCGGCAATTCTAGACATTTTTGTGGTTTGGCACCCCGACGACAAAGGAGGAAAAAAAGTATTCGAACGTCTATTAAAACACTACCACTCAAGCTCGTTCTCCGGACTTTCGGGCGGCAGTGTAGAGGTATATTCTCGATGTAACCAATGGAACGGTATCGAAAAGTCTCCCAGGCCGCTTTCTTCAAACGATCGCGGAGCGCCGTCACCAGCTATGTTCAATGTAGTTATACCTGTAATCGGATCGGGACTTAATGAAGCTGTCAGAAATGACAAATCGTGGCAAAACTACATTTCCAAAATACTAGATATTTCAAATAGCTCAGCAACTAGCCATCCGGAGGATCATGACCCTAAGTTCTATGTCTGCCCAGTAGTTTTAAACGACTTTCATCCACGTGCCGGGTTACTAAACAAGCTAAGGCAGAGGCAGTTTATTTCATACCACTATTCCTATAGTGATTCAACAACGCATGCCGCCCCAGACGCCTCAAATATAAACGTAGACACCGATAACTTTGCATTTGAATTACAAGTGAGTCAAGCAATTACACAATGCATCGACGAACGATGGAACATAAATAATCCTTTAAAGATATTTATTAGTCATACGAGACAAAAAGTCTATCTGGGAAGAACGGAACTCTTCGGCATCGATAGCGGAACGAGTTCAGGAGTACCTAGACGAGAATACGAAAATATTTAATTTCGTCGATTCTCATACAATACAAACCAGGCAAGAATGGAAGAACGTCCTCAAAGAAGAGGCGTCAAGTTGTGCTGTTTTGATGATTCGTACAGATGAATATGCTAATCGACGATGGACTCAACGAGAAGTGTTATTAGCCAAGAAAGCAGACAGTCCGATCGTCTGCCTCTCTGCACTTACATATGGTGAAGAATCAGGGTGTTACCTTCTTGACAATGTTCCGACCGTAGCCTTCCATGAAACGCGTTCGGATGACTCGATTTTTAATGCATTAGTCCGATTAGTTGATGAAGTGCTAAAATCAGCAGTATGGTCTAAAGTCAAGGAATTGTACTTAAATTGTGGCTTCGACTGGACTCCTGTTAGGTCACCAGAACCTGCTACCGTGTCTGCCTGGCTGATTAAACACAGGAAGGCCGATCCCAACGATCGAAAACTATGGATAATTCACCCAGATCCTCCCATTACAGATATTGAATGGTCAATAATTAGGGATATCTGCAACCTAGCGGGGTACAAAAACTCTACGCTCAAGATTCTAACTCCCCGAGAATTTAGTTCTTATGGAGGAGTGCTTAGATTTGGGGTTGATCCAGAATTTTCTGTTGACAGTAACGTGCTTACTGGTATCCAAATAGGTGTGTCATCATCCATCGTGGAAGACGATAATGCTGGGACACTAACTCGTTTTGGGCTGAACTGTCAGCATGTTGTGTATGCGCTAACGGAACTGTTTCAGCTCATCTTTATGCATGGTGGTTCCATTATCTACGGTGGGCGCATTTTTCCAGATAAGGATAATCCTGGAGATCTAATTTCCCACATGGTGAAGGAAGCCGATCGATATAAAGCGGAGATTGAGCATCAGCAAAGAATGAATGAAGTCGGGATGTTGGCGGAAAGCCATATTGTTGGCTGCCCTGACGAAATAATGCAAGGGCAAGTATTCGTCAACTACATGCCATGGGGTTCTTTTGCTCAGACTTCTGAGCATACGATTCATGAACAGTTGAGACTCCATCAGAGTTGATGGGGGCTGTATGTGATAACGGTGACGGAGAAAGGCGGACGTCAGTCAGGCGTTCGACCTGCTCCATTCGAGTACTGACGTGCCGTCCAAAAACTCTCCCGAAATGCTAACCTCTTTGCGTACGAACATTGTTAACGATTCCGATATGCGAATACTGATCGGCGGCTTGATCTCTGCGCCAGACAGCCCTAAGGTTAGTGGAACACTCGAAGAGGCATGCCTAACTGTAGAATCACATAAACCTCTCTACATTGCGGGCGGCTATGGCGGCGTAGGTGCTCTGCTCGCACGAGGCTTGGCATTGTTGCCGACAGTTGCTTCCCTCCGATTCCAAGGTTAGACAAAAGTTCGTCCAAGCAAGATCGGGATATAATCGGTCGTATAAAAACGCGTTTGGCGGCCAACCTTGGATGGTCTATCTAAAAGAGCGCCGACGCATGGCGTTAACTCATAGGCCTTCGAGATGGTATCACTGATGCTAACTGGAATTACGGATATTTGTCGCAGTAAAGAATGAAACTGTTCGCTGCGTGACCTGAGTTGCACAGTTTTGGGTTGGTTGGTGTTTCAGGGTGGGTTTTTCGTTGGAATGGTGAGGGGTGGGGTGGTTGTTGTGGGGCACTAAAGGGGTCGGTAGGATCTGGTGGGTGAGCCCGTACCTGCGTAAAATCAAGACCGCCTCGGGGGCCACGGCCGTGCAGGTCGTGGTCAAGGAGAACAGTGTGCGCCGGATCGTTGAGCACCTGGGTTCAGGCTCATGACGAGGCTGAGCGGCCGCTTTGATGCACCTGGGGCACCAGAGGCTTCTGGCGGGTCAGCAGATCCTGGATCTGGGGTCGGCGCTCGACGGTGGGGGCCAGGCGCCCAGTCATGAGCCGGGTGATGGTGGTGCGGCGCGAAGGCCGGCGATCACCTCCCGCAGGTCGGGCTGGTTGATCGAGGCCATCAAGACGGTCTACGCCCGCCTGGGGCTGGGTGAGGCGGTCGACGTTGATCGGGCCTTTGAGCAGATGGTCGTCGCGCGCTTGATCGAGCTGACCACCTGCAAGGCCGACACCCCCAGAGTCCTGTCCGAGATCGGCTGGCCAGCCCCGGCCCACCGCAACACCCTGCAAGCCTGCCTGGCCCGGGCCCAGGAGCGCGGCTACCGGGATGCGATCTCTGGACCATTACGTCCAGTGGGGGACTGGTTCAGTGCCTGTACGACGTCACCACCTTGTATTTCGAGGCTGAGCGTGAGGACGACCTGCGCAAGGTCGGTGACTGCCAAGGAGCGGAGGGTCGACCCCCAGATCATCGTCGGGCTGCTGGTTGAACGGGCCGGTTTTCCTCTCCAGGTCGGCTGCTGGGAGGGCAACCGGGCCGAGACCTTCGCGATCGCTCCCGTGGTGGAGGCCTTCCAGGCCACTCACGGTACCGAGGAGCTCGTGGTGGTCGCCGGGCGCCGGCATGCTCTCGGCGGCCAACCTGGCGGCGTTGGATGAGGCGAGGCTGCGGTTCATCGTCGGTGCCCGACAAGTCTGCTCTGCTGCCAGCAAAAGCGACCAGTACCGCCGCCGTATCCAACGAGTAATCACGGGCTAGCGTGGCTGGGCGGGTGACGCGCTCAACCAAGCCCGAAACACGCTACGCACCGGGGCCAACCTGCTCACCGACACCCAGGCCATGCGTCTCGAGGCCCTGTTTACCGACGAGTGCCGCGCTCGGGTTCCGGCCACATGGGGCGTCGACCAGTGCCTCATCCAGGCCTACCGCACCCAGGACTCAGGCTTGGAGGTGTCACGCCATATCGACCCCTGGGTCCGTGACGTCTTCTTCGATGAGGATCGCCACCAGCTGCGCACCCACAACGGCCCCGAGATCATGGCCGCCCTGCGCAACCTGACCATCCGGCCTCATCCGCCTGGCCCACGGCGCCCAAGCCGCTATCGCCTCCACCACCAGATCCCTGTCACGACAACCAAAACGTGCCATCAAGCTCATCACCCAACCAACCACCTGACCCGACTTTGCCGACCCCCTGCTGTTACACCCCAAACGCGAAAATCCGATATAGGTAAAGGGTGCCCTGAACGGGGATCCAGGCAGCCTGGTTGGAACCCAGTGAGGTAAAAAATTGCTCCTCGATGAACAGCAGGGGTCGCACTTCGAAATTGTGCCTGCAACTCTTAGGCATGATCTGATGCTCTTTGAGGATGTAGGATCTGAGAAAAATCCAGCGTGCTTCAAGTCGGTGCTGAGGTGCACTAGTTTGATAACGCCCCGGCGCCGCTCCGACCAACGCAACGCGTCTAAACGCCTCAGACAATGCTTGGGACGATCCATCGCTCCTTTCAAGCTTTCAAAGCGGATCAAAATGCTATCAGAATTTCCTATTTAAAGATGACAGCCCCTTTAGTAGAAGTTCTGCAACCTCATAAGGCCGTTGAGTTAGGGCTAGCCGACGAATATCACGTTTCGACAGTCCTGTTAGCTTAGGGTTATATAAATCTCGAATTTCGTCAAGAGCGTTCTTAAAGCTGTTGTAGACGCCTCGAACGAGAAGGGAACTGTTAGCATATGTTGAGGTTCCGTTAATGATGTTGGAAAGTAGGGCGCTCGCTCCTCCAAAACCACCGGCAACGTACAGCGGTTTTCCGGCTCTAAGAGTGTAGAGGGACTCTTCTATAATTCCTGGCATTGCACCCCGATATCCGTCGGGATTGGTTTCCGAAATAGGCAGCATTTTCCCCGATATAGCAAGGCGTGCATCACATAAGTTCGGAAGAGATCTACGTAGCTCGGTTAGGTGGCGGGTGTCGTTCTCATTGGAAGTCGCGTTTAGTATATCTGTTGTACTTGCTTCGTGTCTGCTCGCAAGCATGTCAAACGCAATCACTTCTCCATATGAAGCAATGCTTCCAGAATGTGGTGCATCTCGATTAAGTGATTCTTGAGTGGGGGTTGTGAGATTCGGGGGAGTTAAATTGATAACTACAGTACGTGAATAAGGGTTGACGGAGTTCGGAAACTTTGACGTCTGTCGTTTTAGTCTAGTTAGCGTGAGCGTCCGTTCCGCAGTGTTAAGTAAACTGAGAGCAATGTTTGGCGAACATACTCCTGGCTGGCCAGCATAAGTGATTCTACCGCCAACTAGTAGTAACGACTTTGTGATTGTGTCGATAGCTGACCCCACGTGCAAGGGCCTCAAGCCAAATGATTGCAAGTCTTCGGCATAGCTGGCCGAAATGCCGAGAGTCATTCCACTTACACCCATTCTAGAGGTACTGTTTGATCTCGCGCCTTTTCCTGCAATAGGAGTAGCGTCAAGGAACAGGCTGTGGGGCGTAGTGAAGTGGATACTATTTTGATCCAAACCTGCAAGTGAGCATAGCTCGGTCATCATGTCTTGCTCGGCGGGCAATAGTGGCGGATCTGGATGTAGGACCCAAATGTGTTTTTCGGTTGAGCAGGGAAATGGCAACGAATCTATAATCGTTGGAATTAATGCTGGTTCTGGAGGTTGAGGCACGTGGGTAATAAAGTGTAGTTCCGCTCCGTGCCACTCGTTGTTCTGATTGATGTGTTTCCACATTGTGTCTATGGGTGAGTTCGTTTCTGAAGCGAAAAGGTGATTCCAAATATGCTGCTTCAGACAAATGTCCACAAGTAGATTGAGGGCCTCTATTATTGCGTGAGACTGAAGGTCATTCACCATTCTGGTGTCGCAATGTTCTTCGTTGGATGGGTATATTACTCTGGGGACGTTGTCGAAGATAGTGGACCCTTGTGGCTGTGTCTTAGTACAAGCGTCAAGGCATACTACTGGAGTGTTGAATCGTTTTGCTTCGAGAATCTCCCATGTGTCCATTCTCGGTTGCTATAGTTCTCGGTGCGAATCATGAGCACCGCCCCGCTTCGAACTTGTTCTCGAATCTTTTGATCCCAAGGGTCACCTGATTGTAGGTCATGGATAAAATGTCCGAGTTTGGTTTTATCGGCCCATGCCTTCACCTTCGCTACGACGCCATACGGATAAATGTCATTCAAATCACTGTCGGGGATGTCGGCTCGCGAATGGCTAACAAATATCCTCAGTTGTTCTTGCTTGCCACCATTTGCTAGGAGGTTTTGTATAACCGCTTGACCTATGTCTCTCATGAGAGCGCCCTCGCAGGCGGCAGACCGATTTTCGTGGGCGTAATTATTTACGCCCACGCGTCCTTGTGACACTCCCTGTCGATTAAGTAATTGGGTGATCACGGGAGAGTTTGAGTAGTCAGGTAAATTGGTGGGAAGAATTGGTAGTACGAGTGTATGTGAGTTGTTTTTGCCTGAGTGGTCTTGTAGTTTCACTGCATCGGTCAGATACTTATGCCATTCACTTTCGGTTTGCAAAGAAGACCGCACTAGGTGTTCGCCAATGAAAAAGAGTACTACTGAATACTCTGCGGTATTTTCGGTGCGATTTTGGTCGATGTTGCCGATCGTGCCGTCGCTTGTGAAGATTGGGGGTAGTGCGTCGTTGAAGTCGTTGTTCGTGTGAGGTGTGTATGATCTTCCGTATACTTCGATTGCATTTTCTGGTAGACCAGAAAATGGAGTGGAGTGATAATGGTTAAATAGTGTGTCGCATATAAGGGCGCCTTCTTCATCTTTGGGGTGCCAGACAACGAAGATGTTGAGAGTGGGAGGTACGGACACGAACGGTGGCGGCAGTTCAAGTGTGCTTGATTTCATGCTGTGCGGGGTCTCGGAAGGAAGCAGTTGCCTTAGAGGCAGTGTAGCCGTCATGGTTACCGATGGAGGCGAGGCAGTGTCGTATTGGGGCTTGTCGTTACGATGGCGGGCTTGCTCGCGTAGGCTGACGGCATGAGCCCTACCTTTTCCGCTGACCCTGATGAGTTTTTCGACGACTCCGCCGATCTTCCCAAGGCTCGCGGGCCGCGGCGGCGCACCGTCAGCGAGGGGCCGGCCACCGGCCACGAGGTGCTGAACAACCCGGCCTCGGCCCGTATCTCCCGTGTGGCGGGCCTGTCCCGCCGAAACGTGCGGACCAAGCACCGCCGCTTCCTCGTCGAAGGCCCCCAGGGCGTGCGTGAGGCCATCCGTCATGCTTCTGAGCGCGTGCTCGACGTCTACCTCACCGAGCCCGCCGTCGAGCGTTACAGCGAGATCTGGGATGAGGCGGTGGCGGCCGAGCTCTACGTGCACGTCACCAGTGAGCAGGTCATGGACGCCATGAGCACCGATGCCCAGGGCGTCCTCGCCGTCGTCGCCATCGAGGAGGCCTCCGGCTCCGAGGCACTGGCCACCGCCCTGGACGGCGCCAGGCTCGTTGCCGTCCTCACCCAGGCCCAGGACCCCGGAAACGCCGGCGCCATCATCCGAGCCGCCGATGCCGCAGGAGCCGACGCCGTCGTCCTTGTGCGGGGCAGCGTGGATCCCACCGCGCCGAAGGTTGTGCGCTCCACCGCCGGAAGCCTCTTCCACCTGCCCGTCGTCACCGGTGTGGCCCTGGACGACGCCGTGGCCCGCCCTTCACGAGGCCGGACTCACCGTCCTGGCGGCCGACGGACGCGGGGACTTCGACCTCTTCGAGGCCGAGTCTCTCCTGGAGGCGCCCAGCGCCTGGCTGCTCGGCAACGAGGCCCGCGGGCTGCCCGCAGAGGCGCTGAGCCGGGCCGACGCCGTCGTCTCCATTCCCATCTACGGCAGGCGGGTCGCTCAACGTCGCGGCCGCCGCAGCCGTCTGTCTCTGCGCCAGCGCGGGCACAGGCGTGGGACGCAGCCGGCGGACCGCAGCAGACAGACGCAGGCGACTCAGAGCCGAGCTGCAGATCGCCTCGGCCGCCCGGCCCGGGCCGATCCAGGCCTTCATGAGGCTCGGCCACGCGCCGAGCACGAGGCACTGTGACGTCGTCGGCCGGGGACCTCGCGCACCAGGGCGGCCCAGTCGGCCCTGCGAGCCTCCTTCTGGGAAACAGGCCGAGCCGAGCCGAAGCCACGCAGCGCTGGACATTGAAGCGCTGCTCGAGTCGCAACAGGGATCCCGATGAAGGGCCACCCTGCACGCAGGCGGTCTGTACCGTTCCCTCTCCGCCGTGGGTGATGGCCAGGTCGACAGCGTCGCTGGTGATGGGTCGGGATCCAGTCAGTGACATGGATGTTGAGAAGCGTCTTGAGGGTCCTCCTGGTGGAGGTGGGAGCGCACCGGGCGAGCACCTGGCAGTCCGCCCGTCCCAGACCTCTGAGTACGTCAAGGACGAGTTCACGGTTCCCCGATGAGCCCTGCGAAAGTACACCAGGGGCTTGGGGCCGGCGGCCCGGGTCGGTGACGAACTCGAGGAACCTCTCCGGGCAGGTTGGCGTGCACCGGTCCCACCACCTGGTGCCCGTCAGGCATCTCCAACCACCGGGGCAGAAGGTGCGGAGCACTGGCGATGAGTTGAGGTCCGCGGTGAGCCCGGCGAGACAGCCCCTGGGGCAGGGACACTCCGTTGGCCTTGGCCGCGGTGGAAGAGCGCGTGACAGGGGCACTCGGGTTCCAACCGTGTGGAGCAGGTGGGCGGCCGCGTTGTCGACCAGGCACTCCTCAGGGGTGGTACGGGGCGAAAGCCGGTGGCGCCCACCTTGCGGGCAGCCTCCAAGTGGGCCAGCGAGTAGGCGAAGGGCCGTACGAAAACCAGTGGCACGCACTCGGCCCCGGGCCGAAATAAACTGGCTGGGAGTTACTCCGATAACGACGGCGTCCGGACGCAGAGCAACGCAGTAGCACCCGCTCGCTCGCGACTCTCTGGGCGAGCATCGGCTCGGTGAACGGGTGGCGCAGGGCTGCGTCCCTGGTCGAATTCAGCGCCAGCCGACCCTCCTCGTCGCTGAGGTGCGGGTGAGCAGACGGAACTCAAAGCCTGCCGCTTTGATGTACTCGGAGTTGCGCCGCGAGAATCCCGCAAAGACGCACTCCACGTCCGAAGGCATCCGGCGCGCCACCTCAATGGCGCGGGTCACCTCGGCGAAGTTGAAGGTCTCTGGAGCGAAGAGAACCCGCGACGTGCTCTTACCTACAGCCACCGCGCACCCAGTAGTGCCTTCAGGGCATGATCAGGCTCCCCTCTAAGGGGCGAGGGTGCCTCAGTGAGAGGGTCCCTCATCGTCTCTTATTGCGTCGCGTACAACTGGAGAGAGGCTAGCACGTTTATTCTTACACAGATGCCATTCTTACGATGCGGTTGGAATGCCGGAAAAAAATGCATGCAAGGTGGATTGGGTGGACAGGTGCTGTGGGGCGGGCTGCTTCGGAGGGGCCTCGGCGGCGGTCGACGCACGTCCGCAGTGGCTACTCGTCAGATCGCTCCAGAGGGTGTGCCGAGGTGTGCTCCGGGGGCTGGGCATCGCCCTGCAGCGCCTGCGAGACCAGGCTTCGCAGCGCCTGAGCGGACATGTTCGTGATGGTTTCCTGGCTGATCTCCGGGTGGTCCAACCAGGCCGGGCACAGAGCGATCATCGTGCTGATCCACACCTTGGTCGCGAACATGGCGCGCTCATCAGGCTCTGTGACCCCCAGCAGCATGAGGGACGAGGCGCCCGTATCGCTCGAAGGCGGTGGCCAGGGGCGGCCGCGATCTCGGGTCCTGGTCGAGGGCCCCGGTGTGCAGGGCCCGAGGACATTCGGTCTGGCCTTCACATAGCCCGCGAAGGTGAAGATCGCAGCCTCTGGTGTCAGCTCGACCTGCTGCTCGACCAGGCACGTGAAGGTGAAGGATCTCGTGCTCCACGATGGCTCGGGCGAGGCGATCTTGGAAGGAAGTAGTGGTAGAAGAGCGTGCGTGAGACGCCGGCCCGCTTAATGATCTCGTTGACGTGGGTGCGGTCGAGCGTTCCTTCTGCGAGACATCGACCCCGACTCTCACCAGGCTCCTCCCGACGCTGCTCGGGCTGGAGTCGGCGACGCGGATCGGCTGTATTCGCGGGGCTCATGCGCATGAGACTACGACCGGATGGTCGACTTGCGCGATTAGGCGCTCTGCGCGGCGTGTGACCATGATCCCAGTAGAGGGCGGTGATGAGACTCGGTTGACGTCCTGGATGTGGGCGGTGCTACTCTTCCTGACGAAGGTCAGAACTGCGACGGCCTGCTATCACGAGTCCTTATCGCGAGGGAAGTGAGTGAGGGGATTGCGGGAGGCGCAGGGATTTTTGACCCGATTTTTCTCAAGGCTGGGGCCGACGTGAGTTGAGGAGGAATGTAGTGCGCATGTGGATGTGTTGCTGTTGCTGTCGCTGAGACATGATCTCGCTCTATATCCACGTTGAGACGAGTACTCGTGACCACATCCGCACTTTCTCCAGGCCAGGCAGCCGCAGACGCGACGGACGACGTCGAGGCGCACCATTGACGGCGATGTACTGGTGCGCATCAGCCACGTCTACCAGTACTACGGCCGCTTCAGGGCTCTCGACGACGTCTCGCTCGACATCCACCGTGGCGAGGTCGTTGCAGTCATCAGTGCCTCCGGCTCGAGCAGAGTCGACCCTGTGCCGTACCGTCAACCGCCTGGAGCCGATCCAGGGAGGGTGAGATCGAGATCGACAGGATTCCGCTGCCCCAGGAGGAAGAGCGCTCGCACTGGGCGCGAGCCGAGTGAGGGATGGTCTTCCAGTCCTTCAATCTCTTCCGCACCGAACGGTGCTGGACAACATCACCCTGGCACCCATCAAGGTGCGCGGAATCCCCCGAGGGCAGGCCGAGGAGCGTGCGCACAGTGCCAGACTGGCGGTTCTGGGCGTCATGAA
>BNJU01002212.1_pt1 | contig 13613 bp, 12 predicted proteins | sample 8539281 | NCBI WGS metagenome assembly BNJU01 (sample SAMD00202456, study PRJDB9452) | human saliva metagenome | isolation source: human saliva | place: Japan
AAATACTATCATTTAAAATATATGCTATAATACATATATAGGAAATCCTATTTCCAAGTCTATGAAAGGAGAAAATCGTATGTATCTTACTGTAAAACAACAAGTGAAACATCTGTCCAAGGAAGATTACATCACAATCAGGGAACTTTGTCATACGGCTAAGAATCTTGCTAATGAGGCAATCTATAATGTGCGTCAGCATTATTTTACAGAAGGTGAATTTCTCAAGTATGAGAAGAATTACACTCTTTTAAAGAATAGTCCTAATTATAAGGCCTTAAATTCCAATATGGCACAGCAGATACTGAAAAGAGGTTGATGGTTCGTTTCAGTCATTTTTTTGGTCTGCTTAAACTTGTCAAGCAGGGAAAATATACTTTTATGGATTGTAAACTGCCACATTATCTTCCAAAAGATGGATACACAACACTGATCATTGGTTTTGTAAGACTGAAGGGTAATCAGCTGACACTTCCGTTTTCCAATAGTTTTAAGAAAACGCATAAGTCTGTTGAAATTACGATACCACCCATACTTCTTGATAAGACGATAAAAGAGATACGCATGATACCGAAAGCGAATGCAAGGTTCTTTGAAATCCAGTATATATATGAAGCTGAATGTATTCAAAGAAATCTAAACACAAACAACGCACTTGCACTTGACCTAGGTATCAACAATCTCGTCACAGCCGTATCAAATAGTGGTCAATCGTTCATTATTGACGGGAAAAAGACTGAAATCGATCAATCAGTGGTTCAATAAAGAAAAATGCCCGTTTGCAATCGATAAAAAGATAAACAGCATTTTTAGTAGAAAGCCTACAAATAGACAAAAAAAGCAGTTGCTCGTAATCGCAACAATAAGGTGAACGACTATATGAATAAAAACTGTTCGTAGGGTGATAGATTATTGTATCATCAATAATATAGGTACGCTTGTTGTTGGTTACAATGAGACTTTTCAACATAACAGTCATATTGGAAAGCAAAACAATCAAAATTTTGTAAATATCCCTTATGGACAGTTGCGTAACAAATTGGAATATCTTTGCAAACTAAATGACATTGTTTTTTTGTAAAACAGGAAGAATCCTATACATCGAAATCATCTTTTTGGGATAGAGACGATCTCCCTGTTTACAATGCCGATAATCCAAAAGAGTATCCGTTTAGTGGCAGAAGATTACATCGTGGTCTATACAAAACGGCAAGTGGTAAAACAATCAATGCAGATGTTAACGGAGCATTAAATATCATGCGTAAAAGTAGTGTTGTGGATATGAATATCCTATACAGTAGAGGCGAAGTGGACACGCCGATAAGAATAAGGATTGCCCTAATTACTTAGGGTGGAAACTTAAATATCAAACTTCTTAAATAGAGCTGTTAGGGCTCTTTAGAAGCCCATTACCTTTAGGTGATGGGTAGTTCTGAGGAGGAAAAGAAAATGAAATTAGCAGAGGCATTACAGGAGAGAGCAGATCTGAACAGAAAAATTGAGCAACTGGACTCAAGACTTTGCAACAATTGTCTTGTACAAGAGGGGGAAAAGCCACTCGAAAATCCTGAGGAATTATTGCAAGAATTAGAGTATAGTGTTGGAAGACTAGAGTATTTGATGGAAGAATCAATATCACCAATAGTAAGACATTGGTCGATGGAAAGACAATGACCGCTTGCATCGCCAGAAAAGATGCATTGATTCTCAAACAAAGAGTTCTAAGAAATATCATAGAAGAAGCAAGTCAAAAATACACATCGTGCAACGAGAACAGAAATTAAGATTTTTATCGACAGTGGATGTGGCAAAGATTCAAAAAGCAAGCAGACGATATTGCAAAGGAAGTTCGCCTACTCGACAATGCTCTACAGGCAAGCAATTGGACAGTGGAATTGGAAGAATAAATCCATAGATAGATGGCATAAGAGACAGAGGTAAGTGAGGGAGAAAGGAAGATGAATAAACAGCAATTAGCAGACAAAAATTTGGGAATCGGCAAATCGTATGCGCTCAAAGATTGAGGCGTATGAGTATAAGGATTATATCTTGGGATTTATCTTCTATAAGTTTATCTCTGATAAGGAAATCAACTGGCTTATAGAAAATGGTTGCCAGAACAGGGAAGAAGCAATGGAAGAGCTACAAAATGAGGAAATCCACAGTGAGATTTGTGATGATTTAGGATATGTGATTACCTATGAAAATCTCTTTCAGACTTGGTTAGACAAGGGGCTTGATTTTGGAGTTGATGATGTGCGTTTAGCTCTTAGTAAATTTTCTGATAGCATTGAAGGGGAGAAAGCAAGGGCGGTATTTGGCGGAATCTTTAATACTTTGGAAACAGGACTGAGTAAGCTTGGAGAAAATACACAGGCACAAAATAGAGCGGTGAGGGAGCTCGTTCACTTGATTAAGGACATTCCAACGGATGGAAAACAGGGCTATGATGTTCTGGGTTATGTCTATGAGTATTTGATTGAAAAGTTTGCTTCTAATGCAGGAAAAAAGGCAGGGGAATTTTACACACCACATGAAGTGTCAGCTCTAATGGCAGAAATTGTAGCTGATCATTTAAAAGGATGCAAGGAGATCAATGTCTATGATCCGACTTCAGGTTCAGGATCTTTATTATTAAATATTGGTGAAGCTTGGCAAAAGTATGAGAATGATAAAAATGCGATTCACTACTATGCACAGGAATTAAACACCAATACCTATAATTTGACTCGAATGAATTTGGTTATGAGAGATATCAATAAGGACAACATCACAGTGAGAAATGGAGATACATTGGATAATGACTGGCCAATTTTTGATGAAGTTGACCCTGTGGGCACTTATCAGAGAAAGGCCGTCTCTGCGGTTGTCAGCAATCCACCTTATTCACAGAGCTGGGATCCGAGCAAACATGATGGAGATCCTAGATACAGCGAGTATGGCTATGCACCAAAAGCCAAGGCAGATTATGCCTTTTTGTTGCATGATCTCTATCACCTAGAACCAGAGGGCATTATGACTATTGTTCTTCCCCATGGCGTATTATTTAGAGGGGGAGAGGAAGGACGGATTCGAACTAATTTAATTGAGAAAAATAACATTGACACCATTATCGGATTGCCTGCAAATATTTTCTTTGGAACAGGAATTCCGACCATTGTCATTGTACTAAAGAAAAATAAGACTTCTAGAGATATTCTCTTTATTGATGCGTCCAAAGGATTTATCAAGGAGGGAAAGAGCAATAAGCTTCGTGCCTGTGACATCCGAAAAATTGTTGATACCGTTCGTGCAAGAGCAGATATTGAAAAATATTCTCGCCTAGTTGGCATCAAAGAAATTAGAAAGAATGATTACAATCTCAATATTCCAAGATATGTGGATTCCTCAGAAGATGCCGAGAGCTGGGATATCTATGCTTCAATGTTTGGCGGAATTCCAGAGAGTGAGTTGAAAAAATTTGCAAAGTACTTTGCCGTTTTTGATCATCTCAAAGAAGAGCTATTTCACAGTGATGGAAATTATGCCAACTTGGTCGTGGAAACAGATCAGTTGCCAAAGATATTGAGAGAAAATCAAGGAGTACAAAAGTTTCAGGAAAATTACAGAGAAAAATTTGCTGACTTTACAGAAAATCTTTCCAAGAATCTTATTGACCATGCAGAAAGTGTAAGAATTCAGGCAACAGAGGAGGATATTGTTAAAGATATTTTTGAGCGTCTTGGCGATATTCCATTGGTTGATAAGTATGAAGTCTATGAAATTTTTAAAAAGGCATATGGTGGCATTGCAGGTGATTTAGAAAACATTCAAAAAGAGGGAATCAATGCTGTTCGTATGGTCGATCCCAACATGGTACTCAGAAAGAAGAACAATCGAGAAGAGGAGCAACAGGATGGATGGAAGGGACATATTTTGCCATTTGAGCTCGTACAAAAAGTACTTCTCAAGGACAAACTGGCAGAAGTAGAGGAGAAGAAAAACCGCCTTGCAGAAATTCCATCTCGCATAGAGGAAATTTTTGAGGAACTTTCAGAGGACGACAAGGAAAGTATTTCAGAGACACTCAATGAAGATAATACAGCTTTTGTCATCAAAACCATTCCAGCAATGATAAAGGCACTCAAGTCTGAGGACAGCGAGGAGAGCAAGAGCCTTGTGGAAAAACTAGAGGAAGTGGATGCACTCACAAAAGAGGAAAAGAAGCTAAAGTCAGAAATTAAGGCAGGAGATGATGCACTTCACTTGGAGACGAGAGATCGGATTGAAAATTTGAGTGATATAGAGGTTGTTGAACTTTTGCAACAGAAATGGATTGTGCCAATTTATGATGAGATTATTGCCATCTCAATAAAGGTTGTCGATGAATTTAAAAAGGGCATTGAGGCATTAGTAAATAAGTATGCCGACACATTTGAGGACTTGGAAAAGGAAATTCAAGATACTCAAGATGAGCTTTCAAAAATGCTGGGCGAATTGACAGGTTCAGAGGCTGACCTTGCAGGAATTCGGGAACTTCAAAAACTTTTGAGCGGGAGGGAGCACTAGTGGAAGAAAAGAAAGTACCTGCATTGAGATTTAGAGGTTTTGATAACGCTTGGGAACAACGGTGCTTAGGAGAATGTTTTGAAGAGCGTAATGAAAATATGCCCAAAGGGGAGCTTATTTCAGTAACTATAAATGATGGAGTTAAAAGATTTTCAGAGCTTGGAAGGCATGATAATTCTAATGAGAATAAGTCGAAATATAAGAAAGTATGTGTTGGAGATATTCCATATAATTCTATGAGAATGTGGCAAGGTGCAAGTGGATATTCAATGTATGAAGGAATTGTAAGTCCAGCATACACAGTACTTAAACCCAAAGAAGGTGTAAATTCTAGATGTGTATCATATCTTTTTAAAAGAGAAGATATGATACATACATTCCAATTAAATTCTCAAGGAATCACATCGGATAATTGGAATTTGAAGTATCCTAAATTAAGTCAGATTGGTATATTTTTGCCATTAAATCTTAGAGAGCAAGAGAAAATTGTAGAATGTTTTGTTAAACTTGACCACCTCATATCCCTTCATCAGCGTAAGTTAGAAATGCTGAAAAAAGTAAAAAAATCAATGCTGGAAAAAATGTTTCCAAAAAATGATGCAAAAGTTCCAGAAGTTAGATTTAGTGATTTTACTGACGCTTGGGAACAATGTAAGTTCTCAGATGTAGTAGAAATCGGCAGTGGAATGGATTATAAGCATCTTGGCATAGGTGACATTCCTGTTTATGGGACTGGTGGATATATGCTGAGTGTAGATGTGGCTTTATCTGAAAATAATGATGCAATTGGAATAGGCAGAAAAGGAACTATTGATAAACCTTATATTTTGAGAGCACCTTTTTGGACTGTAGATACGCTATTTTACTGTATTCCTAAATATAATCATAATCTGGATTTTACAAATTGCCTTTTTTTCAAAATATTGATTGGAAGAATAAAGATGAATCGACTGGCGTACCAAGCCTGTCAAAAGTGATAATCAATAGTATTGAAACATCAATACCATCATATGAAGAACAGAAGAAAATTGGGGAATACTTTAAGAGTTTTTGAAAACCTTATCATCCTTCATCAGCGTAAGCTGGAAAAAAACTGAAAAATATCAAGAAATCTATGCTCGAAAAAGATGTTTATAATATAACAGCCAGAAAACCCATGGTCTTTAGACCGTGGGATGAATAGCGTTAGGTTTACAACATATATTTTTACTTAAATACTATCATTTTAAAAATATATGCTATAATACATATATAGGAAATCCTATTTCCGAGTCTATGAAAGGAGAAAAATCGTATGTATCTTACTGTAAAACAACAAGTGAAACATCTGTCCAAGGAAGATTACATCACAATCAGGGAACTTTGTCATACGGCTAAGAATCTTGCTAATGAGGCAATCTATAATGTGCGTCAGCATTATTTTTACAGAAGGTGAATTTCTCAAGTATGAGAAGAATTACACTCTTTTAAAGAATAGTCCTAATTATAAGGCCTTAAATTCCAATATAGCACAGCAGATACTGAAAAGAGGTTGATGGCTCGTTTCAGTCATTTTTTTGGTCTGCTTAAACTTGTCAAGCAGGGAAAATATGCTTTTATGGATTGTAAACTGCCACATTATCTTCCAAAAGATGGATACACAACACTGATCATTGGTTTTGTAAGACTGAAGGGTAATCAGCTGACACTTCCGTTTTTCCAATAGTTTTAAGAAAAACGCATAAGTCTGTTGAAATTACGATACCACCCATACTTCTTGATAAGACGATAAAAGAGATACGCATTATACCGAAAGCGAATGCAAGGTTCTTTGAAATCCAGTATATATATGAAGCTGAATGTATTCAAAGAAATCTAAACACAAACAACGCACTTGCACTTGACCTAGGTATCAACAATCTCGTCACAGCCGTATCAAATAGTGGTCAATCGTTCATTATTGACGGGAAAAGACTGAAATCGATCAATCAGTGGTTCAATAAAGAAAATGCCCGTTTGCAGTCGATAAAAGATAAACAGCATTTTAGTAGAAAGCCTACAAATAGACAAAAAGCAGTTGCTCGTAATCGCAACAATAAGGTGAACGACTATATGAATAAAACTGCTCGTAGGGTGATAGATTATTGTATCATCAATAATATAGGTACGCTTGTTGTTGGTTACAATGAGACTTTTCAACATAACAGTCATATTGGAAAGCAAAACAATCAAAATTTTGTAAATATCCCTTATGGACAGTTGCGTAACAAATTGGAATATCTTTGCAAACTAAATGACATTGTTTTTGTAAAACAGGAAGAATCCTATACATCGAAATCATCTTTTTGGGATAGAGACGATCTCCCTGTTTACAATGCCGATAATCCAAAAGAGTATCCGTTTAGTGGCAGAAGATTACATCGTGGTCTATACAAAACGGCAAGTGGTAAAACAATCAATGCAGATGTTAACGGAGCATTAAATATCATGCGTAAAAGTAGTGTTGTGGATATGAATATCCTATACAGTAGAGGCGAAGTGGACACGCCGATAAGAATAAGGATTGCCTAATTACTTAGGTGGAAACTTAAATATCAAACTTCTTAAATAGAGCTGTTAGGCTCTTAGAAGCCCATTACCTTTAGGTGATGGGTAGTTCACTAAGACTCTGTAATTATTCTATGAATTAATAGTTGACATTTTTATTTGTGGTGATATACTTATCACAAAATATAACTATATTAACGAGGGAGCTTATATATAGGCTGAGAGGAAAGTGTGACTTTCGACCGTTTACCTGATTTGGATAATGCCAACGTAGGGAGATGTTTTTTTACTTTCTTTTCAGAGATACAGGTTCTGTATCTCATTTTTTATTGCAAAAAACCGCCTAAATATAAGTACAAAAATTTTATAGTGATAAACTTTATTTTTAGGAGGATTACTTATGGATGGAAGTAATGTCAAGAAATTGAGTGTTTCAGGTTTATTGTGTGCACTTGCAGTTGTAGGTAGTATGTTTTCTTTTCCTGTTTTGGGCAGTAAATGTGCACCGGTTCAGCATATGATCAATGTTCTTTGTGCGGTAATACTCGGACCTGTTTATGGAGTAGCTGTAGCATTTGGTGCAAGCCTGATCAGAAATTTATTGGGGATAGGAAGTCCTATGGCATTCCCTGGAAGTATGGTCGGTGCATTTCTTTGTGGAATTGTATATCATAAAAGTAAAAAGTATTTCCTACACTTTTAAAATTAGAAAACAGTTAAAACGGAGGTATGGATATGTTAAAAGAAATTCTTGAAAATGTCAGAGCAAAAATGCCTTTAGTACACAATATAACAAATTATGTCACGGTAAATGACTGTGCGAATATACTTCTTGCTTGTGGTGCAAGTCCTATAATGGCCGATGATTTGGAAGAGGTCGAAGATATAACTTCGATATGTTCAGGGCTTAATATAAATATAGGTACATTAAACAAAATGACAATATCTGCAATGATTGCAGCTGGTAAAAAGTCAAATGAATTGAATCATCCGGTTGTTCTCGATCCTGTAGGAGCAGGAGCATCAAGGTTAAGAGCAGATACAGCGAAAAAGCTTCTTGAAACTGTGAAGTTCAGTGTAATTCGTGGAAATTTGTCAGAAATTAAATGTCTGGCTGTAGGTAGCAGTAAGACAAGGGGAGTTGATTCGGTTGATTCTATAAATAAAGAAAATATTGATTCAGTGGTTAGTTTTGCAAAAGATTTTGCACAAAAGACTTCAAGCATAATAGTTATAACATCAGTTATAGACATCGTTACAGATGGTAAAATTGCGTATTGTGTATACAACGGTGATAAGATGATGAGTAGGATCACAGGAAGCGGTTGTCAGCTTTCGGCTATGATGGCTGCATATATCAGTGCCAATACCGACAATATATTAAAAGCCTCTCTTGCATGTGTGTGTGCAATGGGACTATGTGGTGAAATTGCAAAGAATCGTATGATGGATAAAGACGGTAACAGTAGCTATAGAAATTATTTGATAGATACAGTTTATAATCTCACACCAGATGAGCTTGAAAAGGGGGCAAGATATGAGATTAGATAAAAAATATATGCAACTTTATGCGGTCACAGACAGAGCATGGACAGGCAATAAAACCTTGTACGAGCAGATAAAGGAAGCTCTTGAAAACGGAGTTACATGTGTGCAGCTTAGGGAAAAAAATCTGGATGAAGCAAGCTTTATAGAAGAGGCAAAAAAGATATCCGTACTATGCAGACAGTATAATACTCCATTTATTGTAAATGATAATGTAAATGTGGCAATCGCTTCTAATGCAGACGGAATACATATAGGGCAGGAGGATATGGGGCTTAAAGATGTTCGCGAGATTGTCGGAGAAAACATGATAATAGGAATTTCAGCACATACAGTAGAGGAAGCTAAGTTTGCACAGGAAAACGGAGCCGATTATATAGGCATAGGTGCAGTATTTGAAACTTCTACAAAAATGATGTAGATGTTATTCCATATGAAAAAGTGAAATCTATATGCGATGCTGTAGATATACCTAAGGTTGCGATAGGTGGAATAAATGCTGAAAATATATTGAAACTGAAGGGCAGTGGAATAGACGGAGTTGCGGTAGTTTCTGCTATATTCGGCGCAAAAGATATAGGGAAAGCTACAAAAGAACTCTATACTCTGTCAAATAACTTAATATAACTTTGAGGAGACTATTTATGAGAACAGCATTAACAATAGCTGGAAGTGACTGTAGCGGAGGTGCAGGTATTCAGGCCGATATAAAGACAATGACTGCAAATAAGGTATATGCAATGAGTGCAATAACGGCACTTACAGCACAGAATACTACAGGAGTATCAGAAATTATAAATATGGATACAGATTTTGTAGAGAGTCAGTTGGAGATGATTTTCGAAGATATTTATCCTGATGCAGTAAAAATAGGTATGGTATCTTCTTCAGGGATTGTAGAAGCAATTGAATACGAACTTGTGAAATACAAGGCAAAAAATATAGTACTTGATCCGGTAATGGTGGCTACAAGCGGATCGAAATTGATAGAGGATAAAACAATAAAAATATTACAGGAGAAACTTTTTCCTTTGGCAAGTGTTATAACGCCCAATATCATGGAAGCAGAGGTGATTTCAGGTATAAGCATTAAAAATGATAAAGATATGTTGGAGGCTGCGAAAATAATTTATGACAATTACGGTTGTGCTGTATTGTTAAAGGGAGGACATAGTATAAACGATGCAAATGATTTGTTGTATGAGGACAAAAAAGTAACATGGTTCTTTGGAAAACATATAGATAATCCCAACACTCATGGTACAGGTTGTACACTTTCATCTGCAATAGCAGCAAATTTGGCAAAGAGATATACTCTTGAAGAATCTGTAAAAAGAGCAAAGTGCTATATATCGGAGGCTCTTCTTGCCATGCTTGATCTTGGAAAAGGAAGTGGGCCTATGAATCATGCTTTTAATATCAACGGAGAGTATGCAAAGGAGAGTGAGAATGAATAAGCGTACATCAGTATTTGAAAACAGTTTGATATGGTTTGGGGCGGCTGTATCTATAGCAGAAATTTTAACTGGAACATATTTTGCTTCCTTAGGTTTTTTAAAAGGGTTGGTGGCAATAGTTCTTGGTCATATAGTAGGTTGTGTTTTACTGTTTTTAGCTGGCTTAATAGGTGCAAAGACACAAAAAAGTTCGATGGATACTGTAAAAATGAGCTTTGGCGATAAAGGAAGTATTTTCTTTGCAGTACTTAATGTTATGCAGCTTTTCGGTTGGACAGGTATAATGATTTATGATGGTGCTTTGGCTACCGAGGGAATACTGGCCGTAGGTCATATGATATGGTGTCTGATTATTGGCGGACTTATTTTGATATGGATACTTATAGGAATTAAGAATCTGGGGAAAATAAATATAGTTGCTATGTCGGCACTGTTTATAATGACAATTGTTCTAAGTTTCATTATATTTAAAGGTGGAGCGGTATTTGATACAGGTAATGAAGGTATGAGCTTTGGTGCGGCACTTGAGCTTTCAGTAGCTATGCCTTTGTCATGGTTGCCGCTTATGAGCGATTATACTAAAGAAGCTGAAAAACCTGTAAAGGCAACCGCAGCAAGCAGCATTGTATACGGTCTGGTAAGTGTATGGATGTATGTTATCGGAATGAGTGCGGCGCTATTTACAAAAGAGTCCGATATAGCTCAAATTTTGCTGAAAGCGGGATTTGGCATAATGGGTCTTCTTATCGTTGTACTTTCTACAGTGACCACAACATTTTTAGATGTATACTCAGCAGGAGTATCAACGGAATCAATATTTTCTAAAGTAGAGGCAAAATGGGTGGCTATGGCCGTTACTATTATAGGGACTTTGGGAGCCGTTATATTGCCGATGGATGATATAACAGGCTTTTTATATCTTATAGGTTCAGTATTTGCACCTATGATTGCAATACAAATCGTTGATTTCTTTGTATTAAAAATAAGTCATGATGAGAAGAAGTTTTCAGTACAGAATATTATTATATGGGGAATAGGATTTATAATATACAGAGTATTGATGAAGGTTGATACACCGATAGGAAGCACTATACCAAGTATGTTAATTACTATATTTATATCTGTTATTATAAATAAAGTGTTTATAAAAAGAAAAATTTATATAAAGAAGATAAATGTTGGGGTTGGCAATTGCTAATCTCAATATTTTTTTATTATGCTTCTTTGTCAAAATGTCAGGGGTGGGTTGATTTTTCAACTCACTCTTTTCAGCACCTTTATTTTTATTATTTAATCCTTCTGTAGGATCATTTGAAATGTGTCTGTACTTAAGAGAGTTTAAGATATACTTATCGTTATTTCTAAATGTTGTTATTGCTATTTTTTTCTGAAAAATTGTCTAAAAATATTAAAACGACACTCTTTATAATATAACAGCCAGAAAAACCCATGTTCTTTAGACCGTGGGATGAATGGCGTTAGGTTCTACACATATATATTTTACTTAAATACTATCATTTAAAAATATATGCTATAATACATATATAGGAAATCCTATTTCCGAGTCTATGAAAGGAGAAAATCGTATGTATCTTACTGTAAAACAACAAGTGAAACATCTGTCCAAGGAAGATTACATCACAATCAGGGAACTTTGTCATACGGCTAAGAATCTTGCTAATGAGGCAATCTATAATGTGCGTCAGCATTATTTTACAGAAGGTGAATTTCTCAAGTATGAGAAGAATTACACTCTTTTAAAGAATAGTCCTAATTATAAGGCCTTAAATTCCAATATGGCACAGCAGATACTGAAAGAGGTTGATGGCTCGTTTCAGTCATTTTTTGGTCTGCTTAAACTTGTCAAGCAGGGAAAATATGCTTTTATGGATTGTAAACTGCCACATTATCTTCCAAAAGATGGATACACAACACTGATCATTGGTTTTGTAAGACTGAAGGGTAATCAGCTGATACTTCCGTTTTCCAATAGTTTTAAGAAAACGCATAAGTCTGTTGAAATTACGATACCACCCATACTTCTTGATAAGACGATAAAAGAGATACGCATTATACCGAAAGCGAATGCAAGGTTCTTTGAAATCCAGTATATATATGAAGCTGAATGTATTCAAAGAAATCTAAACACAAACAACGCACTTGCACTTGACCTAGGTATCAACAATCTCGTCACAGCCGTATCAAATAGTGGTCAATCGTTCATTATTGACGGGAAAAGACTGAAATCGATCAATCAGTGGTTCAATAAAGAAAATGCCCGTTTGCAATCGATAAAAGATAAACAGCATTTTAGTAGAAAGCCTACAAATAGACAAAAAAAGCAGTTGCTCGTAATCGCAACAATAAGGTGAACGACTATATGAATAAAACTGTTCGTAGGGTGATAGATTATTGTATCATCAATAATATAGGTACGCTTGTTGTTGGTTACAATGAGACTTTTCAACATAACAGTCATATTGGAAAGCAAAACAATCAAAATTTTGTAAATATCCCTTATGGACAGTTGCGTAACAAATTGGAATATCTTTGCAAACTAAATGACATTGTTTTTGTAAAACAGGAAGAATCCTATACATCGAAATCATCTTTTTTTGGGATAGAGACGATCTCCCTGTTTACAATGCCGATAATCCAAAAGAGTATCCGTTTAGTGGCAGAAGATTACATCGTGGTCTATACAAAACGGCAAGTGGTAAAACAATCAATGCAGATGTTAACGGAGCATTAAATATCATGCGTAAAAGTAGTGTTGTGGATATGAATATCCTATACAGTAGAGGCGAAGTGGACACGCCGATAAGAATAAGGATTGCCTAATTACTTAGGTGGAAACTTAAATATCAAACTTCTTAAATAGAGCTGTTAGGCTCTTAGAAGCCCATTACCTTTAGGTGATGGGTAGTTCACTACAGCTAATAAGAGCATAAAAGTAAGTTAATCTTTGAATATTTTATCAAAAATATTATAGGTAGCATTGCAGATAATATAGGGGAGTATTTAATAACGCTTGGGAACAACATAAGCTTGGTGATTTGGTTCAAATTGAGCGTGGTGGTTCGCCGAGACCAATTGATGACTACCTAACGGATGCTTCCAATGGATTAAATTGGATTAAGATTGGCGACGCTCCAGAACAAGGAAATTACATTACAAAAACTGCTGAAAAAATAAGACCTGAGGGGCTTTCAAAAACAAGAGAAGTTCATCCTGGAGATTTAATTTTATCCAACTCAATGAGTTTTGGAAAACCTTATATTATGGGCATTTATGGGTGTATTCATGATGGTTGGTTATTAATTAGGAATACCTATAATTTCTTTGATTTAACCTTCCTTTGTCATTTGCTTGGAACCCCTCAAATGTTGAACCAATATAGCTCACTTGCTGCGGGTAGCACAGTAAATAATCTCAATAAAGAGCTTGTCGGAAATACAGTTGTAACCATTCCTAATATAGATGAGCAAAGAGCTTTTGGGACAGTATTTTTTTCACAACTTGACCACCCTCATATCC
>BNJU01002131.1_pt1 | contig 13612 bp, 13 predicted proteins | sample 8539281 | NCBI WGS metagenome assembly BNJU01 (sample SAMD00202456, study PRJDB9452) | human saliva metagenome | isolation source: human saliva | place: Japan
AAAGCCTATCCCAGGCTTTTTCTGTAGATACTATAGTAATTTTTGATAAAGTATTAGAAATCTGATAAATGAACATAGTGTAAGAACGATAAGAGAGGTTGGGGAGCTCTCAATCAATTTTTTCTGAAGAATTAAGCCGTGACTGAGGTTAATTATGGGAAAAATGGACTTGTAGATGTGGTCACAATGAACGACCACAAAGCCCTGATCCAAATGCTTATTCGGTTTATTCGGATGAGTTATTTTGACAAATCTCTATGCAAGAGTATTTTGGCTGATATTCTGTCATTGTAATTACGGTAATTATTTGTTATAATACTTCAAAGGAGGAAATCAGATGGTAGTAAAACAAGAAAACAAGGAAATTCAATCACCATTACCATTCCAAGTGAATTCAATATCTCATGGTGTAAAATACGAAGGAAATTGTTACCAAGTGGTGAAATTATCTTTACCCCGAAGAGTCTGAACATCAAATTTCTTATGTATCTGATGATGCCTTTGACTTAAATTCTAGATAAAAATCTTGATGAATACGATGATGTTTTCAAAGCTTTCGTAGGAAAAATGACAGTCTATCTTTACAGAAAGACAAATTGAAAAATCAATTTTTAGCAATTCAACGGTATTCACCTAATGAAAAATTCAGACAGTTAGTCCTTCTGCCTTTAAATATGATTGCTCACCTTTACCAGGAACAATTTGTTTTTGGCAAACCTCTTTATCCAACAATTTTTGATAAGGCAACGATACTATTTGTCCAATTAATCAAGAAGCATGTTTTTGCCAACGCTAATAAACGAACTGCTTTCTGTTTTGGTGAAATTTCTACAGTTAAATGGTTATCGTTTTTCTGTAACAGTTGAAGAAGCGGTGGATAAGTGTGTGTAACTCATTGCAGTAGAATCCTTAACAGATGAAAGATTAGCTAGCTACACCAAATGGATTTCCGTGAACATTCTTTAGAGTTAATGGCAACAATTAAGCTTGGATGTTTAAATCCTAAAAGAAAAATAGATAAACAGACAGTATTAGAATTATGTAATGCAGAAAACTAATCTTTTGAATACGTCAAACATTCAACTTTACTAAATGCATGACCACCCGTCTAACGGGTGGTTTGGAACCAGGGCCATAAGCCCAAATTACCAGCCAGCGCTCTGAAGACGCTGGCTTTTCACGTTGTTCAAGCTTCATTGCTCTTTGACTCGTCACTTACCTCTTAAAGAGGCGTGAGTATTACTTACCACTATCCCCTAAAAGGGATCCTCATATTCTTTTACACTCAATTTATCTAGTGCTATATCATGCTTTTCCTGATCTTGAATATATTTCTTAATTGTGGCTTCATTAAGCCCTACTGTACTCACATAGTAACCTTCTGCCCAGAAATGCCGATTCCCAAACTTGTACTTGAGATTAGCGTGTTTGTCAAACATCATGAGTGCACTTTTACCTTTTAAATAACCCATGAAACTTGAAACACTTATCCTCGGTGGAATACTGACTAACATATGTACATGATCAGGCATTAAATGGCCCTCGATAATCTCAACACCTTTATAACTACATAATCGGCGGAATATTTCTCCCAAACTACTTCGATATTGATTATAAATGACTTTTCGTCTATACTTAGGGGTGAACACAATGTGATACTTACAGTGCCACTTTGTGTGTGATAAACTATGTGTCTTTTGTGCCATGGTTTTTCTCCTTTCGCTTTACAATTGGCTTGAACACCTTTATTGTATCGCGTTTGGAGTTTTTGGTATAACCTTCGACGCGCACCCGCATAGCGGGTGAGTTTATTTGTCTCGCACCTAACGGAGCGAGACGGACTGAAAGTCGATAATGAAGAAAAAGTAGCCCACCTGAGGCTACTAAAATTCTTTATAAACATAAGGATTCTCTGGCTTTATCAACCTTGATAAAGGATTGAACTTCAAGGGTTGGGAGGACCTGTTAAGTTCCTTGTGATAGTGATTACTAATCTACCTCTGACTCTACCCAGGTGTTATTAGTCACTACTGATTGGTATTTCCTGTGGTCAAAAGGCCAAAAACTCCCGAATCAGCGATACAGTGCATGATACCAAAGCGAAAGACAAATTGACTATTGGCATGATTTTGGACTGTTGCAAACAAAGCCAGCAAACTCTATTTCTTTACCTTCAAATTCATTTGGAAAATCGTAGATAACTTCCATGACTTCCAAGTAATTCTCATCCTTGATGACAATGCTTGATTGGGACAAGTATTTATCAGCACTCTTACGAACAGTATCTACATAAGCTGTGTGTGAATAAAACCTACTCGTATCTGGTTTAAGATACTGACTGCTAGTTCCTTCACTTGCTTGGATTGCCTTGTCGTTCCTTCTGACAGAGGAAAATAATATCCTTTTGCCGATACTGTTTACGAATCTAGCTCGACAGTTGGAAAATGTAAACCAACTAACAAAGGTAAACTTAGAGGACAAAACTAGCAAGCTTTGGCAGAAAACTTATGTAAGTGACTGTGTTCTTTCAAACGCTTGAAGCAAATATAGGCTTGTACAATGGCTAGTAACAAAGATAAAAACATAGTGATATAAGCCAGATAAGAGTAGTGGAGGTTTAGATACTGATTGAGCTACCAGATAGGTGCAGATAAAGGGTTAAGAAAAATAACTAATCAAAATAAGAAATCGCATCATAGCATCACCCCTGACTAGATAAGAATAGACAAGAACAACAAGAGTCACAATGGTCATGAACTGCCAACAAAGCGAGTTTTCAAGATACTTTTCATCATGAGTAGGTTTTTGACATCAGCATTGGTCCAATAACCAGAAAGGCAAGGACTGGCGCAACCGAAACTAGAGAGCAAACGAAGAGCCAATAAAGGCATCCGCTTCACTACAAAGTGATAGAAGGAAGGATAAGACCATCAAGAGAACGATTGCAAGTAGAGGTGTTGTGCTGATAGAAGTCAGGATCCGAGTTGGCACATAGACTTGGACTATGCTAGCAAAAAGACAGCCAAAAACCAAGTAACGCCCCATATCAAAGAACTCATCAATAGCTTGGATAAAGACCTGAAGAAGTTTCTGACCTTGGTCAAGTGAGAAAAATCATGTTCATGACAAGCTAGCCTATTTTTCCTTTTTGAATCGATCCTTCCCAGAAAAATCCAAGTAAGATACCCAATATAGTAGCAACAAGAATCGAACCTAAAGCGCGGAGTAAGACCATTTTAAATGAATTACCAAAGGCTGAATAGGTCGCAAAGAGTACGATAGGATTGATGATAGGAGCGTTACTAGAAAGGAACAGCTGTATAGCTTGGAACCTTCTTCTCTAAGAAACGATTAATGATAGGAACAATTCCACACTCACAAGAGGGAAAGAGAAACCCCTATGAAGGTACTCAAAAAGATCCTCCCCAAACGATTTTTAGGGAGAAATCTATATACTTTTTCAGGAGTCGTATAGACTTCAAATAGCACTCTGGAGATAATACTACCAATTAAGACAAATGGTAGGGCTTCAATGATGATTGATAAAAGATAGCGCCAGCTCTGTAAATACACTCAAAAGAGGTAGACTTTGAAAGAGTGTCATCTATTTTTCTTTTTCTGCTTTATCTTTCTTTTTCTTTGTCATCTGGAAAATGTCACTTGCTTTTAAATCAGTAGTTTAGCGAACTCTTCGAACATCTTATCTAAGTCATCAGTTTTTGTAAATTTAATAGCTCATAAGGCATACCTCGATTCTTATTGTTTCTATTATACTATTATTTCAGCCAAAAGGTTTAATTTTTAAATTGACAATACAAATGAATTTTTTATCTTCAACAAATACCAGTTAACTGTGACATTAATGAAAACAGCTTTCTTCCTTATGGTATAATAGTTTCATGGATAAAAATATGAAAAATTTCCCAAGATTTGGGTGTAACTCAAAGCAAATTGATACGGTCTTGTCTTTGACAGCAGAAGGAGCAACCATTCCCTTTATCGCTCGTTATCGGAAAGACATGACTGGTAGTTTGGATGAGGTGGCTATTAAAGTTATTATCGACCTTGATAAAAGTCTTACCAACCTCAATGACCGTAAGGAAGCAGTTTTATGCAAAAATCAAAGAGCAAGGTAAGTTGACCAAAGAGCTTAGAAGAAGCCATCTTAGCTGCTGAAAAACCTCGCAGACGTTGAAGAGCTCTATCTTCCTCATAGAGAAAAACGTCGTACCAAGGCAACGATTGCGCGTGAGGCGGACTCTTTCCACTTGCTCGTTTAATCCACAGAATGTTTCTGACCCAGAAAAGAAGCTGAATCATTTGTATGAAGGTTTCGAGACTCCACAAGATGCTTTAGCAGGTGCAGTAGATATTTGTTGAAGCTCTCTCTGAGGATGTCAACTTACGTTCAATGATTCTATCAAGAGGTCCTTAGACATTCTAAGATTACTCACAAGCTCAAGGACGAAAGTTTGGATGAAAAAGCAAGTCTTCAGATTTATTACGATTTCTCAGAAACAGTTGCTAATATGCAGGGCTATCGCACTTTGCCCTTAATCGTGGTGAGAAGCTAGGCATTTTGAAGATTGATTTAGTACGCAGTTGATCGTATCCAAGCCTTCTTTTGCCGCTCGTTTCAGGTTAAGAATGCTATATAGATGAAGTGATTCAACAATCTGTTAAGAAAAAGGTATTACCAGCTATTGAGCGTCGTATTCGTACTGAATTGACAGAGAAGGCAGAAGAAGGTGCTATCCAACTCTTCTCAGAAAACCTTCGTAATCTCCTTCTGGTTGCACCTCTAAAAGGGCGCGTGGTTCTAGGTTTTGACCCAGCCTTCGTACAGGTGCCAAGCTTTGCGGTCGTTGATGCGACTGGGGAAAATGTTGACGACACAAGTCATTTATCCAGTTAAACCAGCTTCAGCTCGTCAGATTGAGGAAGCTAGGCGCGATTTGGCAGATTTGATTGGCCAATACGGTGTTGAAATCATCGCTATCGGGAATGGTACTGCCAGTCGTGAAAGTGAAGCTTTTGTCGCCGAAGTGCTCAGCGATTTTCCAGATTAGCATATGTCATTGTTAATGAGAGTGGTGCGTCTGTTCACCTAGCTAGTGAACTTGCCCGTCAGGAGTTTCCAGAACCAACCGTTGAAAAACGTTCAGCCATTTCTATTGCCCGTCGCTTTGCAAGACCCACTTTCGCTGAATTAGCTAAAATCGACCCCAAATCTATCGGTAGTTGGCCAGTATCAGCACGATGTAAGTCAGAAAAACCATCTGAAAGTCTTGACTTTGTTGTTGATACATGTTAACCAAGTCGGTGTCAATATCAATACAGCGTCCAGCCTTACTTTCACACGTTGCAGGACTTAACAAAACCATCTCTGAAAATATCGTTAGCTACCGTGAGGAAGAAGGTAAATCACTTCACGCGACCAAATCAAGAAAGTTCCTCGCCCAGGTGCTAAGGGCCTTGAGCAAGCTGCTGGCTTCCTTCGTATTCCTGAAAGCAGCAATATCCTGACAATACCGGTGTTCACCCAGAAAACTATGCTGGCAGTCAAGGAACCTTCAAACGTTTGGATATTAAAGACCTAAATGAAGAAGGCAAGCCAAACTCAAATCTGTTTCTATTAAAGAAATGGCTCAAGAGCTAGAACTCGGTCAAGAAACACTTAAAGATATTATTGCTGATCTTTCTCAAACCAGGCCGTGATTTCGTGATCTTTTGATGCCCAGTCCTCGTCAGGATGTCTTGATATCAAAGACTCAAGGTTGGCCAAAAGCTTGAGGGAGTTAAAGTGCAAAGTCGTTGACTTCGCGTGCCTTTGTTGATATCGGTATCCATGAGGATGGTCTGATCTATATTTCACATGAGTAAGAAATTTATCAAACATCCAAGTCAAGTCGTTTGCAGTTGGTGATGCAAACCGTTTGGTGAAGAAAATCGATGCTGACCAGCGAAAAAGTGAATCTGTCGCTTCTTGCACCTCAATGAATCTAACTGATTACGTTAAACAAGTTTCTATAGAAGATGAAAAACCTTCAAACACAGCTCAATGGAATACTCGTCTATGGCTCACAGTGGACGTTTTTCCTATGGATGGTCATTTTGGATTTTAACCAAAAGTCCATCAAGAACTTGGGTTAGAGGTTTTTGTAAAATTGTTCGTCACGAGCTCTGCCATTACCATCTTTACTTTGAAGGCAAGGGGCTATCAGCATAAAGATTTAGCCTAGCAACTTTTGAAAAAGAGGTCGATGGTCCGCTTTGTTCCTCCCTATCAAGGCGCCAATCAAAATCCAAGCTTTAGTCTATACTTGTCAGACTTGTCAGCAAATCTATCAAAGAAAGCGAAAAATCGATACCAAGCTTATCTTGTGGTCTCGTCGTGGAAAGCCCCTCTCTGTTAAATCGGCCTAAGGACTGATGTAGCAAATCTAGCTTAGCTATACTAGATTAAGAAACTGAAAGAGGAAATAAATTATGAATACAAAAATTTTTATAAAATGAGAAGAAACGCATGATACAGTGTCCTTGCAGGTCATTCGATATGGAATCTGATGTAAACTCAGTTCGTTTTCTTTGCACCCTTTACAATCCAAATTTTGGACTGGGATTATTCACTATTATCCTAGCTTCGATTCTACCAACAAAAAGAAGATATCGAAGCTGAACAGATGGAACAGGCCTACGCAAGATTAAAGAAGCCCAACTCATCAATGATGACGAAGGTTGGTTTTGGCAAACTATTACCATTCATTTGAAGTATTAAACCTTTGCAGTATCAAGGGTTTTTCTTTGCTTAAAATGTGGTAAAACTAATAGTAGTTCATATCAAAATAACCTAATCTACAAAAATGTAAGATTAAAGGCCTTTTGTAAGGTTATGTTATGGAACCAACTCTTTTTAGAGTCACTTATATCAGAAAAGAGAAGTAGCAAAAACTATGAAAAATATTTTACAAAAGGAACAAAACAAGTAAAGCAAGTCCAAAAGAGATCGAGCGAGTTCAGCTGGTTGCGCTATTAATGCAGGCTCAGCTTTCATTAATGGGATACAGGAGATTATCATGACATTATTAGATGTAAGACACGTTCAAAAGATTTATAAAACACGTTTCAAGGCAACCATAGAAGCCCTGAAAGATATTCATTTTTACTGTAGAAAAAGGCGACTATATAGCACGTGGGTGAGTCTGTTCTGGGAAATCAACTCTCCTCAATATTCTCGCTATGCTTGACAAACCAACTGTGGTCAGGTTTTCCTAAACGGAACAGACACAGCTACCATTAAAATACCGTAGCATCAAGCTTTCCGTCGTGAAAAAGTTAGGTTTTGTCTTCCAAGACTTCAATTTGTTGATACGTGTCTGTTAAAGACAATATCTTACTCCCTTTGGTATTGTCTAGAAAGCCTATTATAGAAATGATGAAAAAATTGGTAGTGACGACTGAAAATCTTGGTATCAATCAATTGCAGGAGAAGTACCCTTATGAAATCTCTGGAGGACAAAAACAACGGGTTGCAGTTGCACGCGCCATCATTACAGAACCTGAAATTCTCCTTGCGGACGAGCCAACAGGAGCGCTTGATTCCAAGTCATCTGCAGCACTTCTTGATGTTTTTGATGAAATCAATGAGTGCTGACAAACTATTCTCATGGTAACCCACTCAACAGCAGCTGCTAGCAGGGCCAAGCGCGTGCTCTTTATCAAAGACGGCATTCTTTACAACCAAATCTACCGTGGAGATAAGACAGATCGTCAGATGTTCCAAGAAATCTCTGACACCTTGACTGTTATGGCAAGTGAGGTGAACTAGTATGTTTCGATTAACCAATAAGTTGGCCATATCCAACTTAATCAAAAACCGCAAACTCTATTATCCCTTTGCTTTGTCTGTCATTTTGGCAGTCACTATCAGCTATCTCTTTTATTCCGTAGCCTTTAATCCTAAAATTGGTGATTTGCGTGGTGCATCCGCTATTCAATTTACCCTACAACTAGGGCTTGTCGTAGTGACACTCGCATCTGCCATTATCGTACTTTATGCCAACAGTTTTGTCATGAAAAATCGCTCAAAAGAACTGGGTGTCTATGGTATGTTGGGACTAGAAAAGCGCCATTTAATTGGTATGACCTTCAAGGAGCTCCTGATATTTGGTTTAGTAACAGTGACTTGGGATTGGGATTGGTGCCTCTTTGACAATCTCATCTTTGCTATATTGCTTAAACTTGCAAAGATGAAGGTAGAGCTAGTCGCAACCTTTCAATGGTCCGTAGCCCTTTCAATTCTTCTAGTATTTGGTCTTATCTTTTTAGTCCTTGTGTTTCTAAATACCCTACGTATCATCCGTATGGATGCTCTGCAACTATCTCGTGAAAAAGTAAAAGGGGAGAAGAAGGACGTTTCTAGTCCTTCAAACTTTACTAGGGCTAATCTGCACTAGGTAGTAGCTACTATCTCAGCACAAAGCGTAAAAAGATCCAGTTTCAGCGACTGTTACTTTCTTTATAGCCGTCCTGTTGGTAATTGTTGCGACCTACCTCTTATTCAATAGGGTATTACAGTTTTTCACACTACTCAAGAAAAACAAGCGTTATACATTACCAACCAAAATAACCTCATCTCTGTTTCTAACCTTATCTTCCGTATGAAGAAAAACGCTGTCGGTTTAGCAACCATTGCCATCCTCTCCACCATGGTTTTGCTACTATGTCAGCAGCAACCAGTATCTACAACGGTTCTGAAAATATAAAAATATCATGTATCCTCATGATTTCGATGTTAAGGCTAAGGGAAATAATATTGAAGTTGAGAATTTAGACCAACTATTGACTCAATATGCCAGTGAAAAGAACTTGACGATTAGCAATAAAGACGTTCTTAGCTATGCTAGCTTTGGCCTTTCTAGTCAAGATGGAACTAAATTAACCATCATGACTAAAGAACAAATCACGGAATTACCTAAGACAGTTTTTCTAGTATTTGATCAAAAAGACTATGAAAAAATGACTGGACAAAAGCTAAATCTTACTGGTAATGAAGTAGGTCTTTGGGCTAAAAATAACCAACTAAAAGGTCAGAAATCATTTAGTCTTAACAGTCAGGAGTATAGTATCAAGCAAGAAATCCAGCAAGATTTTATAGCTAACCATGTTTCCAATCTCTATATCCTTTTAGTTTCAGATTTTAACTACCTAGTTAAAAAGTCCAGATCTTCAAAGCTTTTTGGATCAGTACCAAGATTCTGCTGTTCACACTCAGTTCTACGGTGGTATGGATGTCACCGCAAGTCTAGAGAACAATTACAGCTATCTGATGATTTTGATGCGTATGTAAATAATTTTGCACTATAATCTCAAGAGTGAAGATGCTATGGTTTACGGGGGTAATGGTTCAAGTGATGCAATTGCCCAAATGAATGCTCTCTATGGAGGTGTCCTCTTTATTGGTATTTTCCTCTCTATCATCTTTATGATAGGTACTGTACTGCTTATCTACTATAAACAAATCTCAGAAGGTTATGAAGACCGTGAACGCTTTGTCATCCTGCAAAAGGTTGGTTTGGATCAAAAACAAATCAAGCAAACCATTAACAAGCAGATCTTGACTGTCTTCTTCCTCCCTGTAATCTTTGCCTTCCTTCATCTAGCATTTGCATATCGTATGTTAAGCTTGATCCTCAAGGTCATTGGTGTAGTAGATACAGCTATGATGTTAAGCGTAACTCTTACCATTTGTGGTATCTTTGCTTTAGTCTATGTACTAATCTTTATAATTACTCAAGAGTTATCGTAGAATTGTTCAAATATAATAAAAATATTTGTCGAGGAGTCTAGTATTAACCCCAACGAATATTTGAGAACGTTAAAGTTCACGATAAAAAGATTATAGATAGACATTTCAAGAAAATCTTGAAACAATTTTCGCTTAAATGCATATTGAGATTATTATAGATTTTAAAAATAATTTATGAAAACAAGAGAGCCGATTATAAGTTAGGGTCTTTGTAATATGGTAAATGCTTATGAAATTAAAATTATGTACTATTGATTCTTTCTTTGTTTGATCGCTGCAATTGGTCTGGTCACCATCAGCGATACCGAACTCCCATACCTTTACCAATTGATGGTGCTTTATTCAAGGAAAAGCAATCTTTCAAATAACGAAATATACGAAAATGCTTCGTGACTTATCAAAAACGGAAAAAGTTATCATTTAAGCCAATCGTTCAGAGTTCGGGTCAGTTTAAGTATAAATTGATGATGAAAAACAGTGAACAGTTAAAGTCAGTACCGATATTAGGGATGACTACACCCTTGGGAAAATGGATGAGACACTTTGAAACCACTTATGATGACGAGGCTGCAAACAGTATATAGTCTTATCCTTGGTATATAGGAGGAATTTACAATTCACTGAACTTTAAGAATACTGTTAATGAGTTCAATTTACTTAACTTTATTAGTTGTGTTATTTTGTAGTTAGAACGAGGCAGATTAAAGAGGGAGATACGACGTTCTTGGGATTGCTCTGTATACGATCTAGAAGAGAGTATGATATTTCTTATTTTTGAACCGATTATGATGGCTTTATTGATGGTTTTTACAGTTCTTTTTGGGAAATGGTTTCAACCTATAGTTCTAAGTTATCTCTCTGCTTTTTAACGAATTTTTATATTATTTCAAAATCATTGATCTCATTACCTTTGTTTTATTTTGTTGACGATTCAGTTGAAAGCCCATTGAAATTATCAAAACAAGGCGAAAAACAAGTTTATTTTTGTCGTATGGCTTGCCATTATTTCGATTATTATCGTTGTATCAGGAATTTTTACAAGAAATAAGAGTAGTCAATCCAGTATCAACATCCAGATACAGGAATTTAGTACCATGGGACACAGTAAAAGACTGGAGAAGGATTGAGTTCCTTGGAACTGAAAATAACTCTGCTAAAAATGGAGAAGTAAGTGATTCGGATGGTCAGTATCTACAGATAGCTGCTTTCAAAAACTTAGATTATTTATATATGAACGATCCTCGGCCTATGTTCCAGATTTTATGAAAACATCTCATGCTTTAGAAGACTTTTCAAACAATTAGAAATGACGGAATAACGAATCCAGAAATAAATAGAGTTGACGTATATCAATCAAGCAGGTGCTAACCTACAAAATAAAGTAATGGAAATAAACTATCATCTTTTAGATAATAAGATAGCAACCATCTATATTCCTGAAAAATGGAAAGAAAACCAGAAATCCATTGAGAATACAGTTGTAGCAGAACAATTTATTGGAACAAACTATACAAAAAGAAGAGTTTGCGTACAAATAATTCCTGATGGTAATAAAATTTTTATTTCAATGAGGATGCTGATATCGATCATAAAAATAAAGATATTTTACCAATGGCAAGTCTAGCAGATAGTAAAGATAACATTGTTGTTGTGTTGAGATACAGACAAAATGATCGAAAACAACAAGTTTGCTTTACTAGTAATATAACTACAAGTCTCTTTTAGTCCCGAGGCGGTAAAGAAAATAAATGAGATGGCTACCCAGTTGAATGTTTCAATGAATCAGTAGATGTTTATCAAATTGTGAAATTAAAGATCCTGTACCTTAGAGCACCAAATTCTACTTTCACAACTTGCAGAAGATAATTTACAGTATTGTCTGTATACCATTTATCAATATGTCCAACTTATATTGCTCTAAAACAGAATGAATATGAAAAATCATTTTGGGTCTGTCAAAAACATATATAGCAATTTTCAAGTCTCAAGTATTTTATGATTATTATTTCAATGGTTATCCATTTACATTTCTTATGACAGGTCAAATAGAGTTGCATATTGGTCTTGCTTTATACTGGTTTTTGATGTTGTCAATCATAATGAGTTTTTAGAAAATTATCTGAAAGCTACACTAAAATTTTAAAGAGATGAAAACATGACAATTGACCTTTTGAACGTTTCAAAAAGTTTTGGATCAAAAAGATTTTTACAGACTTAAATTTAAAATTTGAATCTGGAAAAAGCTATGCATGATTGGAGGTTCTGGCTCTGGTAGTACTCTTCTTAATATTATAGGAAGATTAGATTGATAGTAGAACGTTTTGAGTTGATAAACAGGATATTTGGAAGATAAAGAAAGAACCTTTAAAAATACTGTTGGATTATGTATTTCAGAATTATTCTTTAATCGAAAAACAAAACAGTATATGATAATCTGAAAACTTATCACTAAAGACAATAACTGATGTACTTGAAAAAGTGGGACTGTCAAGCCGACTATTTACATCAAAAATATGAATTGTCTGGAGGGCAGGCTCAACGTGTAGCTATTGCCAGAATGTTAATGAAAACCAGTAAAATTATCTGCAGATGAACCCACAGGAGCTTTAGATGGTGAGATTGGAAAAGAAATCATTCGTTTTATTATTAAATGAAAGAGATGAAAAATATGTTATTATAGCGACTCCACGATCCAGCTGTCTATAACAAAGTTGATGTGATCATATGATAAGACGATAGGGGATAATGTATGAAAAGATAATTTGTATCGCTTTGATCTTTGTAGCTGACTACTTGCTATTTTCTTCTGAAAACAAAATGATCATAAAAGAAAATACCAATAAACCAACACTGGAGTAACAGTTTATACGGTTTCTTCTAGTGATACAGAAAAATGGAATAAAGTGAGACAAGAAACAGAAGAGGCCACATACTTCATAACTGTGAAAGAAGTAGCGTCTTCAGAAGAAGTGTTTTCAAACATCATTGCAAATGGAGCTGCTATGGGGTTCGAGTTCGTGAAGAAGTGAAAGCAATTTAATAATAATTTCAGAGACACCATGAGGACTCTATGATAATAAACTCATTGAAATAGAATTTTTACTTTTTCTAATGATGACGAGGGATTTAGTGCAAATTTTGACTATGGTAAAGAAGAGTTGAATTCTCCCAGAAAAGATATAAAGGAGTTATATAAAAATTATATGAATCTTTTAGAGGCAGTGATTGCGATTTATTTGTTTTTGATAGAAAAGTCAATTTTTAATTCTAATATCTTATCTTGATAATCGCGCTTAGTTGATAAACTCACAAATAGTCCTGAAGAAAAACAATGACATTGAGTTTACTCATATGTATCGTAGTGCACAAGCTAAAGTTAGGTCCACGTCATCACTCAATTTATGCTTTATCAATAGTTGAGCAGTTGTTGCATCATTTGATCCAGAGGACCAGTGCAGTTTTTCTTACAGAATACCTTTCTCATGCCATGGTTTATAATTAATACTCTTCAAAATCAAATTCAAACTGCTTTTAGCGTCACCTTGATGTACTCAAGCACAGCCTGTGGCTAGTTTCCTAGTTTGCTCTTTTGATTTTCATTGAGTATTAGAGGCAAACTAAAGCCACCAAACAGTTAGGATTCACCTTCATGACCATAAATCATAAGCGAAATCAGGTGGTTGGACTCTAAAAGGTTCATTAGTTTCAAAACCACAGTGTTTCTCGGCTGATGCTATTCAAGCTTGATCACTGTGTGGTAGTGACTGTTTCTTGCTCAGCATCAATTTTTATCTTTAAATACTA
>BNJU01004442.1_pt1 | contig 13580 bp, 19 predicted proteins | sample 8539281 | NCBI WGS metagenome assembly BNJU01 (sample SAMD00202456, study PRJDB9452) | human saliva metagenome | isolation source: human saliva | place: Japan
TCACTTTCATCTTGCTTCTCCTTCATATCTTTTCTACTGTGATATTAACTCAAGTATTTCATGCTGTCTCGCTGTTTTCGCTAAGATGCACGAAATTTTATAATGTAAGATACATATATACAATATCTAAAAGAAGCATAAAAATCACACCTCATAAAAGTGTGATTTTAGATTACTCAGTTTAATTACTTAACGTTAGCGAAGTGCTTGATTGTACGAACCATCTGGAGAAGTATATGAGTTCTCATTGTCATACCAAGACACTGTCTGTTACCTGGTATGTGTCGTCAATCGTAGCTACCATTGTCTGTGTAGCGTCGAAGATCAGAACCATGATGTTTTCATCAACGATGATGTCAGAAGAAACGATTTCTTCTTCATTGTAGCCGAAGCTTTCCAGAAGCAGCAGCCTTCATTGCAGCGTTGATAGAATCAACAGTTACATCCTTACCCCTTAACTACAGAGATTAAAGGTGTTGTTGAACCTGCTAGGAACAGGAACACGCTGAGCAGCGCCGATTAACTTGCCGTTGCACTCAGAATTACAAGACGACAGTTAGCGCAGCACCTGTTGAGTTAGGAACGATATTGCACGCACCAGCGCAGGAACGACGTAAGTCACATGCGCTGTAATGGTCATCCAAGATCATCTGGTCGCCTGTATGGCATGAACTGTCGTCATGATACCAGATTGGATTGGATATAAATCATTGTTTAATGCCTTAGCCATTGGAGCTAAGCAGTTTGTTGTACATGAAGCAGCAGAGATAATCTTGTCTTCAGCTGTTACAGCATGTCGTTTACACCGTAAACTACTGTTGGTAAGTCGTTTTTCCTGCAGGAGCAGAGATAACAACCTTCTTGCATTTCCAGCCTTGAGTGTGTGCTTCAGACTAGCTTTTGACTGTGTAGAAGCCTGTCATTCTGAACTGTCATCATGCTAATGTATTTAAGGTGGGTTGCTAGCATCAGCTTCCCTTATACCAGTGTAATTTCCTTACCGTCTACAGTGATTGTTCCCTTTTCATCATCTGGAGATTTCATGATCCACTACCGTGTGTTATCTATGCTTTACGGTAAGCTAGCATGTGAGGTGTTTTTGTTAAGTCGTTGATTGCAACTACTTTAACCTTCAACTACAAACATTTGTCTAAAAAGCTAGACGGCCAATACCCGGCCAAAACCAAATTAATAGCAACTCTTACATCTGTCTATTGTCTTTCACAAGACCTCCTTTTGTTGCATTTATATTATATGTTTTTAATATGTTTTCAGTCAATTAAGAGCATTTGAATGTAAGCGCTATCGTGATGAATTTCACTAAAAATTCTTCTAACTTTTTGCATAAGTGAACACCATGTGAATTTAATGACTTTTTATACTAATTTTTAATGGTCTTTTTAATAACTTTTCAAGAATCTCTTGAATTATATCTGATGTAGTACCAGCAAATCATTTCTTGGTTTTTCATGACGATAAGTCCCATAAGTTTGTAGCCATGCCAATCGTCACTAGTCAGATAAAAATTTAGTGCTTTATCTCCCTCATCAGATAACCTCTGTACTATTTACAATTCTTCCACCTATGGTGTATTCTTCTATTGCCGAATCAATAGGATGCAAATTTGTAAATTGATGTGAAGATTTTCCTTCGTAACATACAATCGAAAGGTATATCCCTTCTTATTTCGTATAGATTTACAATATATTCAAAAATATTTCCCAATATACTGTATGTGCAAAATAATTTCTTTGAACATAGATATTATTAATTTGTAGGTTCTCTATACCACAATCCCATGGTGGCTCACTCAGTTTACAACCTAACACATCATCATAATCAAATCATAAATGATATTCTTTTCGATGCCTCTTCTTTCAGTTTTTGATTTCATCTTGATTGGTAGAATTGATGATTCTCTCATAAAGAACTCTGGTCTACCTGGAATTCTTGGAAGTAAATATGGAATGATACATACTACGAGGTATGATAACTACGCTGTAGATTGCAAGATGAAAGAGGTTGGCATGATCTCTTCTCATAACAATCACCTCAATGATATACATTTCTGTTTTTATTTATTATATAGTACAGAATAAGAAGGATATCACCCTTCTTATGCAAATTCATTTAGATTAAGTGGTTTTGATACTTGTCGCAAATGCTTGTTCAACAGTGGTAATATCTCTTTCCTACAAGTTTGGAGAATAATTTTTGCGTCATTGAGTCTTGCCATTTGTAGAACCATATGTCTCAATCTTTGTCTCTGTGGAATACGAGGCGTTAAGTCTTCTGCTTCTGATATGTAATTCCACAATATCCTTTTCGAATAGTGCTGCATTACATGGTTTCATAAGGGCAGTAGAATCAAGGTAGATAAGTTCTTCAATTTCTAGTACATCACCCTTTGGTAACATCGTCGCATAACCTCTAATTTGGTCTTTACCGTTGTAGTAGGCTACAATCTTTCCACCCTGTGCGTTGATTTCCTTCTTATACTTTTACAAAGTATTCTAGGTCTCTTGCATAATAACCATTGAATCGACGAATAAATGCAAGTATACACTAATACATCAATCGCCGTTGGTTCATAGAACAGCCAAAAGTTTGTACTGCGCTTTACATCATCACGTGTTAAAGCGATAGGTAGAGCGATTGTAGATATTACGGAACCCGTATGGTTCATATAGTTTCTGATCATATGCTTGAATCAGAGTAATTAATTCAGTATGCTCGCATGCGTCTAATACAATTTCCATTAAGCGCTTCATATATCCACGCTTACGGCATTCAGGTAATGTTCCTACACCTAGAATCATACTTGTACGTAAAACTTTGTCATTAAACATCATTGCATGTGGAGCGCGAATGATTGCTGAGACAACATGTCCATCTTCTACATATACAAAGCAAATTTTCTGGCACAAATAGATTCTTAAAGTAGTAATCAATATAGCCTTCATCCTCTTGTGGAAAACATACTTTCCAAAGATTCTTTACTTCGGTAGCTTGTTCTTTCGTTGCTTTTGTAATCATGATTCAACACCTTTCTTAATACGATACTTCTCAATAATACTGACTGGGTGATAGGACAGTTTAGCAGCTCTTAGATTTTCACGACCTGTATCATCTTCACGATTGACTAGTTCAATACCAGAATTCATGACTCAACATCTCTTTCATGATGCACTGATAAAGACCTCTAACATCTCCATCTGCCTTTTTCAATATTCTCTTGGCACATACGGTCTGATAACATTGAACCAATCGCAAATACGCGTGCGCTTGCCATCGATTCGGATCGATCACCCTTAGGAAGTTCATTATATAAGTCTAAGTACCCAGATGTACCGATTCTTTCCTCTGTAAGAAATCATCTGGATCTTCTGATTTCCAGTCTCTCAAATATCAATACAATCATCGATATTTGTTTCATTGAGGAGTTTCGTATGACCATCTGCCTTCATAGTCTTTATAGAGACGCATTCAGAGTGAGTTGCGTTTTTCTGCATTTTTCTTGCCCGCATAGGTACGTAAACGTTCTCCATCACTGAGACATAGTCATCACGCTAACTTTCATGGATGGCATGTATATTCTGGATAAAGCTTAATAACTTCATCCACCATTTCTTTTGTAAAAGCAGCTGAGTGTAGAAAGTCATGCCATGGTGGTCAAAGATTTTCTTTTACCCTTTTAATTGCTTCAGCGATATATTGCTTTTCACACAGTGGCATATGCTGAAGAAACATCCCTCATGAATACCGAGCAATAATAGATACTCTTCCTTCTTATGGTAAAACAACGGAGTATGTCTACAACCAATCACTATTGATGATATTGTGATTGGATTCTTCATATTTACAACGCTGTAAATACTCTTGAACCATGGGCCAATCCATCACTTGTAAGTTGTAAAAATCATTTTCTAATATTTTCAGTGGTTGCATTCTCTATAGTCTTATTCTCCGTCTGTATGTTCCTCATATTCGACATCAATGATATCATTTTGATTTTTCCTTGAGGATGAATATGACTGATAGAAAGTCGATCAATATCTAATTCTTCCACTAAGCATGTGTTTCCATCTGCTTGCTTTAATCTTTTCGCTTTGTATTAAGCCATGAGTCACAAAATCCATACGATTAGTAATAGTAATAGATAAGCCACCATCGTTGGCGAAAAATCAGCGCAACGATAATCATTACGATTGTGAGATACTGCTGCTGTCTGTGGTTGTGTTCTATTCATCTTGTTTTTACCTCTTTCATCGCTAGTTCATGAAGCTACTGAAAGCGATGTTTCATGCCCTGACTTTGGAAACAATTTCTCAGTCTGACGTCATAGATACCACATAGTTCCGTAAAGGAAGCCTCAGGGCTGCCTTGCGGAGTGCAATGATATCTTGTAATTTACGGTCCACAATGTTTCTATCCTCTGATTTTTCTTCTAAGATACGAATGTCCTCTGAGTTGTCCACTGGCAGCGCAAGCCCTTTACTTCATTGGCTAAGTCCTGCTATTCACTTGCAGAGAGTTACTAAAATCTCTTGAAATACGAATATTTTTCAAACTTCAAACTGCTTGGTCTGCTTCTATCAAACGTAGAAATCCGCAATCTTCTCCGCAGACTTTTACATATAAAATCACTTTCTTACGACGCGTTGTAATCTTTTGATCGAATGTTAAATCGCTCCTAACAAAGGATGCCATAAATAATGCATGTTCTTCGCTGGTGGCTGTAATTTCCAGTGATAGGATGATTTTTCTGGCGAGTTGATAGAACCGCCTGCAAAACCTCCCTGCTAAATAAGCGCGTGCATTGATTGTTTGGATCTGTACGATTTTTCGCAGTGGTTTTATCTAGTAAAACCACGTGTATCTCAAATTCCTAAATCCTCCAGAATCTTTGGAGCAGCACTCATATTACGTACGCGCATAAATACGGTTCTTGCGAAGATTCATCTTTCTTTTTACAAACTACTTTTCTACGCCGTATCGTTCTTTTGCAAACGATAAATCGTACGTGAAACAGCCGCATTTCTCTAAACTTTCACTAATAAAGTCGTGCACGATGGATAAGGAAAGCGATGATGTCATTTGAATGAGTGCGGATAGTCTGCACGTATATCATTACCTTCCATAATCTTTTGTGCTACTTCTGCTACTCTGCCGCGAAATGTACATTGCACCTCCAGCAATTCTTGAATCACTGCTTTAATCTTTTCTGGATCAGTGGTGAATAAATCCATTACGAGGCTTAGTAATTCCTTCGTCAGCAACCTGATACGGATGGTCATGCTTCACAAGATTTACCTTTGTACTTCCATTTACAGAATAACGTTCTAATATCTTCTCTGGTATTTTCATCACATGCGACGACAATCACTTTATCAACTGGCGCATGCGATATAACAACGCATCTACGTGATCTTCTGCAGTATATCCATCTGACTCACCTGGTTGTGTCCTGTTGCATTACAGAAGTATACTAACTCTGCCTTTGTGCTACATAACGCTTCTTGAATTTCCGGAATGATTACATTCGGTAAAAATACTTATATAGACAGAACCAATTCCGCAGTAATGACTAAATCTGCATTTTGTATCGCTTCTACCGCTCCTTACATGCATGTACCTCATCTTGATAGAATACACGTGTGATATGGTGGTTATGATTTGGAATATTCGCTTCCCCACGCACAATGACACCATCTTCCATGCCGTGCATATAAAGTGATTACATCCGTACTTGCAGGAATAATATTACCCTTTCTACGTTTAGAAAATGCCACTAACTTCCTGAATGGCTGTCGCCATAAAAGAACCAGTCTCGTTGCGTTAGTGCAGTCAAGATAAGATTTCCTAGATTGATGCCCTAGAAATATCATCTTCTTTTCCATCAGGGTCATCAAAGCGATAATCCATCAGGGGAACTTAACATAGTTTTCACTTTCTGCCATACTGATCATCTTGCTATTCGAATATCACCCATCAGGGAATATGAAAGTTCTTGCGTACTCGTCCCTGTACTGCCACCATCATCAGCGACCGTTACAATGAGCGTTTAAATCAATATTTTGAGTTGTTGTAATCCACGGCGGATTAATGACTGTCCATGTCCACCACCGATAATGACAACTTGTATGCTTCTTATGCATTAGCCATTCCTTCTGATCACGGTGATCTAAGTAACAGTTATATCTCTTCCTTATACATCATATAAGTGTTTGCGATAGTAACAGAACGGTGTTGTCCACCTGTACATCCAATCGCTACGGTAAAGTGATTCTTACCTTCCTTTGCTATATTGTTCAAATGCATCATCTAGTAAACGCAGTTAAACGCTGGATAAATTCCGCAGTCTCAGGCTTATCCACTAACATAGTCATAAACTTCTTTTATCATTTCCTGAGAAATAACAGAAGCTTCTCATCCAAAATGGATTTGGCAAGAAACGCACATCGATCATTAAATCTCAGTCGATGGTACACCATACTTATAGCCAAAGGAAATAAATGAAATGGAGAATGATGGTATCTGCTTCTTTTGCAAAGTAAGATTCTAACTTCTTTTTAAATTCTTTTTCAGAAGAGAAGGATGTATCAATTAGTATTGACGTTGTTATCTAGATTCTCGCTTAAATGTTTGTCTTTCCTCCGTGATAGCTTCTTCAAGTGTATTAGCAGTATTGCTCAATAATGGATGAATACGTCTTGTGCTCTTGTAACGGTTGAGTAATACACTATCACTGGCATCAATAAAAGTGTACGCTAACGGACTAGTGAATTCCATTTAACTTACAGAGAGAAAAGTGTGGAAGTCTTCAGCCGATGTACTTAACGCAATATAGCTAGTACCTAGGGTCGGTTGAAACTCAATCTATATCTGAACTGATCTACAAGCACAACTAGGATGAGTTATCAATAATGCTGATAACCCATATCCTCTAAAATGCGCGTTGCTGTACTCTTACCAGCACCACTCATTCCCACTTACAAGTATGATTCTCTTACTAACTGCCATCAATTACCTCGTTTCTATTTTGAACATCCGAGATTCGACCTAAACTGTTCAAGGCCATCGCTTCCTCTTCTTGTTTACTACTACTATTATACTATTTACTAACAGTAACGTTAATAGGAGTTATATGAGACATACCAATTGTTAGTATTATTGTCCTGTATACAATGCCACAAAACCCACTCGATGGAGATAAAACCGTATTACATCGCTGTTGATAGTATTTTGAAATCAGAATTCCGTGATTTTGAATTAATTGCCGTGATGATGGAAGTAAAGATGATCTGGCAAGATTCTTGATGAATATGCCATAACAGACGAACATCAAAAGCTATCCATAAAGAAAATTCAGACGTATCAAACACTCGTAACCTAGCGATGCAGAATGCACGTGGAAAGTATATTCAGATTCCTCGATGCAGATGATTGGTTACAACCGACGCCACTAAATCCCACTGTGCGTACAATGGGAAGAGTCAAAAGCAGATCTAGTCATCGCAGACTTCTATCGTGTCGTAGGAAAACACATCCCATAAAAGGTCGGAATTCGAGCTCGATCAAGTTGCTCACAAAGAGATGAATTTGCGGACTATATGATTCAAAAATCCAGCCGACTATTATTATGGAGTACTGGAATAAACTCTACAAAGAAATCCATCATTGATACTTATCAACTGAAGATGGATGCCTAGCCTTTCTTGGTCAGAGGATTTTATCTTCAATCTCGAATATCTACTCCATGTAGAACATGTAGCTACCATTACAGTTACCAATTTATTATTATGTAAAAACAGAAGGCTCTCTTGTATCGCAAAGCCGTTTTCGATATTCGTAACATCGTTGATATGAAGTTATCTGTCATCAAATACTATGATAACTTCTACAAATCTATTTACGACGAGAGGAATACGCTCATAAGCGCCCAGAAATTCTTAGCTTCTTAGTAGGCTTTGCGACAGATGACTCTGCCATCTCTTTTCTCACAAAGAAACTTGGAGAAGAAATTGTACCAGTCGCAAAAACTAAGTGACCATAAACAGGATGCGATACTACATAACTACTACACCATAAAGCTACTAGAACGTTTACTACAACGTATCGCAACAGAAACTGGTTTAAGTACAAACGAACTCGCATGATTATTCATTATCTTTCTTGTTTCCAACGTTCCAGTATCACGAAAGATATGGCTCTATTTTACAGATATCAACCAATTCTTATTGTTACCTTTATTAGAAAAAACTTGTATTCAATGAATATGTCACGAGAGTCACATAGATGATTTTGAAACCTACTACTCTAACTCTAAAAGCAGAGACCAATTACTAGACAACTCAATCAATTAAGCGAGATTTTTGATGCAATCCGCTTTTTGCGGGGGATTGATTCTTCCACAGAAAATTACTACAAACCGCAGAAGAGACCATCTACGAAAAATATCCGCAAGAAATTACTATAATCAAATATAAAAATGGGTTCTAATCACATATGTGATATAGCACCCATTTTTATACTATTCAGTTCATTTCAATCGTACTAAAAAGACTAGTTTTACTTCTGTTGAGTTTCTTTTAACTTTTCTCTAATACGCTCGGATCCATTCCATTTTTGAACTGCAATTTCATAATACTTATCAAATTCAGGATGATTGTTCTGTTTTACTACTGCTAGAATTTCCGCAAAGAATCCCCAAACATTGTTATAACTTCTTGTGGAACGATAGTCTTCTCTTTTTGGCATCCATTGTAATTTAATAAAGAATTTGTATAGAATTTTACTCCAAGTTTCTTCATCATCGTCATAACAGAAAAACTTCGCTTCTAGTAGGCTACCAAAACGTCTATCCCAGAACTTTAACAACATCAGGTAAATACCACGTATTACGCGTATCTCGACATATCATTTCGATTGCGATTTTTCTCAAGTATTACACTTGGATCACCACCATCACAGCTATAACTTCCAGCTACCATACTTTGTGCTGCCTCTTCTTTTAATTCTTCATAGGCTGTTTGGCTATCAAGTAGTGCCAACGCAATTTTCGCACGGTCACCAAATGCTTTCCCTGCACTTAATATCTCTATATTTTCAAGTACGCTCATAGTTCCTCCAACAATGATTAACTAATACTTTATTATAGATTATTTTTTGATATTCCAAAAAGAAAACCAAGCCAGAATATCCATCCAGCTTGGCATTTTCTATAACTTTTTCGTATGTCCAACCGTGTGTCTCTTTTTAAGATGTCTTTTCAGTTCAGATAAATCTCCGATGATTGCGTTTGGTTTTGCAGATTCTAATTCTCCAAGCTTTTAACTTGTCACGCTCATCTGCTGTTGGATCATTACGCTTTGGATAAAAACCAATCGCATAACATCCAGCTGCCTTCGCTGCCAAGATATCGGACTTACTATCACCGATATAGATACAGTTGTCATGACCTTCCTTTAATCTCTTGCATGCATATAGGATACCTGCAGGAGATGGTTTTGCCTTATCATATTGGTCACGACCAACTACTACATCAAAAATAAGATAACTTGAAACTGTCTTAACCATGAATCACAAGATTCTGTTAAACGTGAAGACACAATACCTAACTTATAACCCGTCTTCCCATAAGTCATGTAGAACTTCTTCTGTATGTGGAAATAGTGTTACGTCATTGGACCATGAGAATGATCCTTGGTATGTACGATATTCTTCTGCCAACTTGGCATCATCCTGCTCAGGGAAGAATTCCTTGAAGGAAGTACGTAGAGGCTGAATGAATACCTTTCTTTGTTTATCAATTGTAAAGTTTCTTGATATTACTGTACTTTTTGAAGAAAAATATCCAAAAGCACAACAATACCATACGACGGCTATCCATCAATGTTCCATCTAAGTCCAAATAAGATAACTGGCTTATCTAATGGGTGTGTATGGAGATAAATGTAACCAAGTAAGGCAACGACTACACTAAGACCTGCCATGATGACATCATGTGTACCACGTACATCCCACTTTGAATACAATAGCTAAGAATGAGATTAATCCAAACCACATAAATGTTGTGGCTGCTGTTTCACCACGTCTTCTTCCTCACGGTAGCGATGGATTTCAAACCAGATAATTAAGAAACCAATAAAGTCTAGTGCAATTACAAACAATAATGTACGAGCAGCCATTGCTCGACCGATTCTTGTAATCGTAATCATCAACATCGCAAGTGGTGCAGTCATATCTAATGCGCGACGCCAACTCATGTAGTGTTCACGTGTATATACCCATGTACCTAGGGCTACACCAATCAAACCACCAGTCGCATCATAGCCACCATCAGTAATCAAGAAGATGTATGGTGTATATTTCATGTATTCAGATAGATTACCCAATACCCAGAATAAACGGCTAAAGATAAATCCACCCTGCAACACAGTATAAGAATAGTCACTGCTACGATACGTTTATAACCATGTTTCTTGTTTTCTTTTAATAAAGAATATAAATACTACGATTACAGCGAATATCGCCGCAATAAGATATGTTGGGATACGGAAATTTCCTATCATCAGTAAAAGTTCTATCATCGGGAAAAAAATGTCATTTTATTCATCCTTTCCTACAAAACGAGAAAATCGTTCGTTGATTTCGGCAGCTCCACTATAGCCTGCCTCCTGTAATCTAAAGTTTTCTAACTGCTGATTCAACTAAGATAAAGGTATTACGTCCTGCACTAACTGGAATCACAATAGTTGGAACAGAGACACCTAGAAATCTTTTGTATAGCGTTTGTGTTTCATCTCCGATGCGGTTATATTCCGCATCTCTTTCAAATGGTACCATGCGAATAACAAGTTTTACTTCAGCACGATCAGCGACTGCAGAAGCACCAAACATCTTTTCAACGTTGATGACACCAATACCACGGATTTCTAGTAAACCCTTTGTGATTGCTGGTGCGTGTCCATAAATACTATTTTGGATATGCTGTACATCCACACGGTCATCTGAGATAAGCACCTGACCATCACGAATGAGATCTAAAGCAGTCTCAGATTTACCCATACCACTCTCACCAAGAATCATGACACCCAGACCATATCTGACATCAAAACACCAGACATTGTATCGATTGGGTGCTAACTTTTTCATCTAAGAATGTGATTAAATCCGCAGTTAAACGGTAAGTCTCTAGATATGTGCGCAACACAGGGAAGTTGTTATATATTGCGACTTCCCTAAGTATATTTGGAATCTCATTTCCACTCGTAATAATAATACATGGGGTAAGACCATCCATTAAGAACTGAAATCTAGCTCTTTGATCATCTTCACTCATCGTACGAATAAATTCTGATTCTTTATTACCGATGATAACGATACGACGAGGTTCCGTACTCTTAAATACACCAGCAAGTTCAAAACCAGGACGATTTAAGTCCTGAATGACTGTCCATCTATCTAAAGAAGAATCATCTCCCTGTTAGTTGTTCTAACTGGAAAGAAAGATACAATATCACGAATCCCTACTTTTTTTCTCATAAGTTTTTTTCTGACATATCGTCCTCCATCAATACTATTTATTATAACATGACTTATAAATCATGTAGATATGTTAGTTTTACACAAAAATTATTCACCAATAAAGTCTCAAACCTTCAGTTCTTTTTATAACTTTTAATATTTACTATTTCATGATGTTTGTAAAATATAGATACATATTATATTTAATCATTTCATTGTACATGCAAAAATATCTGGATTTATTGTATATTACAATATAATATATATAGTAATTATTACTTTCCTGCCTAAATAAATTATTAATTTGTTATAATCTACGCATCCATATATAATAGGTAAGTTGGAAAGGATGGCTATATTAAATCAATGAAATTACATAGACCTTTATATCAATCAATTTTACTTGGATTGTTATGTACTTTAGTTGCTGGTCACATCTTTTAGTCGTCCACTTTCTGTACAAGCAGAGACGATAACAGCCTATACAACAGACTCTCCTGTCGGTTTACCAGAAGATAGTTTCAGTGACTATTGGAAGATGGCCACAAAGACATATACATATATACCTAGTCCTAGTGACTATACAACTTTACAGGAGATAGCTCATCTCTATCAAATCTAAATCAAATGAAACCTTATGAGTCTGTTGTAGAAAATCCTACAACTGCATCATTCCAAAAAGTATCCGAGCTCACAGTACCTGATTTTGATGCATTTGATCATTCCTTATTCTCTGAAGAGACAATGAAATATACTACAGATGAAGATGCAGCTACAAAACTATATCAATACACATCCTGAATTAGGCTGAGTGTTACTGATCATCGTATCCTTCTGCCAGTATTTGATTTTTGATCGAGACAATAATTTGGCTAGAGTCCTGTGAAACAGCTTTATTACAGACCCTTGCTAACGGCTTACCGCTGGCTGTGCAGTTAGTCGTGACAATATAAGCAGTGCTCGATCCAAGCACAACCAGTTGGTCAATATACTTTGGATAAGACATTTAACATATGATACTGGACACGGCTTCCTATTATATCTATCGATTAAATGTGAGAGTATCGCTGAGTGTTGTCCGAGAAGTTACTACATTTGTCGATAGTAGTGGAAACGAAACTGAAGAACAAGGTCTCTACACTGCACCTGCAGTGCTAGGAAATGATTATCTTAGACCACAAGAAAGTGAGTTCACTATCTAATTCCAGAGGGAAAAGAAGGTAATGGAAATCTTGTTCGTCCTGCGGTACATGTTACACGTACCACATACTATTACTATAAACTAGCACATACAACAGCGTATAAGGTGATGATACTTTAGCGATACAGCCAATCGAAAGGCCTACAACCTGCTGCCACAATTTCATCCTATACATATGACCATACTGGCAGAAGCTGTTATCCCCTACATTGAATGTTAGTGCGGTAACAGAACGTTTATTAAACCAGATTAAGGCTCAGGATTTAACACAGGTATTTGCTAATACTACACGAGTTGGTGATATTGTTATCACGAAAAAATAAATAATTAACACAGTATCTCTATATTAAAGATGGTCTTTCTGAGATATCTCTTACTATGCAGATGGGTCACCTCCGTGTTACTGAATGGTGATGGAAATCCTATCTACTATGACAATACTTTCAAGACATCTTGTATACAACGCTACTGATGGTTTGGCGGTCGGTGGATATCGCATAACATATTCTCTATCTCCACTCATTTTGTATTTAATCCATGGATTCTGCTTACCATCTCTTTATAAATCTTGTTGTAGGTACTGCGATGATAATCGTTAGAGAATGCGGTGGATCGAACTCATATATATACAAGAGTTCCTGATTCAACAACACCTCCTGTCCAAAATACACCAGGGCGTACTCCAAATACAGCTGATAACGGTCATACTCACGTGATGCACTCATACTAGGAATATCACTAATCCTAGCGATATGTTTTTCTTAACTCGAAATCTATATAGATCATACTTTAATTAGCATCTGCTATACTATGGATACCCATACTCTAATCGTAACTTGGTATTTTTTCA
>BNJU01005388.1_pt1 | contig 13576 bp, 15 predicted proteins | sample 8539281 | NCBI WGS metagenome assembly BNJU01 (sample SAMD00202456, study PRJDB9452) | human saliva metagenome | isolation source: human saliva | place: Japan
AATGCTGATAATACAGCGTTAACCACTGACTTACTAATGTTCCAGGGTTAACATTAGGACCAATAGTACAATTTAATCAGGATGCTATAGACTCGCAAGGAGACTTAATTGGAATACGTTCAGTTTCTCAGATTATTGATACGTATACTTTACAAAGCATAGCCGTTGTAGATACATCAAAACTCCCTTCAGGAGCAGTCTATAATCCAGCCACACATACAATTACTAGAACTATAGAAAATGCTACCACTTGGAAAGACGGGGCTGGGAAATACAGTATTTATTACGGAAGGGACGTAATAGGATCTGGAGACTTAGTCTCTTTACAGTTGCCAGGTGCGATTCTTGGGCAAAACTATAATTTTACATTAAAACGTGAATTTCAGTTCGATAATGATCCAGCTGCTAACTTTAGTCTAAATTCCAGTAGTAGTATAGTTTATCGTGCTAAAACCATACTACTATAGCTATCATATAGAAGCTTCAAGAAAACAGACTGGTAAATATGTGCACAATCCTTTCTATGTTGATAATTATGTAGAGTGGAATTCAAAACCATATGTACAAATGAGTGCAATACGTTTATTGTCTACAGATGATCCTAATCCTGTAGCAAATTTGAATGTAGAACCTGCAGCAGGTTTGACGATATACAATGAAGAAATAGATAAAAACTTACTATATGATAGTGTTGTTATTAATCCTGATGCAGATAGTAGACCAACAACATTTAGCGGCACCTTCCGAATTGTTGGTGTCAAAGATGATGGAACAGAAACGGTAATTGCAGATAACGTGACATATAATGTTGGGACAAGCAATACGTATCCAATAACAGATACATTTAAGACTGTCAAAGTAATTGCAAATACAGGCTCATCATTCCAAACAATATTAAAGCCATCGAATCAAAATTACAGTGCACCGATTGCCCTTGCACAACAAGGATTTGAAGTGAGATATGTATTTAAGTTCAAAAATAATCTGGATAATAATTTGCCGTATGTATTTATAAATAGACTCAACTATACAGCGCCTACAAATTCAACAGATGCATTTGAATCATATGATTATGCAAGAGGGTATGGTGGTAGTTATACACCTGGATATGGGCAAGTTACAATACAATCTATGATTATGCATTCTTTTATAGACCTACAAGTGATGCGATAAATGACATTCGTGCAGTATCACAGGGTGTATCTTCACAAAAGTGGAAGTGGAAATCAATATAAAAAGCATAGTTGGTGATGTATTTACTTTTGGCACAACATTTAAAAATTTAATAGTACAAATGATACCACAATGAATGGTGGAATTCTAAAAGGTAACTATACCAATTGGATTTGAACTAGCAACAGGAGGGGAAACACTAACGCTAGGAACAAATGGATACTTCGAAAAAAATGCAACTGAAATTTTAAATTCTCGAAGGGGGCCATTTTATGATTATTATGGAAGAGCATATTATTTGTATGATTTCGAAAGGTTAGTGGACAAAATCCAGAAGATATTTTAGGAACATTTAGTAGTGACTATAACCATACATCTTATAGCCAAGATGTACCAGATGTAGAATACACCACGATTTGCAGAAATGTCTCTCAAATTTGATTCGCAAAAGTACTATTGTTGTTGAGGAGAGAACACCTCGAAATACACTTAATGATCAAAATATAAGTGAAGATTTAAATATTTATTTACTAGTCAAAGTTGGTGATACTGGATTACACTATGTTATTGAGGAGTGAAAAGAACAACGACATTTTCTCCATCAGCGAACCATTCGGATGGTTTTAGATTCTCTGATGCAAATAATTCTCTTGCTACTAGTTCTAAGAGATTACTGGCTTTTTCAGGAGCAGATTATATTAATAACATAATTGATTTAGAGGTAAAAATTTCATCTTTAGCTTTTAGAGAAGAAACATATCAAACTGCAGCATTGAATTTAAATCTACCAGAGGGAATGGAAATTGTTCCGGTGGTGAAACGCTAACTGATGATACAGGAACTTTTCCATAGCGATAAGTCATTGAGTCAAATAATTGCAAGCAGAGAAAATGATAAATATGATCTCGGCCATGCGTCTATGGGCCGCGGACAAAATTGGAATTTAACACTAAGACTAAAGGTGAAAATTACGGATAAGATGTTCGCTGGAAGAACAAGTTTCGAACCATTGGTAACATTAAAAACGCAAAATGGAATAACATTTTGGATCTGCTGAGACAATTGAACCAAAAAGTGGACCAAGTGGATCAGCAAAGAGTATTAACTACATCCCATCAAATGGCGTATTTACCAAACTGACGGGATATAATACAACTTCACAATCTATATTTAGAAATAGTAAAATATGCAGATTATGAACTTTACGGTTGGAAATTATACTGGTAGTCAAATTGATGATGTTACTATTATTGATTTTCTCCCTCGTGTGGGTGATGTAGATTCCAAAGAAAATCCAAGAAATTCAGAGCTATCTCCTACTCTTCAGTATATCTCTGCTCCAAATGCAACTATTTATGTATCTTTTGACGAGCCGAGAGAAGGAATGACAGTTGCTGAATACAATAGTATTGCAAACTGGCAATCCTATTACGACGATCTATCGACAGCTGACTATAAGAATATTAAAAGCAATTAAAATTGTAAAGCCTTCGTTAGCAGCGGTTCGTTAGAACAGGTCGCAAACATTCAGAATGGAACTACCAGATGATCAGCTAAATTCTGAAAATATTGGGAAGGTAGCAAATAACAGTTTCTCTACACAATTCAAATTAAACACATTGACTATCAAATTTTGCCGAATCAAATGTAAAACAGTTCGTAGAAGAGGTTAAATATAAAAACAAATGCTTTCATTGATGCAAATAAGAATGGTATCAATGATGCAGGAGATTTACGTTATTAACAAATATATATGCAGATGTTTTTAAAGATGGTATAAAACTTACATCTTCGACAGAAAGTGTGTGGAATAATGGAAGAACAAGTACTCTTACATATGATGATGAAGGAAATTATAAGATAAAGCTCTCTAGCCCTGAGTTATTCATATGTATATATGCACCATATGGTCCGGGTGATAATCAGTCAAATATTCATCCTCAAACATTTGCGTCAGATGAATATTATTTAAGCTATGATGGCACTAAAGGGATTACTATCAATATTGGAGTTCAGCGAAATGATAGTAATTATCGTGTTAAATATGATTTGAGATGAACAAGTTTAAAAATTGTTACACCAGGCCTCGAGGAAACATCGTTTACTCAGATTTATGCGATTGGAGAGAATATGAGAATCTCCGGTGTATCACTATCTGAAGTAACATATCCATATCATACGTCATCATTTGTTTGGAATACCGAACCAGATGGTACGGGAGTAACATACACATTCAATCAATTGATAACGGGTGGATTATCGACCGTACCAGATTCTGTTACTACGTTATATCTGCAGTGGGAAAAGGTTCCTAAATATATTTGTGCGTTATCATCCTAATGGACCGACAAGCATTATTACTGGAACAATGGCCGATGATGAAGTAATGGTTGATGCTGGATATGCCGTTAGAAATAATGGCTTTACAAACACACATGCAACTTTTGCGGGTTGGACGACGGAAGATGGTACAAGTTTTTACGAGGGACAATATGTAAGAAACTTATGGGATGGTAGTTTATACAATCCAGCAGTAGGATAGTTGACACCTCCTGTTGTTATAAATCTATATGCAAACTGAAACAGGAATTGTACACTTTCATCAACCAATAAATATGGATCTTGGTCAATACAGTTAACAACCCGGATCATCCACTTACTGATCAAACAGTACTCATCAAATAATTTTTGCACGTGATCCTGTGCGGTGCTATCTTCCGTATTAATAAGATTATGATGATGGTACTGAGAGGGTGAAATGGTCGCGATGCGACATCTGAGACACAAGGTCAGATTATATTTCTCTAATGTCAGCAGGTAAATACTATTTGACGAGAAGAATATGCACCAGATGGATATATGTGAAACCTGAGGAAAGTGGAAGATTACTGTCACGATTGAGTAGGTTTACTGGAGATTTGGTGATTGAGACTGGGTATTCGCCTGATCCGAGATGCAAAAACTGATCCGTCAGTGCTAGACCTAGTACAATATCCGTCATTTCATGAGAGAGTATGAGATGCTTCCTATTCAAAATGAGCAAATTTTTATCATAATCTTTTACGCTTTCTACCAGAATATCTGATGAAAGTTTAGAATATTCATCAGTTAATCAAAATTATAGATATAAACTTACATTCTTGAACAGAATTTTTCAGATCGATTAAAAATGCAACATATAATTTTTGATGGAGAGACAATTACGGGAGTTGCAAACGGACATCCAGCTCCTGACAGACGGAACAGTACAACTGATGAGAAAATGAGTGTGTTGCATATGTGACTTTAAAAACATGGTCAGCGTATCAATATAAAGGAAATTTGTTGAGTAATACTAGGGTTAGTATTATTCAGTTAACTGAAGGTGGCGATATTTATACACAAAAGGATAATGGTGGATTCTATTTTAATCCTGATCGATGTAATAGCCGCTAAGATACTTAGGTGAAAATGGAAGTGATATTGCGGTTGATTATAAAATCATGAACTTTAGCCCAGTACCTACTGGTATTCATCATATGAATAATAAGTCTATCTTACTTGGTGTTGGAGTAATCATTCTGTGATGCTTGTTGCGTATAGCGTTTATATACGTAAGCGTCGTTATCACAGAATGAATCTATCGGAGGATAGAGATATCTATGCAAGTAGAATGGGTGCCTAAGGGGTGAAGGTTGATGCATATCAAGAAGATGAAACAGAAATCAGCCTCTGTGGGAGGTCAAGCCCTAGCATCAGAAATCCTCATCATCATCAGTAGGGATTCTACTGATTTACAGCTTCCTATTTGGATGAGTGTCGGATGCGGATAATTCGATGTATCCGGCCGCAAAGATGGAGACCTTGTTGTGTTCTATCGTTTTGATGAAGACTATGAGGCTCGAGATTTAATAGTCTTAGAAGTAGATGGAGCCAAGAGGTTCTCAGTAGAGTCGTTGCGGTGGCTGGAGATATGTTGATTTTGAAAATGGCATGTTGGTGATTAATAGAGTTCCTAGAAGAGACAGGGAATCTGAGAAAAAGAGTGAACAGTTCCTTAAGAGAATAGGGGTTTCCGATACAAGTTCCAGAGGAAAGATGTTGTATTCAGGTGATGCGAGGAAAACTCGAAAGAGCTCACATGTTATATGGGACTGTTGATATCAAAAAGTACCTATGGGACAGTCATTATGATTGTTCGTAGAAGAAATTTTAAAACCATATAATTTTAGGAAAGGATAATAATATGAAAGGCAGAAAATTTTAAGTACATTGGCTTCACTAGTGAGTTGCGACTTGGTTTATCACTAACATGACAACCATTAAAGGTATCTGCCACTACACCTACAGCAAGTGGAACAGGAAGCAGACCCTACTCACGTTACAATTAACAAACATCTTGTAATGCCTGGAAGCACTATCACACCTGCTGGTGCTGCAACATTAACTTCACAGCATGTAACAGTTGATGGTGGAAACAGCTACGCAACAAATAGCCTGCAATTCCAACTAGAACAATTAACTTTACAACTGCTGATGCAGAACAGCAACATCTGAGTGTTAGGACTGTAAAGTAAAGAATCCATTAATATCGTTGGTGGTATTACATTCCCACACGCTGGTGAATATATCTACACAGTAACGGAAGCTGCTTCTGGATTTACATTAACAAACGATACAGATACAACAGAAGAAATGGTTTATTCTACAAAGATTTATTATGTACAGGTAATCGTTTGCGAATAATGCGGCTGGTACAGGTACATGTTAAGTCTATTTCTGTGTAACTACACCAGCATCCTGGAACAAGTGCTAGCAGTCGTTGGATCTAAAGTTGGTGATGACGATGGTGCAGAAGGAACAGATTTCTCATTTGAGAATAAGTTTGTTCGTACACATTTAAATGATTCCACAAACCCTGGTGATACGAAATGATACAAACTTACGTATTAAGAAGGTTGTTGCTGGTGACGTGGTGACTATCACAGTACTTTACATTTACAGTTACAGTGAATGCGCCTGGGTTACTCTTCAACAACTCCTACAACATATAAGGCAGTTGTAATGGAAAATAACGCTACAATCGACCCAGCAGCGAGATGGCATCACAGGTGCTGGGTACAGATCATGTATTCACAGTTACTCCTGGTGCAGCATTCACAGTTAAACTAAAGCACTAAACCAATCATTAGTATGTACTTGATGCGACCCAGTGGGTTCTATATACAGCAGCCAGAGCTGCAGTAGCTAACTATGCAGCAAAGCTATGTACGGACAGCAGAATGGTGTTGCAGAGACATCTGACAAGTAAATGGCACAGTGAGCTTCTACAATTATTGGTGAAGCCGCAAATAATTTAGTATATGACAAATACAAAAGACGCAATTACTCCTACAGGTGTTCTATCAACCTTCCATATATCCTTATTGGAATCTTTTGCGGTGCTGGACTTGGCTTCTTAATGAGTCAAAAGCATGGAAAAGTACATTAGGGATAATCATTAATTATCTTTAGGGGCAGTTGGTTGGATGAAGATACGCAGAAAACATTGAAAAAATGCAACGAAAAATCGATGTGTTTTTATCAACCGTATTTAGAACTAGTCTTCATGCTAGTGATTGTCATAGGCACTGCTTGTGGCAGCATGTACTCTAAGGTTCTAAAAACAATTTTATACCAAATGCATCACCGAGAAGTACTAAGTATATCGACAACTTGCGAGACCATAGTGTTTCATTTCAAAATTACAAAATATAAACAGCGATGTATTTGCTGGTTAACCATTTACGGAACAAATGTGATTATCCATTGGTAGTAGGCGAAGATAATGCGAAGTATCTGAATAGGGATCAATGGGTGAGTATTCACTTTCGGGTAGTATCTTTCTGGATTATCGTTTTCAAAGATCTAGTAGCTTTTAATAACCTTTCTATGGTCACCCATATGGCAGAAGGGATGATGTTTGGAGATATTGATCTCTATGAATCAAAGGGTTTCTTTGATAGTCATCGTTATGGAACAATTTACTACAATGGTGAAAAAGAGTTGAGAATCATGGCATTACTGCATGGAGATGCTGCAGATAGAGTTTATTTTGCGCCACCTGCTGAAACAGAAAAGTGCGAAAGCAAGATTATTTAAGCTGCAATGCAAGAACATGCAGTATACATAAGAGATAAAGATATTACACTCGATGATACATTGCTTGTTTTTATCAGCCTGTGCCACAGGTGATAGAACGGACCGACATTTCTTGATTCAAAAATCAGCGATAGAATCGAAAAGAATATATCCAAAGGTAACGAATACCAAAGAGCATACTGATAGAGAAAAATAGTACTGCAATCAAAATTTCACCAAAGTTGGATCTGGTGTTTTGGATAGCATTTGATATTGTAATCGCTCTTTTGGTAGTAAACATCTTTATCCGCATCCGTTGGGGAAAAGAATCATGAGTCATTCTGTAAGAAATAATTTAGCTAAAGGCAACTAGAGGTAAGACGAGATGAACTTTCAAAATCACACAAAGAACATCAACAAGAAACTAAAAAAAGTAGGAAAGAAGTCTTCTTTGTTGAGTGCAGTTCTTGGAATTGTATATGAAGTTTCGGTAATCGTTTGATATGCTTGGTTGCGTATATTACGTATTTGGTGTTTGTCGTTTACGATGAGTCCATGAGTCCTTCTGTTAAGGATGGAGATTTAGTTGCGTTTATCGCCTTGATAAAGAGTATGCAGTACAAAGATGCGATTGTCATTCGACAAGATGGTGAGTTAGTGGTTCGTCGTGTTGTTGCGGTGGCTGGTGATACGGTTGACTTCAAAGATGGAAGACTTGTCTTAAATGAGAATTCCACAAGCAGCGCTATGCATTTTGGATCGGCGAACAGTTTACAACAGGAGTTACATTTCCCTTACCGTACCAAAGGATGAAGTATTTTTACTAGGAGATGCTAAAGAGAACAAACAAAAGATAGTCGTTTATATGACTGTGTTCCAATTAAAAGATACATATGGAACTGTAGTCATGGTATTTAGACGTAGAGAGATTTAATACATTCAACAAATTTTCCACGAAATCATAATGAAAGTGAAGACGACAATGAAACAATTTAAGAATATCAAAGCTGGGAGGAAAAACTCATTGCATGTGCTGTTGCCAAGTGTAATGTGTCTTTCTCTCAATGTAAGAGGTGTTATAGCTGCTCCTCCACCTCCAACTACATCTGGTACAGAGCAAATCCAGCAACACTAGGTATTTGGAAGAATATCAGAGTGCCAACAGGTACAGAAACTCAACAGGGACATGCAACGTTTCCAATTTACCGCAGTGAGTGTAGATGGTGAGAATGCGACAACAACAAAACATGCCTGCAATTCAAATCCATCAGTCACATTTACGGCAGGTGATACAGGTACAACAGCTACTGATGTAAGTGGTGTTAAAACTGTATCCAAGAGACAGGAAATATCTTAGATAGTGTTACATTCACGCATGCTGGTGAGATATGTTTATACTGTTACAGAAAGTGCTTCTGGTTTACATTAACAAATACAGCGACTGTATCAGAACAGATGGATTACAGTACTATGAGCATATCTGCGTTCCAGGTAATCGTAGCAAATATAATGCGGCGAGATACTGGTGTTTATGTACCAGACAATTTCTGTGAGGTGTTCTATGATCACTACAACTGCAACTGTGAGGTACTAAGGTTAATGATACGAGATACAGCGGAAGGAACTGGATTTGGCTTTGCAAATAAGTTCAACCCGTACCCATACAGGTAGTGCAACTGATCCTTCTGCAGCTCTCGAGATTAGTAAAACTGTTGAGTGGTGTTGCAGGTAACTGGCTAACATACTTCCCATTTACACTTACAGTAAATGATCCTGCAACATTGACAACTACAACGCACATGGAACATATAAAGCCATTATCGTTAGTGGTGGTGCAGCTGTGATCAACACTAATATGGAATCACGGAGCTTCAGCAACGGATCATAGTTTTGATGTAACAGCAGTGCAGCATTTGCATTTCAAGTTAAAGCTATGGTCAGTCTTTAGCATTTATGTAACCTTCCAGTTGGTGCAACATGTAACAACAGAAACAGATGCACAGGCCATACAGCAAATCTAAAAGATTACATCAAATGGTGTAGCAGCTACAGAGACAGCTACAGCGACATCTGGTGCAGCTAAGAGATGTTACAGAAGGATTGCAGATGTTGCGGCATTCCGTAATAATAAGACATGTAGCAACTCCAACAGAGTATTACTTTAAGCAATTTACCCATATATCTATTAGTTGGCTTTGCATGTGCAGTTATCGCAACTGTAGTAATCAAGAAGAATCGTGAAGCTTAAAAAGAAATAAAAGAGTTTGTCACCAAAACAACCGTATTATCTATGAAAGAAGAACAAAATCAGGTCATCATAAAAATAGTTAAACAGTTTGGTCACTTCCTGGATCGTTTCATTATCATGCTTGTTACAATGATTGTTCTTGTAGAATTTACGCTCTTTTGATTCATATCAAATCTATCAAAGCGCATCTGCGAGAACAGTATAGAGATATACAGGCCAAAAGTGAAAATAACAGCGTCTCTTTTGAAGAAATTCAGAAAAGTCAATCCGGATGTTTTTGCGTGGATTACAGAGTATGGCACTGGGATTGATTATCCGATTGTACATGGAGAAGATAACTTCCGATATCTTAATCAGAACGCACAGAAAAAGTATTCTCTTTCTAGGGGCTATCTTTATGGATTATCAAAATCAGCCTGATTTTTCAAGATTCACTAGTATCTTATACGGGCATCACATGGCACATCATGCGATGTTTGGTGATATTGACCTCTTTAAAGAAGAAGATTTTTCTAAAAAGAACATCGCTATGGATTCTGTTTATCATGGCATTTATATGGATTAGAAAACTTTGCATATATTGAAACAGATGCGTATGAGCGAGTATCTATCAAACAGATGTGCGCCTGAACAGTTAGGTACATCTAGAGTTGTGAGACAAAAAGCAATACTCTATACCCGATTGGATTAAGGCAGGAGAGAAAAGTTGTACTTCTTTCTACCTGTGCAGCAGGGTATACAGATCTTCAAGGCAAATCATACGCCCAAAGTTTCAAATACCCGTCAAAGAGAATCCGTATGTCACAGAGGGTTGCATAAAGAAAAACACTGATTAATACCAACACAGGTAAATGGATGGCATCAGCATTGTTCATTGTGCTTTTTAACAGTGGTATCAGCATACTTTTGTGATTCTGCGTCAGATGATAAAAATAATGAAAATAAAAAGAATGAATAATAAAACTTAGAGTTTAGCGGATACAGTACGTGATACTGTTCTTCGCTGATGCTCTACGACGCGGTCGGTAGCCAAAGGGTGAGAATAGTATATTCTGACGAAAGGTGGATAAAATATGAAAGCGAAAAGAGTGAGATTTGGAATTGTGATGATATGTATGAGTGGTTTTGGTTATCGACTATCTGTATTCTTCCAACATTGGCTGCTGGAAATGTGGTAATCCCAGTACAAAGCAGAGTATTTACTATGAGAAATGCACAACATCCAACATCTCTATGAGTCGTGCGTTTACATCATACTTTGACAGCGGATAGTACAACATATCCGATGCCTACAGGATCCACAGGTGGAGTATATACATTCACGCTAACGGATAGATGTTGAGAGAAAACATTGGGCCAATTATGACGCTATACTACCGCAGGTGTATACACATAAATTGAAACAAACTGTTGGAACGACACCAAACCCATACATATGATCCGATTGGATATGATGTTTCGAGTATACTGCAGTTGAGCGAGGCAGTGTATTGCATACGAGAGCAGTTAAACTAGAAGCTTGCAGGGAGTGAATGTGAAAAAGCAGAGTTTAATACTGCATATAATGAAGTTTTACCAACTCCGACTCTCTCCAGCACCTAGATTCCAACTCCAGTACCAACCCCAGTCCCTACCATGCCTCCTATCTACACCATCGGCGAGGTGGAACAAATCTTTTCCGTCTGCCTAGAACGTTTCGATGGAGACGCAGTTGATGTTCTGGACATTTGCACTAGGTACATCACTGGCAATGACTAGTGATAATAGCTATGTATATTAGAGTATAAAACATTCTAAGTAGAGATATTTTATAATACAAGTGAGCGAATAACATATCACTGCTACTCGCTCATTTTGTATCTAGAAGCTTATGCGACAAGATAATACTTGTCCGATTATTTTACTAGTAATTCTTTTTATCTCTTGTGGGGTGAAGTAACGAGCTTGCAACATCTGGGTTTGCAGCTTCAAGAATCATCATTCCATTTTTATAGATACACGTTTTGACAGTAACTGTGATCAATCATGACGACCGCAATTTTACACCTAGGAATAGAATCACATTGGCGAACTAGCTACCATTGAGCCATCCATGACTCTCGATACCCGACATGGAATTACCAGTGATGCGTGGTGGTAATCCCATTCTCTCTTTCTTTTAGGTTGTTTTCTTCTTCTCCAGATAATTCTCTTCCGCAAATAGTCATATCCAGCTTTTGCATAACCAGAATTGAGTGAGCGGATGGTTATGTCCATTCCCATTAGGATAGGAGTGATGTTTGTAGCCTAATAGTTGGATAAGATCTCATGCAGTATCATCGTTGACCTTCTTAATTTCTCACTAGACCAACGTGCAACAGTGAGACAGAAACATTACATCTGCGTGCAAGTTCAGAATCACTACATCCGGTTTTGTTTGTATTGGTGAATCATTTCTTTTTAGTGTCATCTCCCATTACCTCAGCATTAGTATAACGAGATTTGCGGCAATCGTAAGATAATTAATTTATAAATGTTGCGTATATGATTGAAATCGCAACTTCAAATCAATATAATACAAATGACGGGAGAGATATGCAGCTATATAGAAAATATGTAGATGTTGTGGTGATGCAAAGAAAAACAGGAGAATACGCCCACTCTATCTATACTGGAATGATGGGCGAGAGTATAAAATTGATAAAGTGCTAAGTCACTCTAGGAAAGAGTCTTGTGTTGGTGGTTGTGGTATCCGTTATGTATGTATTATCCAAGGTAGATGTAGAAACTTTATTCTTAGAGAAAGATCGAGTGGTTTTGGAGAGCTACCAGCATGATTAAGTTAATTGGATTATCAGCTAGTGAGGTTAGATCTGCTAAAAAGAAAAGGTAGATATTGACTGCGGAACAAGAATTTTATCAGATAAACATGGAATGTTATCAAATCTTTTTGGAAGAGTATATACAAACAATGTGATACTCTCTTGTAGAGTATTAGTGCCTCGGGAAAACGACAATATGTAAAATTGATCGCACTTTCGTTTTGATTTTATTAATGGAAAGTCACTTAATAGTAGTACTATAATGATATCTTTACAAATTCGAGAACATACAAATCAATACTACTTTCTATGTTGAAAATGATGGGGTGTATCATCTTGCATCAGAAATAGGAAAAGAGTTAAAACGATCGACTTGGATGAAGAATATATCATAAAAATGAGAAATTGTATTTCAAAAATATCTACCATTCAGAAGAAAAAGATATAGTAACATTTGATGAAAAGTCACTTGGTGAGAGAAAAGAGACAATACGGAGATTCTTGCAGAATGATATTAGTATTGCACTATCAATCACGAAGGATAATAAAATTTATGTTAGAAATTTACTTGATTTTTACCAATTGAAATGTATTGAGAATACTAGGAGTTATCCACGAGAACTATTGGAGTTTTTAAAGTCCAAGTATTGAATCAATAACATATAATGAGAAAACACAAGAAGAAATCTTAAAGTTCTATGGTGAAAACCAATCACAATTTCTAGCCCTATTCAATTACAAAAATTATTTATCTTCAGGAACCATTAAAAGGAGTTGTAATGTTTATCAATGCGATGTTTACATTCAAGCATAGTGGATATGTAATTGTGGATGAATTGGAAAACCATCTTAATAGAGAGATGAGTTTCTACGTTAATTAGATTCTTCATGCAGGAAAATATAAATATCGAGAGGAGCAACGTTAATATTCTCAATAAACTACATAGAGTTATTAGATGAGTTTAGCGAAATGACAATATTTACATCACAAGAAATGAGAATAGAATAACGATTCAAAAGTTAAGCAATATTCTAAAGGAACAGGTATAAAAAATGAGTGATGCCTTCAAGAGTGACTATTTTAAAAAGGTACGGCACCATCATATGATGCCTATTTCCAACTAGCACTCATGCAGGAATCTATTGATTGATGACAGTCTTCATCATATGTATATATGAAGGTATTAGTAAAAATAAAATGATACATAGGATGTTGATGAGGTAGAACTTGTCACATCCTTTTTCTTTGGAAGAG
>BNJU01004700.1_pt1 | contig 13566 bp, 7 predicted proteins | sample 8539281 | NCBI WGS metagenome assembly BNJU01 (sample SAMD00202456, study PRJDB9452) | human saliva metagenome | isolation source: human saliva | place: Japan
AGGCGTTTGATAAAGGATATGATTTATGAAAATAAAAGAATTGAGGTTTGAACGTGATTTTAACAAAAGTTCAGTTAGCTAAGGAATTAGGTGTTAATAAAAGAACTATTCTTCGATGGGAACAGGATATGATGTGTCTTTGAAGCATGCACTGAAGTTGGCGGATGGAAAGTTTCTATAGATGATTTAATTACGAAAGAAAAGAGAGGACTAGGAAATTATAGACAGTTTTAAATTGTATACGATTTTATTGACAGTGTAATTAAAAATATTGGTTTATCAGTAGTTTTTCTGTTATAGTAGGGTCATTTCTATTACATTATTTTAATGATAAATACAATAAACGCATTACCATTGAGGCTGAGGAAATATATAATGTAAATAGTTTGACAGGTGTTCCAGAATTAGTGATGATTCCACGAATCAATATTCAAATCTAATCTATAATAAAAGTCACAGTAAGACTGTAAATCCAGAAGTAATATCATCGATAGCGCTTAATAGAATGAAAAAGAGCCAAATAATCTTGCAGACATAAGGTATGATGGTGGTCTTTATGTAGATAAACGAAAAGTACTTGCTAATTGCTTATAATAATGGCTATCAGAGAGAGAGATCATGATATTAATATTACAGTCTCGGCAATTAAGAAAAGGTACAAGAGATAAGGTTAGACTTGATTCGTTTATCTCAACTAGTTCAATAATATCTCCAGGTGCAGTAATGTCAACATAAAGTTGATTTACTTGAGTACAAGGACATATTTTGAAAACAATGAAGAGTATGTTTCTTTTAGAGATTCAGTTTGAAGACCACAAAATTCAAATCTCAAAAGGCTGTGATCGTATAATAGATACATTGTCGCTTTTGAGCTGCCCAGGCGCTGCTCCAAACTTCCTATTCAAGAGGCTCCTTTCTTTAATTTCTAAGCAAAACTACAAAAAGGAAGAAAGAGCTTGTTCACAACTATATTGAAAATATTTCAGATATTTATTTTACGATATTTGTTGAGGAGAGTTGTGTCCTTTCTCATACAGTAGAGTTGAAAAGTAAAAAGTAATAAAAATAAAAAGTAAAATGTAGACATCTATTAAAAATAAAGAATTCTAAGTATAAACAAGACATGTGTGTTTGTTGTTTTTATCTATTATCTAGAGATCATAACCAGATTTACTTGATTTTAACTATTCTGGATACAGGTAAGCATCTCACGAAGAGAACTTTTATTTGATAAGCATGAGGCTAAGCATATGCTAAAGTAACATTGGATATTTAGACTATGAATTATAGTGAATAATTGATTACATCACTATTAGCTTTAGTGGACATTTGTCCACCTTTTATAAACAAACTCAACCAATTTGGTTTTAGCTGTGCAATTTATACTTAAAGGAGGTATCATCTTTCGATGAATTGTATACAAGAATAAGTAAAGTCTACAAAACACGTGTTAGCCAGTACACATGGTTAGATAATGATATTTCATTACTTAACCATAATTTAACAATTACTTCTTTCCAATATTGTATCTGTGAAATATCAAATCCAAGCCATTAGTCATCACTTATCTAATCAAGATAGAAGGTTTGACAGTAGTGATAAGTCGATCAGTTTCCTTCATGAGATAGGATAATCCAAAAGCACAGAATTTTACAGTCTGTCATGAATTAGGTCATTATATTCTTAAACATGATGGAAATTATTTTGCAGAATCGGCTGATAATCGTAAGAGAATTCTACCAGAGCGTGAAGCAAATATTTCCGCTGTGGTATTGATGCCAGACATTGTTCTTTTTATCAAAAATCTACTATAGTTATGATACTTCCATCAGGTGCTGCCAAAAATAGTCTCGGAAGTTTCCAAACAGGTCGGTATCTCGTCTTTTGGACTTTCTACGAATATTATTCTGGCAAAGATAGTGAAATCAAGCAAGCAGTGCCGAGACCTATATTGAAGGATAACGCTTTCTATTTATCGTATGTTTCGGCGATATTAGAGAACAAACTGCTAGAGGAGTTCCACTCAGTCGAACCTTTCCCTGGTATTAATCAGGTTACAGTAGAGTGAGTAAACCAGGTTTTCACAACCAGTCAAGAATATCCAGATTTATTGAATCAAGAGTTAACGAAAGCAATCAAGGAGGAAAATATTAATTTAAAAACGTGGCTTATTTATAACAAAGGGATGTCGGATTGCGTATGTTTGGGATACAGAAAATTCTCAGTACGAAGAGGCAAGAGGGCAGAAATACAGCTACTATTAATGTGAGGTGAACCATGTGATCAACCAGAAAAACTAAAAGCTCGCAGAAAAGAGCTCAAAATGACTCAAAAGACATTGCGATCAATCTAGGAATCAGCTATCGCTCGCCCTGCATGGGAACGTGGAGTAAAAGAAACCATCTAAAGAGAAAATAAAACGACTAGAACAAATCACCAGAGTACCAAAAGGCTACTTTACAGAAATTGAGATTATTCCTGCCTGTACAATGCTATTGTCGAACAAAGGTAAAAATCTGGCAGTAGAATATGCACGTGACTCGTGCAAAAGAGAAAACGCACCGGGTAATACTCAGTTTCAGAAAATCTCTATGAGTATCATGTATACGAAAACAATTGTCTGGTATTGGTGCATCAGTTTACATTTACTCGAAACCACGACACTGCTTCTATTTCCAATGAAGAATTAGCTATGATTTTGCCTCGTGGGTCATCTGGTGATTCTGTGGAACCCAAATATCATAATGGTTCAGCAGCTCTTTGATCTCGTGAGACAGGTTTTGATTATGATGGTGCAGTTTGTATGCTGCATGTATGTACACCAAACCCAGCTGTAAAACGAGTTTACCGTGAAGAAGAAGGTTTACGCTTAGTTTCGATTAATCCAAGATATGATGATACTCATCTCCTGCGATGGTGCTAACCCGATCCATGAGTAGTAGGGATTATTGTTAGAATTCTCATGCCTTTTGGAAACTAATTTATGTTATTTTGATTATCATTCAGAGAGCTTTAGAAGTGATTTTACTTTTGTAACATGCGGAGCTGATAATTCTGTAATATATTTGGTGTGTGCACCTTTGGAAAGCAGAATGTTGTAGGTCCTATGGATCTTGCTATTTGAGATAGAATGGGATATAATTCAGTAAGAATTAGCGGAACAGACCATGAATGGAAGAAAATGTTAAGTTTTAATTTTGACTCAGTTAGTTGGAAATAACGAAGAAGTTTTATACTCTAGAAGTTGTTTCTCGTGATACAATACTATTGTGTTATTCATTGAAATTTAAATTACAAATAGAATTTAGTTCAGAAAAATACAAAAACTGATTGTGCGTAATTAGATACTATATAGAGTATTACAAATCTAAGAGAAGGACATGTACACTAATAAACTATTGTAAAGACGGGTCTATTGATGAAGTCATATACTGTTAAAATATAAAAAGAATTCTGTATGTCGGACTCTCCACTGGATAATTAATATGAGGTTTTATGCTAAAAGTTGTTTTATTATAGGTAATGGATTTGACTACATTTTCAATTTACCGGACAAAGGTAAGTGATTTCAAATTATTTATCTAGTCAAAGTCTTTATCTTAATAATAATGCTAAGATCTTTGATGAGAGTTATGGTAAAACTGGCTCAGACTTTTGGAAAATAGTTTAGCAAATATATCAATAGACTATATATAAAGATAATGCCTGTGACCAGACTATTTATCTGGAGCATGAGTATGACAGAGATAGTGGAATTACTGATATAGGAAAAATCTGACAGATCGACTTTTTGAAATGCTGAGATCAAGTTTATATGAAAATGATAGCAGAGAGAGAAAGATTCGATCAATAGAATCTCTATATGATACAAGAATTATTTTTGATAATAGTGCTATAATCATTTAATTATACCTCTACTTTAGAATCTCTATTTACCTTACATCAATCACAGATATGTCATATACATGGAGATTTTTCAGAATCAAAGCCAGTTGATATTTGGTTATAAAAATAAGGAACATTCCCTATTGACGACAAATACCTTTCTTGAATATTGAGAGAGAGAAAAGAAATTAAAAAGTAAAAATGATAGATGCTTATCTTGTGATGAAATCAAGTCTAAAATAGAAGAAATCAATAGTTTATATGAATATGAATATGATGATTACTATCTAGATCAGCAGAAAGAGATTGTGAACTCTTTCTATGAATTAAATAAAAATCAATATGAAAAACTTAAACTCTTTTAAATAGATATAGTAGATCACTCAATAGATGAGGTAGTGCATTGGGACATTCAATGTCTGACGTAGATAGTGAATATATAGAAATTATTGGAAAAGCTTATCAAACCGAATCGATGGTTATTTCTCAATTTAAAGAGAGCCCAAGTGACTGTGATTTACAAATATATTCTTTTTATAGGAAAAGGATTTCTTCTGTAATATGGAACAATATTTGCATTGATAAATCTGGTTCTATTGACAGGAAATCCAAAATGATTTCACAGTATAGTATATTAAATTTTATTATCTTGGTAGACTTTTTATAGTGTCGACCAGGCAAATAAAAACAATGATAGATACTCAGTATTATTACATGTAAATAATAATATAAAAGGGTAAGGTATTGAAAGAGAAAATGATGAATAAAGAGCTGAGTGCTCCAGTTATGGCGTTCTGGGCCTCAGTGTTTATAATAGAATATGCATCAAACAAAGTTATTAGGAGTAGATGACGGAGGTTCTCAAAAGACTGTGGAGTATGCTATATGTATATCAGTTCACCAGTAAAAGCAATTTGTGGAATTGTGTATTTCCCGGGAAGAAGTATGACTTAGAGGAATGGAAAAGAAAGAGTATTCTATGACTCAGAGATAATAAAAAGAATTGATAAATATTTGGATAATTATAAAGTACGCATATGAAATAAAAGCAATTCAGAAAAATTAAGCCAATTATATTAAAAGTTTAAGAGAAAATAATGATGGTTTTGTTAGCACCACAATCATATTTACTGTTAAATAATTTTCCAGAACTTGCAAAAATACATTAAATCCACAAGAGGAGTTTATTGACGAAGTTATAACAAATGATTTAGTTGATTTTACTTCAAATAATATTTGTTTATAAAAAGAAGTTTAGGGTTCTTTTATAAAACAATTTGTCAAGTTTATCAAAAGCTTAGAAAAATGAGATAAGACAGTAACTATTCTGAGGTTACTGTCTTTGTTACTTATAGTATGTAGACTTATAGTATTCTTTTGAGTATTATTGCTTTGAGGTGAAAGCGTTATGATTAAAGATTTAAAACTAGTCTGTAGCAGAAAATGTAAAGCATTATAGAAAAGAAAAGGACTATCACAAAGAAGATTTAGCATTCTGAAACAGGATTACACAGGACTTATATTAGTTCAATTGAAAGAGGGAAAAGGAATGTTTCTATTGAAAATGTTAGCAAGATTGCGGATGCTCTTACGCCGCCTTATCAATTACTATATTATCAAGTGAGGGAGAAAATGATGTTAAAAGACATGATAAAATTGAGACGGGAGTTATTCAGATTCCACGTAATATTTTGATGAAATGATTTTAGAAGAAGTAGAACCGGAAGAGATTGAAAAGAAATGATAAAATAAAGGAAAGGTTTGGTATATTAGCAGGAAACTGGGTCCGTATAGTGTCCCTGATGAACTATTTCAAAGACGAAGCCCCTAGAAAAATAGAGTTTTAATATCTTGGAAAAGAGTTAAAGAACATAACTTGACAATAGATCAATTAGAGTCATTTTCGGGAGGAGTTGTATGAGTTTGTTAATAATGGATTTCTTTGTAAAAGAGAATAAAAATGATTCTCTTTTTATAGAATTAAAGAATAGGGTTAGAGACGAGACGGTATCCTCTATTATTACTATTCGCTCAGAGAGTGGTTCTTCCTCTCTGAGAACAACGAGATGCTTACAAAAATTAATCGATAATACTGTAGTTGTATATATAGTTGGTTTCATTGAACGAGGTAATATTGAGCAGTATTATTTAGAAAAGGATAGTTGATTCTGTAAAAGGAAAAGTAAAAAACAGAATCCTGTAGGAATTGGAATGAAAAACTGGTGTGGCTTCCTTTTTATTTCTGATTGGAGGAGTAACTAAGATACGATAAAGAGTCACAAAGGACAACATATAGCATTGTTTAATCCAGCATGTGAATATGCCAGTGAAGAAGTTTCGAGAAGATATCAACTTAGTAATGTGTTATTTTGCGTTAAAAAGTATACGTTCTCTAAGTGTAAGCAAACAGAGGATTATAATTCTCTTTTAGAAAGAACATTTTATTAAAAGAAACTATTTATGATACATCAGAGTTTAAAGGAAATCATTAGATTATTGTGAATATCATCCATCGATAAAATTTTCTAATGATGGGTACTTATGCATCCTATTCAAATGGGAAAAATATAGATATTAAAGATTTTTCAGTATATGATAAATCATTACCTGAGGCAATTGATTTTACACATAATGAGGCAGTACAGTATGAAAAAATATTGGGATAAAGAACGAAAGCAGATTTTATCTCCTTTCACGGCCGACAAATGTCTTTTTGGCCAAAGCATTTATCAAATATGATGCAACAGAACTTTACATTAGAAACTTATTTTGACCATGAGGATAGAAGAGTTTCAAGAAATAACTTCTATAATAGCAAAAGAAAACACAAAATGTATAAATTAAATACAAAAAGTAATTTAGAGGTTTACCAGGCAGCATCAAAAGTGAAAATTGAAGAGTGAGGAATAAACAAACTAAAAGCTACTTTGAAGACTCTATGTCAATTAGTGCAATTACCCATGAAAATTTAATAACATCTCAGGTGAAAACAGGTGGGTATTTTGTACCAGATACTCTATTCCAGAACGCCTAGAAAAATCAGTTTTAATTCCATATGAACATGTTATCAAAATAAATAATTTTATATACTCTATGCTAGATTTTTCTGAGAGTTGCTGTTGAGTTTGTAAATAATGATTTGTAATGAATTTAATAAACCCGAGAGATCAACAATCAGAATTATTTAGAATTCTTGAAAACTAGATTAGGTTCTGATGAAGCTAGTTTCGGCGATAATTGATATTAGAGCACAGGCTCTTCTTTCTTCTGAAACTCAAAAGATTAGCTTTACAGAATATTAAAGAGTTTTTAAAATTAAACAATTTAACTTTAAAAGATGTTCTGTTAAGAAGAAAAGATGAATTTATTAATCGAAGAACAGGAATAGGTATTGATAGAATGGGAAGGATTTGTATATTACAATATCGAGGAGGTCAACCAGATGCTATAGATTCACATAAAGAGGCTGGCATATTCGAAATCAAAGTCCAACTGTTTAATCCATCAGTAGAATTTGCTGACGAAAATACATCCTTGACATTACATTGGTACTAATATATTTTGCATTTTATTCAGTACAAAAGGAGAAAAGAGACGAAGATTGTATGATGTGATAGAAAGTTACAAAAGAGATATTTTAAACATATAATGGTATAAGTTTGTTGATTATGTTACCAATCATATATGTTTAAATTTAGAAAAGGGTTACTAATCGATCCTATTCAAGTCGAACCAATTTATATTGAAGATTTTACCATACAAAAATAGAGATGAAAATTCTTTAGATATAACTCCACCAAACATCAGTGAGCAGTTTAGTTTATGATTCTAATAATGATACATATCTATCTCCTGCACATCCAACAAATTTATTTTGGTCTAAACACTTGTCTCATAGTGATGCAACAAGATTTTCTTGATGAATATTTCGAGAGACAAAAGAGATCTGTAAAAAGTGATGAGTATGGAATTAGTTCAGCATGAATTATAAATACTAAATGTAAAAATCGATAGAAAAACTGTTAATAGTAAAAATATATAAAATTTTAGAAGAACTATAGTCTTCCTAGAGATTTATTTTGATTATTAAATTGAGTTGAGTATATGATACTAAAATAGATTACTGCTGATTATTATGAATGGATAAAAACAAGGAATATTATCCTTGTTTTTATTATATATTGAACAGATTAGTAGAAGTTTCTTTAATAAGTGTCTAACTCATGGTAATTTTCATCAAGCTCAAATCCAATGGCTTTTACCCACATTCCATTAAGGAAATTATCGTAGTTCCACTTCCTAAAAGGATCGATTACATATCCGCTTTTTGATTTCTAATAAACGCATATAATTTTTACTAATTCAATTGGATATGGAGCAGTGTGGACTGAAATGTGTTACTCCTTTGAATTAATGTACAGCGATCAATCTCATAATTTCAGTTTGGGATACTGTGTTTTTTGGAAAATCCAACAGTGTTGTAGGCATTGACTGGTTTAAGATATCGCTAATATGATTTGCGGTAGAGTTTCGTTTTACTCTGCACCTCTCCTTTATCCCAAATTATGTTTCTGTAAGATTGAAACCACATAGAAAAATAAATACAGAATAGAACCCTAACATTTGTCGTCTTTGGCATATTTGATTTAATGTAACATTATCCTGTCCCACTATGTTCCCTATGTTATAGATATAGGTTGCATCGTTGTCTAGCAAATAAAACAGCTTTAGCATTAATCATCATATCAATTCAAATAGAGTAGTGTTGGGCCATGAGAATATTCACGCATGTGTAAGGAGGGAGAAAATTGCACCAGCAATCAAATTTTTATTGGTTATTTCATTTATGAAAGGAACAGGTCGTTCTGAGTTACCATTTAGTATAAACTTGAATCTTTTAATTTTGTCTTATTAATAACCTTATAGTTCTCTTTGAAATAAATTCTATTAAATATGAGTAAGAGGTCTCTTAGTTCCAGTAGCTCAAGATAGTTATCATTTGAAAAGTTTCTAGTATTCTGATTTTGAACATTTCGTCCAAAATATTCATCTACATTAGAAGTGCGTATTGATTAATTTGCAGTATCACTTCCCATGAGTATAGTCTTATAAAGATCTTCAATTTCAATGGAGTTAGAATTTAGATATCTCTACGAAAGTTTCTATAAATATCATCGGAAATTTCGATCACTCAAAACTATTACGTTCTGAGCTACTTGACGTTTTAGGAGAATAACCAAATCGTTTATCACGTCCAATTTTACTATGAGATGAACAGAATGATTTTTGACATTCAAAACTTTTTCATAGAGTATGCGTGAAATGAGTTTTCCACGTGACTAATTCTTCATGACAAACTGGGCATTGCTTTGGAATCTCATCTAATTCAACCTTTTGCATGATAAGGCCTTTTGTTCTCCATTGGCTGATATTAATCAGGTCTTCAAAATGGAAACCATAATCAACACCGTCATAGAAATTATTAATGGCATCATTGAGATCTTTTATCTAAAATCAATATGATTATTTCATCAATAAAATTAATCATTTCGTCAATTCATATTGTTGTTTTCTTTCAAAACATTGAAATGATGTTCTTGAAGTGTTCCATATAGATAGCAGTTTCTGATATTGTTGACTACATAATTTTATTTCTAGGTGTATCTTAAACAATATAATCATATAGTGAAAATTGAAAGCATTTATCATATTCGTGGTTAATAATTTCAGTTGTTATTGGAAGTTAACTGGGAGTTGCTTCAATCCCTCATGATAGAAAGCTGATTATGATTATCTTGTAAGTGATGAAATAATCGATATAGATCGTTTATATCATTCCCTATCTAAGTACATAGTATTAAAACGAGCTATTAAGGAATGAATCATTTTTCACGATTTCTTTGAAATCCTCAAGTTCACTGCATCTAATGCGGAGTCTAATAGTTGAGAATTATTTTTAAAAATCTATATCTACTAATGGATTTAGATTCTCGATACCAATAATACTGTCATCAATATGATATCTAGTATTTTTCTACGTAAGTATTCCTTTTGGAGTGAATTAATCTTGATTGAATATTCTTTTGACTTTCATTGATATATTGAGTTATCTCTTTATCTGCGACTCTGAGAAACATCCAGTAACATTGTTTTTAACGTTCTGATATTCTGATTTCTATCTTCTAAATTATCATTTAGAAGAGTTAGTAGTTCATTAAATTGCATTTCGACCTTCTGATAAGAGAGGGATTAAGGTTAATTATAACACAAACCTGTTTCTATTTGATTGTAATTAATTGCAGTAATTTTAAATGAGTGTATACCTCTGCTTATATAGTATTGTTCTTTAATTATTCTCTTCTATAACGTATTATGAGTAGCTATTTAAAAAGGATTTTTCAAGCAAAAATAGGAGCTCGAGACGTACAGTAGGTAGGCAGGAGTTTCTTGAAAGTTAGTTTAGGATTAGCAAAGTAGTATAAGAAAAATATTTAAAAAGGTAGAGAAAAAGTGTAGAGTTTAAATTGAAATACAGTGTAATATATCGTATTCTAGATAAAGAAAACGCTTGAAATCAGCGTTTTTCTTTGTATTGATTCGTATTGAACTTTATTTAACCTCAGTAACTCTAAATTGAATAAGGTTTATTGTGTATAGGGAGATGGTTTAGTTTCCTTGATAAATAGAGTGGATGATGGATGAAATTACTCTTTTTGTGTTTTAAACAATATAAGTTTGAGATTAAGAAAATAACTTTGTTCTGACTCTGCTTGGATTACTCAAGCATGATTAAGTAGGATATAGAAATGGAGAATCTCATCATCTCCACCAACAACAGGTTTTAGAGTAATATTATTCTCAAAAGGATGATATATATTTAGAAATCAATCAATTAAAGACGGTGTTTTTGCCTACTTTTGAATTCAAATTAGAAAATAATCTCGCAGGTTATAATGAAGAGTGTTGGCCTAGGAGTACTTTTTACTTAAATCTCACTTTTGATAGTCAGTTCCTATTAATCTGATGAAATTTTTCATTTGAAGAAGATGAGTGAAAAATGTTTGTATATAGTATAATGATTTTAGAAGAGTTTTAAGTCATGGAATGGGGACCTTGATTAATATAGTGGGAGGCAACAGTGACATGAAGTCGAAAAGATATACAATTATTGGAATAGTTGCCATTGTGAGTTTAATTTTCTTTATAGTAGTGATTTTTGTGGAAAAAGGCATCAGTGGAGTAATAATGTCGTCAAGGATTTAAATCTGCTTGGTCTTAAAGGTAATGTAAAAGTAGTTAGGACATAAAAAGAAATTGAGGCATTTCACGGTACTGTTGTTGAAGTTAATTATACTGAGAAATTTTTCTGATGGATATTTTTGATGATGATCTGAGAGCAGATATACGAGAGTATAATGGTGAGCATATTTCAGATTTTTATCCTCCGTTATCTACAAAAGCATCGAAGCATTGCTCAATGACAAAGAAAAAGACTTGTTTTGATACTGTTAAATTCAACGAGTTTAGCTTGTTAGATGTTTATAAAATGAGACCAGGTTTTTCAACGAGAAGAAGATAAAATCAAAAAGACGTTGTCGATAAAAATTAATAAAACTATTTGATAGACAAGTGACGTTTGATTATAGTTATAAATTTGAGCCAGTATCTAGAGAAAAGATCTATGCTACTATTCTTTCACAGGCAGTCAAGAATCGTGATAATGGAGACTTTGAAGCGGCTGGCTTTTATAATAATAGACCTCAGATTTAATGAAGAGTAAAGCAGTGATCTTCATTTGATTGTGACTTTTTGCTTCTCTCGATCCTCATTAGCAAGTCATCTTCGAGAGAGCATATCGATTATTTTAAACGAAACTCTATCTTTGTCCAAAGGCTCATTTTTCGATGGAGTCTATGAAATACACGGTAATTATTATAGTGAAGAAGGGAAAGTATTGATGTGGACTTGTATATTTGTTGTTGAAGGTGGTGTTGGTCACTTTGAAGAAGATAAAATGAACTAAAAACCCCAAAATACTCCTAAATGAAATTTGATATAAAAAGTATCTATACTAGCGTTGTCACTTAAAAAGATATTAACTCAATAGGTTGAAATTCCTGTTCAGGATAAAAACATTCTAGATAATATATTGAAATCTGGTAAAGCTGTGAAAGAATTTAACAGAGTTTACGGAATATTAGTAGATACTTTTTGAACCCAAAAACTTCGTAGTTGAAGAGGTCACAGGTGATCGGGAAAAGAGAAGCGCTACATAGGGGATTTTGAAAATACTACAGGTCATTACATCAATTACATAGATATTAGCATTGATTTTTATGATGAAATGATAAAGTTTATTCTGGTTTTCGGTTTAACACAAGATATGTATGGGAAAAATGGAACTACAAAAAGCTTTCGAATTCTCGATTCCAGATTCAGATACGAGGTTCAAATATTTTAAGGTTAATTTGGGTGAAAAAGTTTTAGGTTTGAGTAGATTTTCTATTTTACTAGAAGGGTAGACAATAGTGTTTCAACTAAGTTCTAAAAATAGATAGTTATGCAAAGAGGTATTTTTATACCCTTTTGTTCACCTTTAATTATGCTGTCACTGTCCATTTACTGTCCTATATAGTATAAAAATATATAAAAGTTGTTAAGTTTACTAGTAGTCAAACTCTTTAAAATCAGTATTTTATGATGATAACAAGTCTAAAAATTTTTGGAACAAGTTTTGCATGTCTATTATAACAGAAATAATAAAACTCGGGAAAATAGTTATTTTCGGAAAGTCAAGGTTATTATTATTTATGATATACTGGTACTGTAATTATATCCTTTAGAAGAGGTGAAATTCATGGATTATGTAGTGAGATTACATTTGAAGACTGGGACTGATTTCAGACAGGGATTGGTAGATTTCTGTTTTAAAATAGTAAAAACAGTATGTTGCTATTGGGTGGAGTGGTCAAAGTGAAGATCTCTCCCGCGAGAGCTTTCAAGAGCATTATTGCAGGGTTAAAGAGTTGTCTGGAAGAGCTAATCCAGCAATTAACGTTTTTAGGGATGCTAAAGTAGACGATTTATTCTGGACACGAGATCTGGATGGTAATTACTGATTTTGTAGAGTTATATCGCCTGTTGAAGTAGTATGTGATAAACGGTTGATATTGGAGCAGTCTTACCAGTCGAAGCTTATAATTTTGGAATGCAAGTGCCTGGACAATTAAATCGTCTTTCAATAGACCGCGAGGTGGTACTGTTGAAAGAATTCGTGATGGAATAATCATTGAGTATTCAAAACAATTTTTAATCAATTATCAAGCAGTAAATATTATAAGGTTATTCCTCAAGAGGTAATCTTTAGACAATCTCACCTGATTTTGACTTAGAGGAGCTTGTAATATCTTATTTTACAAATAAAAGAGAACTACTATGTTCTGTCTAATTCAATAGCAAAATAAATCCACTAATTAAGATTGAGTGTGAGATGATTTCTAGAGATATTGATAATCCTCGAAAAGCGGTTCTTCAAGTAAAAGGGAAAAAGCCAAAGAACTTGATGCTTTTAGAATTCAACCGATATGTTGAGGATGGGTATCTCAGTATATCTGTATGCACTTAAAATAATCAATCTAAATCAGATTGACAATGTGGTTCGAATAACTAATGACGATCCAT
>BNJU01001887.1_pt1 | contig 13560 bp, 17 predicted proteins | sample 8539281 | NCBI WGS metagenome assembly BNJU01 (sample SAMD00202456, study PRJDB9452) | human saliva metagenome | isolation source: human saliva | place: Japan
TTATATCGTTTTATTATACATCTATCATTTCTTTCCATCTTTTGCTCTACTCCCCTTTTCATGAAAAAAGAAGCCTTTCGGCTTCCCTTCTTACAAGACTTTTGCTGAAGTACGAGTGATTTCTTCTACTTGAATATTCTCTGATTCAAATTTTTCTTTCAAGGCTGGTAAATCAATTGATCCATCGATTTGAACTTCGATAATGACCTTACCATCCTTACGCGGAATATTGACTGTATGGGAGATATTCAAATTTTCTTCTACAATCAAAGAAACAATTTTTCCAAGAACACCAACTTCATTTTCCGTAACAAAGCGCACACGAATCCCTTCTTCGCCATAACCTGCAATTTCAAGAAAGGCTTGGAAAACATCACGGTCCGTAATAACCCCATAGACTTGATGGTTATCTACTACAGGAAGAATACCAATCTTATTTTTCAACATCAGATAAGTTGCATCCTCTAGACTCGCATAGCCTGAAACAGTGACAACATCGCGAATCATGACATCTTTTACTTTTGTCTTATTTAGAAGATAATTCATCTCATAGATAGAAAGACTGGTTGCTTTTGATGGACTAGCTTGGGCAATGGTTCCTTCAGTTACCAAACCAACTAATTGATCATTTTCGATAACAGGCAAGCGGTGCAACCCTTGCTCTCTCATCAAATCTGCTGCATGAGATACTGTTGTATCTGGACTAATATACACTACCTTGCGGGTCATAAAATCTTTAACTGCCATGAGACTTCTCCTTTTCTATTCTTATCCTATTATACAATCTTTTTGTAAATCTATCAAACGCTTACATTTCTTTTTCAAAATTCAGAAAAGTATGAATAAGCTAGCAAAAAGAGCTCTGAAATCGAGCTCTGTGAATGAAGGTAAGAAACGTTTCATTCGATTTTTTCAATTATTAGAAATTCATCTTTCAGTGTAGATGTAGATTTGTTTGCAATCTAAATATGTCAACTAAAAAGGTCCCCCGGACTATTAATGAGGATTACTTCGCAATCTTCATCTGCCGACTAAAACAATCCACTGGATTGTTTTAGCCACCTAGATATGCTTTTCTGACTTCTTCTGATGAAGCGAGTTCTTTTCCTGTTCCTGATAGGACGATTTTTCCTGTTTCCAGTACATAGCCTCGGTCAGAGATTGCGAGTGCTTTATTGGCATTTTGTTCAATCAAGAGGACGGTTGTTCCTTGCTTCTGGATATCTTGAATGATATCAAAAATCTCTTGGATAAAGATTGGGGCAAGTCCCATTGATGGTTCATCTAAAAGAAGAAGTTTTGGTGTTGACATAAGAGCGCGTCCCATGGCAAGCATTTGTTGTTCTCCCCCTGAAAGAGTAGCTGCGTCCTGGTTCTTGCGTTCTTCAAGACGTGGAAAGCGTGAGAAAACCTTCTTCAAGTTAGCTTGATTTTCTTCACGGTTTTTCTTTAAGAAAGCTCCCATTTCTAGATTTTCCATAACAGTCAAGCCAGGGAAGACGTGGCGGCCTTCTGGTACTTGTGAAAGACCACCTGCCACGATTTTCTGAGCTGGCATTTTTTGGATTTCTTGACCTAAAAATTCAATCTTCCCTGAACTTGGTCTAACTAAACCAGACAAGGTACGGAGAATGGTTGTCTTACCTGCACCATTGGCACCGATAAGGGAAACAACTTCTCCTTCATTAACTTCAAAGCTTACATCACGGACTGCTTGGATCATGCCGTAATGCACAGAAAGATTATCAACTTTTAACATAGACATTAGGCTTCACCTCCTAGATAAGCTTCGATAACGCGTTTATTGGTCTTAATTTCGTCAGGAGTTCCTTGGGCAATCAAACGACCGTATTCAAGTACGTAGATACGTTCTGTTACTTCCATGACCAAATTCATATCGTGTTCAATCAACATGATTGTAATCTTAAATTCATCTTTGATGCGACGAATTAACTCAGTCAATTCTGCTGTTTCCTGCGGGTTCATACCTGCGGCTGGTTCATCCAAAAAGAGAATTTTAGGTTCCGTAGCGAGGGCACGAACAATTTCCAAACGACGTTGTTGTCCGTAGGCAAGATTTTTAGCCAGAGTTTCTGCATCACCATCTAAATCAAAGATTTTCAGCAATTCCAAAGCCTTAGCCTTTAATTCTTTTTCACTCTTGTAAAAAGCTGGTAAGCGTAAGAAACTAGCAAAAACATGCTGTTTGTGATGGTTGCCAAAGGCAATCAAAACATTATCCAAAACTGTTAAATCTTTAAAGAGACGAATATTTTGGAAAGTACGTCCAAGTCCCAAAGAAGCAATCTTATAAGGTGCCTTCCCATTCAAAAGGTGACCATCTAGTGTTACTGTTCCCTCACTTGGTTCATAGACACCCGTCAAGAGGTTGAAAAGGGTGGTTTTCCCAGCTCCGTTTGGACCGATTAGTCCAACCAATTCCCCTTCGTTCAATTCAAGAGTCACATCTCCAACAGCTGTTAGACCGCCAAAATGTTTGGTTAACTGTTTTACTTCAAGTAATGCCATTAGTTTTGTTCCTCCTTCTTAGATTTTTTAAAGAAACGTGATAGGCTCAATTCCCATGTTCCAAGGAGTCCACCTGGTCTGAAAATCATTACCAATACCAAAGCCAAAGCGTAGATAATCATACGCACGCTAGCAACATCTTGGAGAAGCATATTCAAAATTCCAAGGACAATAGCTGAAACGATTGCACCTGTAATGGAACCAAGTCCACCAAATACAACAATAATCAAAACATTGATTGAGTTGATGAAAGTGTAATCTTTCGGTACAACTGAACCGATAAATCCTGCCTGAAGTGACCCTGCAATACTTGCAGTAATGGCACCAAAGACAAAGGCGATGATTTTAATTTTAGTCGTATTAACCCCAACTGACTCAGCAGCGATTTCATCCTCACGAACGGAGAGGGTTGAACGACCAATTGGACTACGCAAGAAGTTCAAGGTTGCAATAGTTGTAATCACGACAAAGAAGTAAACCATTTGCCAAGTTGTAAAGTTAGGAATTCCCAAGATACCTGCCGCACCATTTGTAAGGCTTCCGCCATTGATGATAAAGATACGGATAATTTCAGAAACACCTAGAGTCGCTACCGCAAGATAGTCCCCCTTCAAGCGCAAGGTTGGAATTCCGACAAGCAAGGCAACTGCTCCTGAAAGCAAAGCCCCTACAAGCATAGCTCCAAAGAAGGCACCGTAGGTTGGTGATTTAGAACCAATAATAGCTGCTGCATAGGCACCAATCGCCATGAAACCAGCATGACCAAGTGAAAATTGGCCTGAAAAACCAACGATTAAGTTGAGACCAACAGCCAGAATAATATTAATTCCAATTTGTTGTAAAATCTGTACATAGAATAGGTTGAGTACTCCAACTGAAACCAGTACACTAATCAAGCCATAGCCAGCTAACAAAAGGAGTAACCATAGAATATTAACTTTTAAATTTTCCTTCATCGTTTACACCTTCTCTTTCACATTTTTACCAAGAATACCTGCTGGGCGGACAATCAAGATCAACAACAAGATTCCATAAACAATGGCATCACGGAAGTCTGACATCCCAAAGGCTGTCGCAAAAGTTTCCAATAGACCAATTACAAAGCCACCGAGAGCCGCACCAGGAATAATCCCGATTCCACCAAGTACTGCGGCAACGAAAGACTTAAGACCTGGAGTAACCCCCATCAAAGGCTCAAGAGAGTTATAGTAGAGGGCAATCAGAACACCAGCCGCACCCGCAAGAGCTGAACCCAAAGCAAAGGTAAAGCTGATAGTACGGTTTACGTTGATTCCCATCAATTGTGCCGCATCGCTATCTACGGATACTGCACGCATGGCTTTCCCCATCTTAGTCTTTTGAACAATGACTTGTAGCAAAATCATCAAAATCAAGGAAATGGCCAAGATCATTAACTGTACATTCGTTAAGCTAATTGGTCCCAAATCATAGCGAACTGTTTGAATCGCTTGAGGGAAGGCACGAGTATTAGCACCAACCAGATAGACCATCCCATACTCCAATAGGAAAGAAACCCCAATAGCTGTAATCAAAACAGCAATACGCGTAGAGTGACGCAAAGGTCGGTAAGCAAGGAACTCAATCACGACACCAAGAATGGCTGTCGCTAGCATAGCTACAATAAGAGCTACAAAGAAATTCATTTGGAAAGAATTAATCAAGAAATAACCGATAAAGGCTCCCATCATATAAATATCACCGTGGGCGAAGTTGATGAGCTTGATAATTCCGTAAACCATGGTATATCCTAGAGCTAACAGTGCATATACACTACCTAGAATCAAACCATTTACTAGTTGTTGGAGCATAAGATTCACTCTTTCTATTTATAATTTCGAGGGTTTTCCCTCACTTTTTGATAGGTTCTTAAACATCGAAACAGGGAGTGAGTCAGAGGCTCATTCCCTATTTCAACATTTTCTATTATGGTTTTACAACTTCTGCTGCTTCAACCTTACCATTGTTCATGGTCATCATGTAAGCAGTTTTGACTGTGTTGTGGTCTGCATCGAAGCTTGTTTGACCAGTTACACCTTCAAAATCTTTTGTTTTAGCAAGGTTATCCTTGATTTCACCAGAGTTTTTAGCACCTTTTGCTGCGTTTGCTACAAGGTGAACTGAGTCATAAGCCAAGGCTGCAAATGTTGAAGGCTCTTCGTTGTACTTAGCACGGTAAGCATCAAGGAAAGCTTTTGCTTTAGCTGAAACTTCTACAGTAGTTGAGAAGCCTGAGATAAAGTAGATGTTTGATGCTTTTTCAGCAGTTGCTTGTTGTACAAACTCTTCACCGTTGAATCCATCACCACCAACGATTGGTTTGTCAATTCCCATACCACGCGCTTGGTTTACAATTTTACCAGCTTCAGTGTAGTAACCAGGAACAATGATAGCATCAAAGTCTTTCCCTTTCATTTTTGTAAGGGCTGCTTGGAAGTCTGTGTCACCTGCTACGAAAGTTTCATCTGCAACGATTTCACCTTTGTAAGCTTCACGGAAGGCTTTGGCAATCCCTTTAGCATAGTCGCTGGCGTTGTCAGTATATAGAACAACTTTCTTAGCGTTTAATTTTTCAGTAACATAGTTTGAGATAATTTTTCCTTGGAAGCTATCTTGAAATGTTCCGATAAAGAGGTAATCTTGACCTTTAGTCAATCCATCTTGAGTCGCACTTGGCGAAATCAATGGAACACCTGCTTTTGTAGCGTTAGCTACCGCAGCTGCAGTTGCACCTGATGTCGCAGGTCCTACGATTGCTGATACTTTAGATTGGGTTACAAGGTTAGTTGTTACTGAAGCCGCCTCAGCTGTTTCAGACTTGTTATCTTTATCGACTACTTCGATTTGTTTTCCATCGATACCACCTGCTGCATTGATTTCATCAACAGCAAGTTGGGCACCTTTTTGTTCAGATGTTCCGTAGGCTGCTACGGCACCAGTTTCTTCAAAGTTAAATCCGATTTTGATTGTCTTTTCATCTACTGAGTTACCAGCAGCGTTTGACGCTCCAGACTTCACTTCTCCACAGGCTGCAAGAAGTGCTACACTTGCAAGCGCCACAAACGATAGGGCAAATTTTATCTTCATCTTTTTTGTCTCCTTATTTCTTAAATAAATAGCATGTTAAGAATATACCGAATTATCAGAAAATTGTCAACACTTTTCTTGAACTTTTTCGATGATAACGTTTTCCTCTCGATAAAGATTGCCCACAAAGGGTGTTTCCAGCTCTTGGATATGACAAACTCTGACTTTTTTTATAAACTTTTCCTTGCTCAAGCGCCCAATCAATTGCTCCACTTCTTGAGTTGGAACATAGAGTTGTAAGTAACGATGTTTCTTGGAATGATAGGTAATATCTCCATAATCCTGCAGTTTTTTTGCATCACGATTATAGTAAAGATAGATAATCAAGCCAGATCGATTGACTTTTTCAAACATGATAAATCCTCTTTCTAAGAAATCTCTCCCTATTATACCAAAAAAAGCAAACCCAGTCGAGTTTGCCTTCTTTGATCATTAATTCAATGAATTGTTGGCCATGATTTCATCAATAAAGCCATATTCAAGTGTTTCTTGGGCACTCATCCAATTATCACGTTCTGCATCTGCATGGACTTTTTCTATTGACTGACCTGAATTTTCAGCCAATATTTTTTCCAAGATGTTACGAGTTTTAAGCAAGTGTTCTGCAGCGATCGCCATATCAGTTTGTTGGGTACCACCACCTGTACCACCCATTGGTTGGTGAATCATATACTCTGCATTTGGAAGCATGAAACGTTTGCCTTTTGCTCCACTTGATGCAATGACCGTCCCCATAGATGCGGCCATTCCCATAACGATGGTTTGGACATCTGCCTTGATAAAGTTCATAGTATCAACGATTGCCAAACCAGCTGAAACAGAACCACCAGGTGTATTGACATAAAGGTAAATATCTTTTGAACTATCTTGGGCATCTAAGAAAAGTAATTGGGCAATAACCGAGTTAGCCATATTGTCTTCAACTGGACCTGTCAGCATAATGATGCGGTCTTTGAGAAGACGTGAGTAAATATCGTAGGAACGTTCTCCACGGCTTGTTTGTTCAATCAACTACAGGAATCATTCATTTCTCCTTTTGAGTTTTAATTTTGTTGGTCAAATGACTGAAGATAAGACTATTATAATATCTTGGTCAAAAAAGGTCAAATTTTTGCTCTGTTTTCATCAGACAGAAACAAAAATTCAACCTCCTTTCACGACTGGAAATTCTTTTCCAATTCATTCTTCTTTTTCGATTTTATTTCGTACCGAACAAGCGGTCTCCAGCATCTCCAAGACCTGGAACGATATAACCGTGTTCGTTCAAGCGTTCATCCAAGGCTGCTGTAAAGATTTCTACATCTGGATGAGCTTCTTGAAGGGCTTTACACCTTCTGGAGCAGATACAAGGCAGACAAATTTGATATTTGACGCGCCACGTTTTTAAGGAGTCAACAGCTAAGATTGCTGAGCCACCTGTTGCTAACATTGGGTCTACGACAAAAATTTGACGTTGGTCAATATCCTCAGGCAATTTCACCAAGTACTCAACTGGTTGAAGTGTTTCTTCATCACGGTACATACCGATGTGACCAACTTTAGCAGCTGGCACCAAACTCAAGAGACCATCAACCATTCCGATACCTGCACGCAAGATTGGAACGATAGCCAATTTCTTACCTGCCAATTGTTTTTGAACTGTTTTTGTGATTGGTGTTTCGATTTCCACATCTTCTAGTGGAAGATCACGAAGTACTTCATATCCCATCAACATTGCAATCTCATCTACTAGCTCACGGAAAGCTTTTGTAGAAGTATCTGTACGACGTAAGATTGACAATTTGTGTTGAATCAGTGGGTGATTAATAACTTCAATTTTTCCCATTTTTGGAATTCCTTCTTTCAATTTATTCTTCTTATTATACCAAAAAACGGTTTAAAAATCTTTCTAAACCATTTATTTTTGATAATTTTTACATTAGATCTGCCTCTTTAAGAGCGGCCTGTACTGTCTCAAGTGGTAAGTGAGTCAATTCTGTTCCCTTTTCTTGATAAAGGTATTGGGCGTAGTCGTCCATTCGGTACTGGTTAATATAAACCACGCGCTTGCAACCGACCTGAAGCAATTGTTTTGTACAGTTCAGACAAGGAAAATGGGTTACATAGGCTGTAAAGCCTTTAGGAACACCACGTTCTGCACCTTGAAGGATAGCATTTACCTCAGCGTGAAGGGTGCGAACACAGTGGCCTTCGATGACCAGACATTCGTGATCAATACAATGCTCAGTCCCTGACACCGAACCATTGTAACCAGTGGAAATAACCTTATTATCCTTTACCAGAATTGCACCCACTTTAGCGCGTTTACAAGTGGAACGATTGGCAATTAATAGGGCTTGGGCTGCAAAGTACTCATCCCAGGCTAATCTTTTTTCAGTCATCTCTTTTCTCCTTTTTCTCTATTTTTTAAAAAATGGTAACCGTAAATCCGCTATCTTTTCAGCAGGTACCTTCATGCCATCCTTGATCCATTTTAGGAGGACAGAGACGATAGCCGAGCTCCAAAAAGAATGAAGATAAGAGCTGACACCTTTTGATTTTCCATGGTATTTCTCTAGAAATTCCTGCATGGCTTGGACAAAGATTTTTTCCAGATGGTAATCTAAGGCCAGTTGAATCACTCTGGCTTCCTTTCTTGCTTCTCGGAAAAGGTGAACCCAGACCAGATAAAAGTCTGTCTTTAAATCATAATGATGCAACTGTTCCATAATATTGTGGACAGTTCGTTTAAAGACGCTTTCTAAAATCTCCTCTTTGGAATCATAATTGCGATAAAAGGCCGCACGCGAAACGCCTGCACGTTTGACCAATTCAGAAATACTAATCTTGGTCAGGTCCTTTTTTTCCAAGAGTTGCAAGAGGGCTGTTTCAATAGCTTCTCTAGTTAATAAATTGGATTCTTGGTTTGATTTTCTGAGATTTTCAAGAGACTTTTCAGAGATTCTACGTTCAGACATAACATTTTCTTTCTACTTGTCACAACAGACGGATGAGGCTTTTGTTTCAAGGGCTTTCATGATATAATTGTAAAAAAAGACAGAACCTTTGTCAATGTATAACTGACAAAGATGGAGAATCTCTATGACTTGGAAGATTATTGCTGACTCTGGTTGTGATTATCGTCAACTGGAAGCACCAGCTATTGACACGACCTTTGTAAGTGTCCCCTTAACCATTCAAGTAGCTGATCAGGTCTTTGTTGATGATGCCAGTCTTGACATTGACCAAATGATGGAAACCATGTATGCAACTGCAGAAGCTTCAAAATCAGCTTGTCCAAGCCCAGATGATTATTTGCGAGCATTTGAAGGAGCCAAAAACATTTTCCTAGTAACCATCACTGGTACTCTTTCTGGAAGTCACAATAGTGCTCAACTAGCAAAAAATATTTATCTGGAAGAACATCCTGATACTAAAATTCATGTAATTGATAGTTTGTCTGCTGGTGGGGAAGTTGACTTGCTCGTAGAAAAATTGAATGACTTGATCGACCAGGGCTTATCTTTTGAAGAAGTGGTTGAATCTATCACTGCCTATCAAGAAAAAACCAAGTTACTTTTTGTCCTAGCTAAAGTTGATAACTTGGTGAAGAACGGCCGTTTGAGCAAGCTTATCGGTACGGTCGTTGGCCTTCTCAATATCCGTATGGTCGGAGAAGCTAGTGAAACTGGAACTCTCGAACTACTACAAAAAGCACGAGGACCAAAGAAATCAGTTCAAGCTGCCTATGATGAGTTAGTAAAAGCTGGATATGCTGGTGGACGTATTATCATGGCTCAACGCAATAACGAGAAATGTTGCCAACAGCTCTCAGAGCGAATTCGCGAAACCTTCCCATAAGCAGATATTAAAATTATCCCAACATCTGGTCTCTGCAGTTTTTATGCAGAAGATGGTGGTTTGCTGATGGGATATGAAATTGATTAATTGCATTCTTGACAAGAGGTGACCATCATCTCTTGTTTTTTTGTGGTACAATAGAGCTATGAAACATTTTGATACTATTGTCATCGGTGGAGGTCCTGCTGGTATGATGGCTACGATTTCCAGTAGCTTTTATGGACAGAAAACCCTCCTCATCGAAAAAAATCGGAAACTTGGAAAAAAATTAGCTGGTACTGGTGGGGGACGTTGCAATGTAACCAACAACGGAACTCTAGATGACCTACTAGCTGGCATCCCTGGAAATGGGCGCTTTCTCTACAGTGTCTTCTCCCAATTTGATAACCATGATATCATTAATCTTTTTTACAGAAAATGGTGTTAAACTTAAGGTCGAAGACCACGGACGCGTCTTTCCTGCTAGTGACAAGTCTCGGACCATTATCGAGGCCTTGGAAAAGAAAATCACTGAACTCGGTGGTCGAGTTGCTACTAAAACGGAGATTGTTTCGGTTAAAAAGATAGACGACCAGTTTGTCCTTAAGTCCGCAGACCAAACCTTCACTTGTGAGAAACTCATTGTCACAACTGGTGGTAAATCCTATCCTTCTACTGGTTCGACTGGTTTTGGTCACGAGATTGCCCGTCATTTTAAGCATACCATTACCGATCTTGAAGCCGCTGAAAGTCCTTTGTTGACAGATTTTCCACACAAGGCCTTGCAAGGAATTTCATTGGACGATGTGACCCTAAGCTATGGTAAGCATGTCATCACTCACGATTTGCTTTTTTTACCCACTTTGGTTTGTCTGGCCCTGCTGCTCTGCGTATGTCCAGCTTTTGTCAAGGGTGGGGAGGTTCTCTCACTGGATGTTCTGCCTCAACTTTCTGAGAAAGACTTGGCTGCATTTCTAGAAGAAAATCGGGAAAAATCTCTAAAAAATGCCTTAAAAACTTTACTTCCAGAACGCTTGGCAGAATTTTTGTGCAAGCTATCCTGACAAAAGTCAAACAACTGACTGAAAAGGAACGCGAGCAACTTCCAGTCTATCAAGGGCCCTCAAAATCCCTGTGACTGGTAAAAATGTCCTCACTAAGTCCTTTGTTACCAAAGGGGGCGTCAGTCTCAAGGAAATCAATCCCAAAACTCTAGAAAGCAAAGCTGGTACCCTGGACTTCACTTTGCAGGCGAAGTACTGATATCAATGCCCACAGGGTGGGTTTTAACATCACTTCTGCCCTCTGTACTGGTTGGGTGGTGGATCAAACCCAATCTAAATCTGAATTATTTAATGGCTAAATCAGCCCCAAAAGAAAGGAAGTCCTTTGGAACATATTATCTTGTTAAGGGGAGTTACTCCTAATGGAAAAAATGCTATCCCTAAAATGTCTTATTTGGTAGATATCTTTTAACGAAAGCTGGTTTTCAACAAGTTCGAACCTATATTCAAAGCGGAATATCATTCTTGAAAGTGACTTAACCCTAGAAGAAATACGAGAACAGGTTCATACTCTAATAAAGGAAAAAATTGGGGCTGACTTAAAAATGGTAATCAAGAACAAAAGTGATTTTACAAAAATTGTCCAAGAAAACCCTTTTGGAGAACACTATCTTTATGACCGTATACACGTGATTTTTTATCAAGAATCTATTCAAAGCCTCCCCTTTAGACAAAATTGAAAATTGATTATGGTGAAGAAGAAATTTGTATTGGTAACCATTGTCTTTACCTCTATCTCCCTAGAACTGCAAAACAAAAGAAACTCCATACCAACTATCTTGAAAAGCTTTTTAATGTAGATTTGACCATGCGAAAACTAAATGTGGTAGAAAAATTATTAAGCAAATAGTGCTTGATTTAGTAAAAATCGAAGATACTCCTCCGATTTTTATTTTTGTCTGAGTTTGGACATAATAGAGCAATCACATCTGATGTGTACTGGGCTGTTCCAGGTCCAAATTATCAATGTTTTCCTTAAACTCTGGGTTGTAGACGTAGCCTTTACCGATATAACCGAATACCTCAATAGAGCAATCAAATCCCATAAGTACGGATGGCTTTGCAAGGTTTAGCAGCTGCTTCTTGATTTTTCAGTTGCTGTTGCAGGTAAACCAGCTTGAAGATTTTTGTGACAAGGTCTCGAAAAGACTTGATTGAAGGCAGCCGTAGCTTCGTCTTCGTGACCTTTTCTGGCGCTCCAGCGCTTGGTCCATGACTTCTTGTCCATATTTCTCTACCGCCTCTTGGTGGTATTTTTGATGGTCTTGATAGTTAAATCCAGCGAATTTCTCTTGAATGCTCATTTCTCTTTCTCCTTTTTGTTCTTGAATGGTTTTTTGCAAGGTGGAAATCAGGGTATCCAGATGTTTCCCTTTCTCGAGTCAAATAGTCCAACTGTCTGATCAAAGTGAGGCAACAAATCTGTCCTATCTTCCTTTTAATAGCTCTGCTATTTTTTCTAAAGAAAAAGCCTAGATATTTATAGTAAAGAATGACCTGAAGGCGTTCCAAATCCTCCTGACTGTAGGTTCGATAGCCGTTTTCCGACTTTAAAGGAACCAAAAGTCCTATCTTATCGTAGTGGTGGAGGGTCTTGACAGATACTCCCGAAAGCTGCGCAGCTTCTTTTATATGGTACATGATTTCCTCCTTACATTGATAGTATAACCCCTCCCCTTAGGTCAGAGTCAAGCGTTTTTGCGAAATTTTTTAAAACTTTTTGAGAAAGGTGTGAAAACTTGAAAATGGTTTTCTTGACAGACCTTAGAAAACATGATAGGATAGTCAAGTCTATCAATCAAAAGAAACGCTCATTTTCGAGTACTTATGAGGCTATTTGCCAAGGGCAGTAGCTTTTTCTTTTGTAACACTAATTTTAGGAGTTTAACTATGTCTGAAAAATCGCAATGGGGTTCTAAACTGGGCTTTATCCTAGCATCTGCTGGTTCAGCCATCGGACTTGGTGCCGTTTGGAAATTCCCCTACATGACTGCTGCTAATGGTGGAGGAGGCTTTTTACTGGTCTTTCTCATCTCCACTATTCTAATCGGTTTCCCTCTTTTGCTAGCTGAATTTGCCCTCGGCCGAAGTGCTGGTGTCTCTGGGATTAAAACCTTTGGAAAACTGGGCAAGAATGGCAAGTACAACTTCATCGGTTGGATTGGTGCCTTTGCCCTCTTTATCCTCTTATCTTTCTACAGTGTTATTGGAGGATGGATTCTAGTTTATCTAGGTATTGAGTTTGGAAAATTGTTCCAACTTGGTGTAACTAGTGATTACGCTCAGTTATTTACTTCAATCATTTCAAATCCAGTCATTGCCCTAGGAGCTCAAGCAGCCTTTATCCTATTGAATATCTTTATTGTATCACGTGGGGTTCAAAAAGGATTGAAAGAGCTTCTAAGGTCATGATGCCCCTGCTCTTTATCATCTTTGTTGTCATCATCGGGCGCTCTCTCAGTTTGCCAAATGCCATGGAAGGCGTTCTCTACTTCCTCAAACCAGACTTTTCAAAACTGACCAGTGCTGGTCTCCTCTATGCTCTGGGACAATCTTTCTTTGCCCTCTCACTAGGGAGTTACAGCCATGCTGACCTATGCTTCTTACTTGGATAAGAAAACCAATCTGGTCCAATCAGGAATCTCCATCGTAGCCATGAACATCTCAGTATCCATCATGGCAGGTCTGCTATTTTCCCAGACATGTCAGCTTTCACATCCAGTCTGAAGGGGGACCGAGCTTACTCTTTATCGTCTTGCCTCAACTCTTTGACAAGATGCCTTTTGGAACCATTTTCTACATCCTCTTCCTCCTGCTCTTCCTATTTGCGACGGTCACTTCTTCTGTCGTGATGCTGGAAATCAATGTGGGCAATATCACCAATCAGGACAACAGCAAGCGTGCCAAGTGAGTGTTATTTTTAGGGAATCTTGACCTTTGTCTTTGAATTCCTTCAGCCCTATCTTACGGCGTTATGGCGGATGTTCACATCTTTGGGAAAACCTTCTTTGACGCTATGGATTTTGCGTTGCACGTTTACGTT
>BNJU01003080.1_pt1 | contig 13555 bp, 13 predicted proteins | sample 8539281 | NCBI WGS metagenome assembly BNJU01 (sample SAMD00202456, study PRJDB9452) | human saliva metagenome | isolation source: human saliva | place: Japan
ACCTCTACGCCGGGATCGGACAGGGAGGTGAGATGGAAAATGGGCATAAGGGAGTCCTTTTTTTCGCAATCAGTTGTTGAGGAGAAAAGTCCACGACCACCGGCACGCACACGCGCCGCAGCCCGCATCGGGACTTGGTGTTGCAAAGTTAGCCGAAAATACAGCAGATTCATCTAATATTTCGAGTGTTAGCAATTATGCTGAGCATACACAAAGTTCTACCGTTAATACCTATCCTCTTGTTGTAATTATCTTTTTGAAATTGATATACAATATCCGTACCACCTAAGTACGCTAGTTCCAGAAAAAGCAATTCCACTAAACTCTATTTTTCAAACACAAAAATGTAACTCTAAAAAAATAAGATCAGAAAAAGAGAAGGTTCTGGCAGATGTCTTTGCAGTTCACGTCTATCAGAAATTTCAAAATTATAAACTAAAGCTTCAATCATTGCGTGGCGATTTTCAATTTTTCCCCATTATGATAAAAATGTTCTCTTGTTATTACATTGAAATCTCCCCAGTATCTACTTAGCATTTCATTCTTTCTATAATCATTATGATGCCATGTAGATAATATAAACTTCGCTTTAGTAGAACGCAAAACGTGATAAAGACGCTCCTCATCTTTTTCTGTCCAACCATTATAATAATCTACATAACGACCATGATACGGGGGATCACAATATATAATATCCTTTTCTTCAGCCTGTTCTATCAGAGTTTCAAATGAGACATTCTGTAATCTCCACCTATGGGAAGTCAGAATCTTAGAAACACCTCCAACCTGATTGCAAATTTTTGTAATATAAGCGGGAGAAAATCGGTCTGATTTCTTACAAAAAGGAATATTCCATTCCCCCTTTCTATTAAAACGCATCATTCCATTAAATCCGGCACGAGACAAGAAAATAAAATCATAAGGACTGTGTTTCTTATTAAAACGATCTCTAACTATACGATAGTATTCATAGCCGTCTTCACTGCCATTTTGAAGTAATACTGTCTCTTTCTCAAGATACTCTCTCATACTATAGGCGGTGATTTGCCCTTCTTGTACTCCCTATAAAAAAATCAATAATATAAGGATTAGTATCGCCAACAATATGTTCATTATTCATCAGAGAATTAAAACCAACAACACCTGTCCCAAAAAAAGGTTCAAACCAACGTGCCGATGAATCTAAATTAGCAGTACAAACAAGGTCGTTTATCCAAGGAACTAACTTTGTTTTTATCCCTTGGGATTTTATTGGAGGAATAATCATGGCCATTACTTAGTTATTTTATCAAGAATAGTCTTCTGCTTATTCAGATAGTCTTGGTATGTATGAAGATTATGGTAATGAGGTTTACCAATCCCAGCATTACGAGCATCAGACGCATTGTAGAAGTTGATCCAATAATGGTCAAAGACCTCTTCACCTAAAGGAGCAAAAGGACCTTCACCATTAATCAACTTCTCTATTTCAAGTATTCCTCCAATGTTTCTTGTATTTCCACTACCGGGTCTATCGCTCGCAATTTTCCATTTAGGCTGCACGAAAAAGATAAATTTCTCTATAACCGAATGGATTTGTGCCAGCTCTTCAATCCCATATACAGTTTTTTCATTCTCATCAACTACACTCTGCCGATAGAGCATTCCTATCACCAAGTGACATTGGTAAGCAGAGTAGGGGTGATTTGTATTCTTGCACTGATTCCGATTACGAAAATATCCCCAATATGAGCCTAATGTCAACCCATTAATCTTCTTATTCTCGTAATAGCTTGACTTGAAGTCTACTGCAAACAAATTACCCTCCTTATCTTTAAACGTCAAATCAGGATAGTAGTTTTGAGCAGTGGGTAGTTCAAGGAAAGACCATTTTTGATTGCAAAGAGCCGCAGTTTCGGTATCAATATTATTTCTATAATCTTAGACACGACTTTCGTGTCATTGGTTATGGTATAGACATTCTTATCTATATCAATAAAACCTTTTACAACCCAATCGCTTTGTTGTGTTTCTAATAATGCTTTGTAATCAGCAACCTCAACAGAGAGCAAACGCAAAAATGTATCCTTATCCATTACTAACCTATCATGAATTATTCCAAATGCAAAGATAACAAATATCTTTGGTTCACCCTCTGTTCGAATGATATCTCCAGATACAACAGAAAAAGTTGTTCTACTTAGATCTTCAATTTAGCAGACAGCCATATTAGGACAAACCTCTAGAAATACGCAGCCCACCGCACCAACACAACACTCTCGCCGTGTGTGGAGACACGACGGGAGTGTGCGTTATGATGAAAGAATATCAACAATTTAGGGTTGAGCGCGACGACCGGAGGTCACGACAAGCGGAGTTTGCACCGTAGAGGCTTCATCGGCCGAGGTGCCTCGATAGGCGTTCCAACTCCAGCCCGCGTTGTCCCAATCGTAGTAGTCGCCCGTGTACGTGCTCCAGTCGCTGAAGCTCAGGCTACCCAGATTGAAGCGGAAGCCCGAATCGCCCGCACGACCGGTGAAACGGCTGTTGCTCAGATAGTAATCGTAGATCCGCACGTCCAAACCGTGGTCGGAGGGATACGTGAGATAGATTTCGCCGTTGCGGATTTCCCAGTAGAAGCGATGGTAGCGGCGCGAGAGCGGGCCATAGTTGTAGAAGTCGATCTGCTTGCCCCAACCCGAGCGCGCCCCGTAATAGTTCGGCTGGAAAAGCACATACGAGTTGCGCGAATCGAATTGCACCTTTTGTCCCGTGATGGGATTCACCACTTGATAGAACATGCCGAAATCGCCTTGCCACTCGCCGCTGATGGTTTGTGCGCGACCTCGGTCGCCGGTACCGGGATTGTAGGATAATACGGATTATAGGGGTCGTAGCCGTCGCCGTCGTAGTACGGATCGTACACACACGAAGCGAGAGACAGCGCCGCCACGAGCAAGACGGGCAGTGCCCAGAAAAGAGAGTAGATTCGTTTCATAATCGGTGATTACTGTGCCGCTCTGGGCGGCAGGTTTGTAGGGCAAATGTAGAGCAAACGCACTGAGCGACCAAACGAATGGGAGAAAAAAAGCATTGTGCGGGGCATTTATTTACTTTTGTGGGCAATTTGCCCCGAACAAGATAGACAGAACGAACATTTGCCCCAAAACACCACGCCACACTAGACAAACGACAAATCTCATCTAAGATCCACACGCAAAGCGCAACGTCGGTCAGCCAATCCGGCTCTTTTTCCTCACAAACCGAGTGGGCGGCGCACCGGCCCGCGCTCGCGTGCGCTCCTTTTCCCTCGCGCGTGCGCGCGTCAGGCAGTTTTCGTTTTTTGCCTTCACCTCTTCACCCAACCCTCACAACACACTATGCCACAGCGTAATAAGGGTGAAGACTTTGGCAAAAACACCTTCACTCGCGGACACCATTGCCTTCACCCGCGGTGAAGCCGGAAAAGGGCGGATCCTTCACCCCTTTTGCCGTTAAAATCAACTCGTTGTGCGCTGCGGTGAAGGGTGAAGGCTAAAAACTAAAAGTGACTGATGCGCGTGTGTACATGTGCGCGCGAGGAGGGTTCACCCATAAAAGCGGGCGTTTTTCATCAACGCCCCCCGTGTTTCGAGCAGTTGTTCCCCGCTTCGTCGGGTGCGTGGGGCACGTTGTGTTTTCCGTCCCGAACTGTCGGGCGGGGACGGTGTGGCACGATTTCCTTTGCACGGGAAAGGAAAACCTCGGCACAAAAAAAGAAGTGTCGCCGCCCGCATTTCGCCGTTTTTTTACTACATTTGCGAAATCGAGGTGCGCCCTGCTTCGGCGCGCCCCCTTTCACGCAAAGACGCTCTCACCATGACCATTTTCAGCAAAATTGCCGCCGGAGAAATTCCCTCCTACAAATGTGCGGAAAACGAAGACTTCTACGCCTTTCTCGACATCAACCCTGTGGCGAAGGGGCACACCCTCGTGATTCCCCGTCGGGAAGTGGACTACATTTTCGATCTCGACGACGAAACGCTCGCCGCCTACCACCGTTTTGCCAAACGCGTGGCGCTGGCCATCGGCGAAGCCTTCCCTTGTCGCAAAGTCGGCATGGCCGTGCTCGGACTCGAAGTGCCGCACGCTCACATTCACCCTCATCCCCTCAACAATGAGGGCGACATGGACTTCCGCAAACCGAAGCTCCAACTGCCTGCCGAAGAAATGCAGGCGGCGGCCGATGCCATCCGCGCGGCTTTCGAACGCCAAAACCCGGCCTAATCTCTCCACTCGTCAATTCGCACCTTTATGCACCTCCACCACCTTGTTCTGCTGAGCGCACTGCTCGCAGGCAGCGCGACGGCCGCGGCACAGTCCTCGGCCGGCCATGTCATTCGACTCGACCGACCGACGTCCTTCAAAGGGACCGAAAGTTGGTGGGGCGGACACCCCGAACGTTTTGACAGCCTGCACAAGCCCATCAGTGCGGGCGATGCGGCCGTGAACCCCGATGCCGAGTGGGAACGCCGCTCGCTGCCCTTGGGCAATGGGAGTTTGGGCGCGAACCTCATGGGCTCGGTGGCGACCGAACGCCTCACGCTCAACGAAAAGAGCCTCTGGCGCGGCGGTCCGGGCGTGAAGAGCGGTCCGGCTTACTACTGGGATGTGAACAAGGCGAGCGCACCGGTGCTCAAAGCTATCCGCCGTGCCTTCGCCGAGGGCAACACCGAAGAGGCCGCCCGGCTCACACGCGAAAATTTCAACGGAAAAGCGGCCTACGAGACCCGGGGCGAAAAGGACTTTCGCTTCGGCTCGTTCACCACGATGGGCGAACTCCACATCGCGACGGGACTCGACGAGGCGAAGATCCGCGACTACGAGCGCACACTCTCGGTCGATTCGGCGCTGGCCACGGTGAATTTCACTGCGGCAGACGGCACACGCTACACGCGCCGCGCGTTCATCTCCTACCCCGACAATGTGCTGGTGGTGCGCTTCACCGCCGACCGCCGCGGACAGCAAAACCTCACGCTTTCCTACGCGCCGAATCCCTGCGCTGAGGGAAAGCCGGTGCCGGAAGGCAAGGACGGGCTGGTCTATCGCGCACAGTTGGACAACAATGGCATGCGCTTTGTGGTGCGACTGCGCGCGGTGGCGAAAGGCGGCACGGTGTCGAACACCGACGGCCGTTTCACCGTGAAGGGCGCCGACGAAGTGACCTTCCTCCTCACCGCCGACACGGACTACCGCCTGAATCTCGACCCGAACTTCGACGATCCGAAGGCTTATGTGGGGGTGGACCCCGAACGCACCACGGCGCAGTGGATGAAAGCGGCGGCGCGACGAAGCTATTCGTCGCTTTTCGCCCGGCACTACAAGGACTACGCCGCGCTCTATGATCGCGTACTAACTACAACTGGGCGACACGCCCGATTCGCTGAGCAACCTGCCGACCGATCGTCGACTGGCGGCTTATCGCAACGGTGCGCCGGATCATGATCTCGAGGCGCTCTATTTCCAGTTCGGACGCTATCTGCTCATCGCTTCTTCGCGACCGGGCAATCTCCCGGCGAACTTGCAAGGGGTGTGGCACAACAACGTCGACGGGCCGTGGCGCGTGGACTACCACAACAACATCAACCTGCAAATGAACTATTGGCCGGCGCTCACAACGGGACTGGCCGAATGCGCCGAACCACTCACGGAATTCATCCTCTCGATGCGCAAACCCGGGGCGGTGACGGCACGCAAGTATTTCAACGCCCGCGGTTGGATGGCGGGCATCAGCGGCAACCCTTTCGGATTCACCGCACCCTTCGTGAGTCAAGACATGTCGTGGAACTACAATCCTGTGGCGGCACACTGGTTGGCGACGCACCTGTGGGAGTACTATGAGTTCACACGCGACAAACAGTTTCTTGCCAAGGTGGCTTATCCGGTGCTGAAGGAGTGCGCGCAATTCTCGGAAGACTACCTGTGGCAAAAACCGGACGGCACGCTCACGGCGGCGCCTTCGACTTCGCCCGAACACGGACCGGTGGACGAGGGGACGACCTTCACCCACGCGGTGATTCGCGAAAACCTGCAAGAGGCGGTGCGCGCAGCGATGATTCTCGGCGTGGACAACAGCGACGTGGCCACCTGGAACAACACGCTTGCGCATCTGGCGCCTTACAAGGTGGGGCGCTACGGGCAGTTGCAGGAATGGAGCAAAGACATCGACGATCCGAACGACCATCACCGGCATGTGAACCACCTCTTCGGCTTGCACCCGGGAACGACGATCTCACCCATCACCACTCCCGCGCTGGCAGAAGCGGCGCGCGTGGTACTCAACCACCGCGGCGACGGAGCCACCGGTTGGTCGATGGGATGGAAACTCAACCAATGGGCACGTTTGCACGACGGCAACCGGAGCTACAAGCTCTTTGCTAATTTGCTAAAAAACGGAACGGCCGATAACCTCTGGGATATGCATCCGCCGTTCCAAATCGACGGTAATTTCGGCGGAACGGCCGGCGTGGCCGAAATGCTCCTACAAAGTCACGTCGGCGGTTTGCACCTCCTGCCCTCACTGCCCGACGCGTGGCGCAATGGCAACGTGAAAGGACTGCGTGCCCGCGGCGCTTTCATCGTGGATCTCGATTGGCGCAACGGACAACTGCACGAAGCGCACATCACCTCGCTGGCCGGTGAAGATTGTACCGTGCGCTACGGACAACAGACCATCAATTTCCCCACTCACAAAGGACATGTCTACCGACTCCTGCTCAAGGACGGACGGCTCGAACTCGCAAAATAAAAAAACGGAGCCCTTTTGCGCCCCAAAAACAAAGACAACGTTTGGACATTCGACCGACGAATTGTAACTTTGCCCCAATTTACTTTCCATCTCGACTACTTTAATGCAAGAATCTTTCGAACTCATTGCCAAAACCTTCCAGGGACTGGAAGAGGTGTTGGCGCAAGAGCTCATCGAGCTTGGTGCCAACGACGTGCAAATCGGCCGCCGCATGGTCTCCTTCAGCGGAAACCAAGAAATGATGTACCGCGCCAATTTTTGTCTCCGCACCGCCGTACGTGTTCTCAAACCTATTTCCCATTTTCGGGCTCGCAACGCAGACGACGTGTACAAAGCGGTGAAAGAGATCGAGTGGAAGGATATTTTAGATCTTGATACGTCCTTTGTGGTCGACACCACCGTCTACAGCACCGAATTCCGCAACTCGAAATTCGTGGCTTACAAGGTGAAAGACGCCATTGTCGACTATTTTATGGAGCGCGAAGGAAAGCGCCCCAATATCAGTGTGGCGAATCCCGATCTGCGACTCAATATTCATATAGCGGAAGAAAATTGCACGCTGTCGCTCGATTCGAGTGGGGAGAGCCTCCACTTGCGCGGCTACCGCACGGCAACCGTCGAAGCTCCGATCAACGAGGTCCTCGCTGCCGCCCTCATCAAAATGAGCGGTTGGAAATTCGATTGCGACCTCATCGACCCCTTCTGCGGCTCGGGCACCATTCTCGTGGAAGCGGCGCTCATGGCACGCAATATCTATCCCGGTGTGTTCCGTCAAAAATTCGGGTTCGAAAATTGGAAAGATTTCAACCCCGAACTGCTCAGCTCCATTTTTGAAGACGACAGTAACGAGCGCACTTTTCGAGCACCGCATCGTCGGTTCGGACATCAACCTCCGTGCCGTTGAAGCCGCGCTGGCCAATGCCAAAGCTGCCGGCGTGGGCGATCTCATCACGGTGGAACAACGCGAAATCCGCGACTTCAAAAAGCCGGAAATGCCCGCTGTGCTCATCACCAATCCGCCCTATGGCGAACGACTGCGCCCCGAAGATCTCTCCGATATCTACCGCACGCTGGGCGAGAAGCTCAAACGCGAATTTCAAGGCGGAGAGGCCTGGATCATTTCCTCGCGCGAAGAACTCTTCGACTCGATGCGTCTGCGTCCCTCCTTCAAAGTGCCCCTCCAAAACGGGTCGCTCGATTGCGAACTCCGCAAATATGTCACCTTCGAAGGCAAGCTCGACAATTTCCGCGCGCAAGGCAATGTGGTGAAAACCGACGACGAACTGCGCCGCATGAGCGAAAAAGGACGTTTCCGCGACGGCCGCAAACGCGATTTCTCGCGCAAACGTTTCGACGACGACAACGAAGACGAACGCGAAGACCGCCGTTACAACGACCGCAGCGCCGGCGACCGAAAGGGAAAATTCGGCGACCGCGAACGCCGTTTTGACGATCGTCGTTCGGCAGGCCGTCGCGACAACTACGACCGCGACGACCGGCGATATGGTGATCGTGATCGCCGCTATGACGACCGTCGCGACGAAGCCAACGAACGCTACGATCGCAACATTGATTTCTCCGACGACCCCGAACTGGCCGCCACCTATCGCAACCTCCGCGCGCGCCACAACACCTTCGAACGGGTACGCAACGCAAAGGACCGCAAAGAACGCGGAGAAAAAGCAGAACAGCGCGGTGACAAAAGAGGATTCAACGACCGACGCAACAGCGACAACCGCTACGGTCGCGAACGAAAAGACCGCTACAACGACCGAGGCGGCGACCGTCGAAGAGATGATCGCCGAAATCAAGATCGACGCGAAGGTTTCAACGACCGCAACCGCTTCGACCGCAGCGATTCATTCCATTCACGCCGCGACAAAGGTGGGTTCTCCCGTTCGCGCCGCGACGATTGAACCGCCCCACCGACGTTCTCTCTTTTTCGTTCACGCTTGAGCACGCTGTTCGCATGAAAAAAATCATTCTCCTTCTCCTCTCGTTCCTCACGCTCACCGGAATGGCGCAAACCGCACAAAAATCACTCCGCCAACCCACCCTCGACGACCTCATGTGGGGCGGTTCCAACTATTGGAACCTCCAACCCAAAAAGTGTCTTCACCGCTTGGTGGGGCGAAGCCCTTCTGCGCACCGACGTCGAGCAAGTTTCACAACTGAGTGATGCGGCCGGTCGGCATTTCGATGCGAAAAGGCACGCCGCTTTTCACCCTCGCCGAGGTCAATGCCGCGCTCGACACCGCCCGTTGCGGCGTGTTGCGTTCGCTCACCTCCGCCACCTTCCCCGAAGCCGGTCGTCCCGTTGCCACCCTTCGCACAGCCCGCGCGCTCTTTCGCTACAATTGGAAAGATCGTCGCGTCGAATGGTCGATCCCGCTCGAACGAGGCATCGAACACCAAGACTTCGCTCCCCGCGAGTCAAGCCTTGGCCTACACCCAAAAACTATAACCTCTACGTCACCACCGCCGACGGACGCCGCCACGCCGTTTCCACCGACGGCAACCGTGAGTTGCTCTACGGCACCTCCGTCCACCGCGACGAATTCGGCATTCACAAAGGCACTTTCTGGAGCCCCGACGGACGCCGCCTCGCCTTCTATCGCATGGACCAGCGCATGGTCACCGACTATCCGCTCGTCAACATCGACGTGCCCTCGGCCGTGCGCATCGCCCAACCCGCGCCCGAGAAGTACCCCATGGCGGGCATGACCTCGCATAAGGTCACCGTCGGCATCTTCAATCCGGAGAATGATCGCACCGTCTGGCTCGATCTCGGCGATCCCACCGACCGCTACTTCACCAACCTCAGTTGGAGCCCCGACGGCAACCGCCTCTACATCATGGAAGTGCCGCGTTCGCAAAAGCGCTGCGACCTCGTCGCCTACGACACCCACACCGGCGCGCGACTCGGGGTGCTCTACACCGAAACCAACGAGCGTTTCGTCGAACCCCAAAACCCGCTCACGTTCTTGCCGTGGGACAAAGACAAGTTCATCTACCAAAGCGAGCGCGACGGCTTCAACCACCTCTACCTCTTCAACACCAAAGGCCAACTGCTCAAGCGAGCTCACCTCCGGTAAGTTTGAGGTGCTCGAACTCCTCGGTTTCAACACCCGCACCCACAGCGTCATCATTCGCAGCAACGAGAGCGGCCACATCCGCGAGAACCTCTACGCCGTCGATCTCAAAACCGGGCGTCGCACCCTGCTCGACAACGGTGTAGGCGTGCACCGCGCCCAACTCTCGCCGAACGGCACCCTGCTGCGCGACACCTGGTCGTCGCCCACCACCTACCGCAACATCGTCGTGCGCAGGACCGAGCGCCCGCGCGAAACCCTTCGCCTGCTCGAAGCCGCCGACCCATGGCGTGAGTTCACCATGCCCCGCGTCGAAAGCGGGAGCATCCTGGCCGCCGATGGCAAAACGCCTCTACTACCGACTCGTCAAGCCCGTCCACTTCGATCCCAACAAGCAGTATCCCACCATCGTCTACGTCTACGGCGGCCCCCACGCCACCAACGTCAAGGAGTCGTGGAACTACCAAGCCCGCCCGTGGGAATACTACATGGCCAACCGCGACTACGTCCTCTTCATTCTCGACAATCGCGGATCGGGCGACCGCGGTTTCGAATTCGAAAGTTGCACCCACCGCCACCTCGGTCGCATCGAGATGGCCGATCAGATGCAAGGCGTCAAATACCTCTCTTCCCTCCCCTTCGTCGACACCACCCGCATCGGCGTGCACGGTTGGAGTTTCGGCGGTTTCATGACCACGAACCTCATGCTCTCCCACCCCGAAGTCTTCAAAGTCGGTGTCGCCGGCGGTCCCGTTCTCGACTGGAAATACTACGAAGCCATGTACGGTGAGCGCTACATGGAAACGCCGCAGACCAATCCCGAGGGCTATGCCGAAGCCAGCATGGTGGGCCACGCCGGCCGACTCAAAGGCCGCTTGCAAATCATCGTCGGCTACAACGACCCCACCTGCGTGCTCCAGCACTCCCTCGCCTTCCTCCGCGCCTGCGAAGATGCCGGCACCCAACCCGACTACTTCGTCTATCCCGGACAAGGCCACAACATGATGGGGCACGACATGATCCACCTCCACGAGCGCATCACGCGCTACTTCGAAGACCATCTCAAACCGCTACGCAACAACCGATCGTCGCGCAACGATCTAAAAACAACGGTGCCACCTCTCTTGTGAGAGGCGGCACCGCTTTCTTTTGCGCGTGCAAACTCCTTTACGGCTGTTGTTTCACGTAGATCGAAAAAGGCTCGATCAATGGAAGAAACGCCTTTGAAAAATGACTCTTCGCTCATGCCCCTGTTTGATTGGGCGAAAGCTTCACCTGCACCTGCCGACGATCCTTGGAGATCGCAAAGGAATACCAATTTCCCGAAGCACGACAAGTGCCATCTGCCAACGTATCGATTCGCAACGCCTCATCGTCGACGAATTTCGTCGTACCGCATTTGCTGAGCGTATCGGAAATGGTCACATTAAACAAAGACCAATCTTTGCCGAAGATTTGTCCCTCTTGGTTGAGCACACTGACGGTTTGTTCACCGCCCGCTGCCGACAGCGACAATTCAGTAGATCGCACTTCATATTCATCTTTCAGAGATTGCGAACCATCGCAACCGGGCAAAAACAAGAGCGCGCACACCACGCTCGCAACAATGGTGGAAACAGACTTCATCATTTCGAATTGAAAGGAGATTGAACAACATTGAGACTGAAAGAGAGCTTAGATCCACCACCATTCAACGCCACATTGCGAGTTTTTCCGGTGTGGTTGGCGCTCACCTTGACGCGAATGGTGTTTTGATCTTTCGATATCGTGAACGAATACCAGTCGTTGTACACGCGTTGGCCACCATCGACCAATTTCTCCTTTCGCATCGTCGTGTCTGTCACACCACCACGACAATCCACTCGAGGATCATTCAGACTCGTTCCTTCGGGGTACCACGAAAGGTGTTTTTTGATTTCCACTTCTGCTGCGCACCGTCACAACGGCCTCACCGCCTTCCTTAGAAAAAAATACAACTGCCCAGGATAAGCCTGAGGCTCGTCACTCGTATCGTCGCAGGCCGTGCACAAACAGCCGACAGACAACAGCGAGATAAAAAGATACAGTAATCTGTTCATTGTTTTAATCTTTAGGATACATCACGAAATAAGAAGCTTTCGAACGGTAATTCATACAATCGTATTTACCGTTATATTCAAACCCTCGTTTGCTATCAACATAGAGATAATATCCGTTATTAAGGCCTCCCCAACCTGCATTTACATGATACATTCGGCGAACTGTGGTACTCCATTTTTTTCCAAAAATAACTGACGATAGCTCTCTCGTTTATTGAATTCCGCCATACCATCAATCACATACGTGTGATAACGCAAGTCTAATTGATTCAGCACGCCAGAGACACTTGCACCCGCCGTCATTATGACAAAGCACTTTTCAGGATGAGTAAAGTAATCTATAGCAACGCGCTTATCTTCAGTCCAACCGTATCCATCAAAATCTCCTTCGCCCGCAACGCAATTATCATAACGGTATTCTATATATCCCGCAAGTATTTTGCGAACGAAATCTTTAGCATCAGCATTAAATATCATGGTGCCATCTCCGACATGATGTGGATTACAATTAGCTGTTATCCAGCCCATAAACCGTTGACATTCGTCATTTTGTTCAGACCCTGCATCAGTCATTTCCTCCCAACGCACACGTTCACCATTAGTATATCGCAGCTCCTTAAAACCGGGATAGTTACGCAATGCATATAACACTTGCGCATAAGCAACTGTTGTACATCCGAACAAATCAGCATCGAACTCTTTGTTCTTTCTCATCTCGGAGTAATCCCCAAGTAAAGACAAAGGGAAGCCATTTTTCCGTATCACACCGGCATAGCCATGTTTTATAGTCTGTCTCCATTTAACATGGTCCAGCTTCGGTTTTGCCTCGCGAATTTTTGTCCAACCTTGATTCACCAAATCAGAAAGTGATACTTTGGGAGTATTCTCACGGACCTTATCATCATCCATGGACCGAGTTTCATGCTGTCCACTTGTATATTCCTCCCACTTCCGGTCGAAATACGCAATTTCGTTTTTCTGTCCCTCCTGCGCCTGCTGTAAGCGATACTGCATATACTCTGTGTTCAGCGAGTCGGGAGAAAAAGTTCCTTCGTCCAGCACAGCAAAAACCGGGAAGGTGCGTTTATCCTTAGACACCACGGCATAACCGCGTCCCTCTTTGAGCGTTACAAAGTAGAAATTCTTTGTCACGCTGTCCGTCAATGCTGTTGCTCCGCGTGTCCTGCGCGCGCCTTCCAGATCGACCACTGTTTCAACTTCTCGATCATCCTTCACAACTGCTCCACGAACTCCTTTCGTCGGTTGTTCTGATAGAAAATCGCTCACCGCAGATGCTGCTTCTTGCGGGCTCAAACGGAAGGTAGAAACCTCATTTTCACCTGCTTCTGCTACCTTAGGGAGCGTCTCTTCATCGCTGCTGCATGCACAAACCAATGCAGGCAAGACGAAGAGTAGACTCATTTTTTTTAGTGACATAAATACAATAAGATTATTATTAAACGGCGCAAAGGTAAAGCAGAAACAAGCAACCGACAAAATCGAAAATGAATATTTTTTTACAACCACAAGAAACAAAAAAACTCATACTTTTGCCGCAGTTTTCCCTTTCAACTCTTCTTTTTTTGCGCAGTTTTTCCGGAAAATGTTGCAAAAACGCC
>BNJU01002990.1_pt1 | contig 13540 bp, 12 predicted proteins | sample 8539281 | NCBI WGS metagenome assembly BNJU01 (sample SAMD00202456, study PRJDB9452) | human saliva metagenome | isolation source: human saliva | place: Japan
ATGCGTTGAAATCAACTGCTGTAACATTGCTTGTTCCAACATTATGGAAATTTATTCCAAAAAAATAATAATGATAAAAAAAGAATTAATTTATGAGACAAAAAAATTCAAATGAAAATTATTTCTACAAATTTTCAGTAAATATTATAAAAATATGGTAAAATATCCATAAAAACCAAACTAGTTTTTGAATATATAATAAAATTCCTATTATTCTTTAGTAAAATTTAAAATAGGAATTTTTTTATGTAACCAAAGTTACACTTTATTTAAAAATGTTGTAAAAATAAAAAAATGGAGAAAAATTAACATTAAAATTGATTTAGAAAGTTATAAAAAAACTTGGATAATTCATTCAAAAATTATATTTTTATCTAAGTTTTTAAATATTTTTCTTTTTCTGTTATTTAAGTACACAAGCATTTAATAATGCAAGTGTGCTTTTTTTGAAATCTGAAAAAAATTATTAAATCTATCTTGACAATTTAAATATATGGTGGTAATATAATATTGTTATTAGGTTGACCTAAATATATGGTTAGGCTAGGCTAAACAAATAGAAAGGAGTTGAGATGAGCAGAAGTATAGAAGATTATCTAAAAGGAATATATACTTTGAAAAAAAAGAAGGAATATTCCAATAAAAAACTTGCAGAATATTTAAATATTTCTCCAGCTTCAGTTAGTGAAATGATAAAAAAGTTGGCAAACGATGATTATTTAACTATCGACAAAAAAACAGTAAAACTTACTGAAAAAGGGAACAGCTTTGCACTTGACATTATACGTAAACATAGGGTTTGGGAAGTTTTTTTGTTTGAAAAGCTGGGATATGAAAAGAAAGAAGTGCATAAAGAAGCAGAAATTTTGGAACATGTAACTAGCAATAAACTTCTTCAAAAGCTGGAAAAATTCCTGTTTTATCCTAAGGAATGTCCGCACGGAAGCCCGATTTTCTATGATTTGGAAAACTTGGATGAGGAAAATATTATAAAATTGTCTGAAACTGAGGAAGATGATGAAATTGTTATATTGAGTGTGGAGGATAATATCGAATTATATGATTATCTACAGGGATTTAGATATAAATTTAAAGGAAAAATATATCGTAGAAAGAAAAGATCCGTTTAATGGACCGATATATTTGAAAAGTGAGCAAAATAATGAAAAAATAGTGGCTTTTAATGCAGCAGATATGATTGAGGTTTATAAAAAAATAAAGATTTGGAGGAGATGGATAATGACTAAAAAAACAATGTACTAAAAAAATTAAACTTAGTAATTGCAATATGTGTAGCAATGATGCTACTAATATCTTGTGGAAAAGGTGGAGCTACATCAGGTAAAAATAAAAGTTACAACAACAACGACAATGCTTTACTGACCTTGTAAAAGACAATTGGTGGAGATAAAGTCGAAGTTACAGGACTTATGGGAGAAGGAGTAGATCCGCATTTATACAGTGCCAGTGCAGGAGATATTGAAAAAAACTTGGAAATGCTGACATTATAGTCTATGGTGGACTACATTTGGAAGGTAAAATGACAGAAATTTTTTGAAAAAAATTAACTTCTCAAAACAAAAAAATATTAAATGTTGGAGATAAACTGGATAAAAAGTAAAATTCATCTAGTTGACCAAAAATACTCCTGATCCGCATGTATGGTTCAATACAGAATTATGGGAAAAAGGAAGCTGAGGCAGTAGAAGCTGAATTAAGTAAATTTGATCCTAAAAATAGTGAATATTACAAAGAAAACCTAAAAAAATATAAAGCTGAACTAAATGAACTTACAACTTATGTAAAAACAAGAATTAAGGAAATTCCTGAAAAAAGCAGAGTTCTTGTAACAGCTCACGATGCATTTAACTACTTTGGAGAACAATTTGGACTAGAAGTAAAAGCAATACAAGGTGTGTCTACAGATTCTGAAACTGGTACAAAAAATATAAGTGACTTAGCCAACTTCATTGTGCAAAGAAATATAAAAGCAATATTTGTAGAATCTTCTGTTCCGAAAAAAAGCATAGAAGCACTGCAGGAAGCTGTAAAAGCTAAAGGAAAAGAAGTTAAAATAGGTGGAGAATTGTACTCAGACTCACTAGGAGATAAAGCACATAATTCTGAAACTTATATTAAAACAGTTAAAGCAAATGCCGATACCATTGTAAATGCCTTAAAATAAAAATTAAACTCGCTTTTCTCAGACCATAATTTTTATTTTCAAAAAATTCTTAGACAAGCGGGGATGCAAGGGTATGGCGATTGATACCCTTGCTATAACTAAAGAAATAACATAAAAAAATTAAAGGAAAATATTTATTAACAACGATTTATTTTTATAAAAAAATACAAAATGATTATTAAAAAAATTAAGACAAAATTAGACATTAAATAAAAAAATAAATTTGCACAAAAAGTAGAATAGTTTTACAATTTAGGAGAAGGAGGAAAGATGAATCAAAATGTTTCTGATGATGTTATTATAAAAGTTGAGGATTTGACAATAGCCTACGAGGATAAACCTGTTTTATGGGATGTTGAGCTAGATATCAAAAAAGGTATTCTTATGGCGATTGTTGGACCAAATGGAGCAGGGAAATCGACTTTGATTAAGGCTATGCTTGATTTGTTAAAGCCTGTTACTGGAGAAGTAAGATTTTATGATGAAAAATATAGCAAGGTACGTGATAAAATAGCGTATGTGCCTCAAAGAGGTAGTGTTGACTGGGATTTTCCTACTACTGTATTTGATGTTGTGGAAATGGGGCGTTACGGGAAAGTTGGATGGTTAAAGAAAGTTAGAAAAATTGATAAGGAAAAGACTAAGGAAGCTATTCACAAAGTTGAAATGGATGAATTTATGGACAGACAAATAAGCCAACTATCTGGTGGTCAACAGCAAAGAGTCTTTTTAGCAAGAGCATTAGTCCAAGAAGCTGAAATATATTTTATGGATGAGCCTTTTCAAGGTGTTGACACTAAAACTGAAAAATCTATTGTAAATATTTTAAAAAAATTGAGAAATGAGAAAAAAACAGTAATTGTTGTTCACCATGATTTGCAAACTGTAAAAGATTATTTTGATTATGTAACATTTATAAATGTTTCTGTTGTAGCTTCTGGACCTGTTGAAGAAGTATTTACTCCTGAAAATATCGAAAAAAACATATAAAAAGTAAAAAAAGTTATTCAAAATAATGTAGAGGAGGATTAACATGAACATATTAAATCTTCTTATAACTGACCATACTTTTAGAACAGTTGCACTTGGATGCTCATTGCTCGGAATGGTTTCAGGAATATTAGGATGCTTTGCAGTTTTACGAAAACAGAGTTTACTAGGTGATGCTGTTTCGCATGCTTCACTTCCTGGAGTTTGTTTGGCTTTTTTTGCTAACAGGTGTAAAAAAAATACTGAAATTTTACTATTTGGTGCATTAATAACAGGAATTATCTGTATTGGAATAATTCAGGTAATCCAAAATTATACAAAGATAAAATTTGACAGTGCTTTAGCATTGATTTTATCCGTATTTTTTGGATTAGGTTTAGTTCTGCTTTCTTATATGAATAAATTACCAGGGGCAAATAAATCTGGGCTAAATAAATTTATTTTTGGACAGGCTTCTACATTTATCAAAAAGAGATGTTGATATTATTTTTTTATTACAGGAATTATTCTTCTGATTATAATTATTCTTTTCTGGAAAGAATTTAAAATTGTTTCATTTGACTCTGATTTTGCCAAAACATTGGGATTTCCAAGTAAAAAAATTGAAATACTAATTTCTGTATTAATTGTAACTACTGTAATAATCGGTATTCAAGCAGCAGGAGTAATATTAATAAGTGCAATGATTATTTCACCAGCAGTTGCAGCAAGGCAATGGACAGACAAACTTTCAATTATGGTAATTTTTATCAGCTATTTTTCGGTGGCATATCAGGTTTGCTTGGAACTTTGATAAGCATAAGCGAAAACAATTTGCCAACTGGACCTATCATAGTTATAATCATAAGCATAATAGTAGTTACTAGCATTTTATTTTTCAAATAAAAGAGGTATTATTTTTTTAAAATTATAAGAAACAAAAAAAGCGAAAAAAAGAATTTATAAAAAAACTGAAAATAAAAAAAAACTGAAATAAACAGTTTGGAAAAGGGGAAAATAAATTATGAATTTTTGCGTTGGAAATACAGCTTATTGCGATAATGGTAGCTAGTGCCTGTTCTATTTTTGGGAACTTTTTCTAGTCTTAAAAAAAGTATGTCGATGGTTTCAGATGCGATTACACATACTATTTTACTTGGAATTGTAATAGCATTTTTTGCAGTTCATGACTTGAATTCTCCTTTACTAATTATTGGTGCAGGAATAGTTGGCGTTTTGACAGTTTATCTTGTAGAGCTTCTTAACTCTACAAAACTTGTAAAAGAAGATTCAGCAATCGGAGTGGTTTTTCCACTACTATTTAGCATTGCTGTAATCTTGATTTCAAAATACGCTGGAAATGTGCATTTGGATTTGGATTCAGTATTACTTGGAGAATTGGCATTTGCACCATTTAATCGTGTACAAATATTAGGACTTAGCATTCCAAAAGGATTTGTTACAACTTTAATTGTATTTTTAGTAAATCTATCATTTATTACTATATTCTTCAAAGAGCTAAAAATTTCAGTATTTGACAAAGCTTTAGCATTGACACTTGGAATGAAGCCAATACTGATTCATTATATGTTGATGTCGCTTGTATCAATGACAGCTGTAGCTTCATTTGAAGCAGTAGGTTCAATATTAGTCGTTGCATTTATGATAGGACCTCCGATTACAGCATATTTATTAACTGATAAATTAAAAGTTATGGTTGGATTAAGTATTTTGATAGGTGCATTATCAAGTATCGTAGGCTTTCATTTGGCAAGATTCTTTGACGTTTCAATTGCTGGAAGCATCGCAGTAATAATAGGAGTAATTTTTCTTTTAACATTAATTTTTTTCTCCTAAAAAAAGGTTTAATTTTTTTACAATTAATCGTAAAAGAAGCCAAAAAATGATTTTTTTCAGTTAGAATTCTTTTTAATCCATTTGTCTAACCATGCTAATACTAAACATGAAAAAAAGATGAATGTGGAACTGAAACGATTGATAACCATCTTCGCTGGAATAAAAGTTTTTTTAAATAAAGTTATTGAAAAGGCAAAAAAAGGAAAAAAATATTTATGTGGATAATGATGTTTTTCAGAGTTTCTGAAAAAGGAAAAAGATATTTAATCTAGTAATAGACGTGCTTGAACTGCTCCCTCTTCTACAAGAGGGAGTCTTTTTTTGTTAAATTTATTAAAAATTCAACTCTAATTCCTGTTGTAACTATATTATTATTATCTTTTTAAGTTATTAGTCGAATGTTTATAGTCATAATTTGTATACCAATTTATATTTTTCCTTAATTCTTGTGTTTACTCCTATTCCTGCTGTTATTTTTATTTCTTGAATAATTTATTCCTTTTTACTTCAAATTTAGCATTTGGTGCGAAATTATATGAAGCGTCAAAATCTAAGTTTTTTTATTTAACCCGTGAGTATATCCTAGATATCCTGTTATATTTGTATTTCCAAAAGTCTTAATTGTTTTTTTAATCCTACTGATGTATATGGCATGTTATAAGTTTTTTTGTTGGCATTCATTCCAAAATTTGTATTTTTCTTCAAAAAAATTTTTCCACGTGTCATACGATCCATGCCTAAAAGTAACATACGGAGTAACTACAAAATCACCAGATTTATTTTTTTATATCATATCCTGTTTCAAGATAACCTGCAAATATTTTTATCATTATGATTTACTTTTTGAATGTTCAATATAATGATTATTCACAATATCACGTTCAACTTTACTATCTGCAAATCCTATACCTACACGTCCTGCTAAATATCCATTTCCAAAATTTTGCCTACCGTAAATAGATAATCCAGTCATATTAGCTTTAGATTTTCCATTATATCTATTAAATTTAACCTCTCCTTTGCTATAATCAACAGCCATACCTAAAATTATATCTTGTTTTATTTTCATATCAAAGCCAGCTTGTCCACCTTTTACAACTGTTTTACCCTTTGCAAACCCATCTTTTTCAATTTTTCCTTTTGAATAAATTCCAGCAGTCCAAAATCCAAAAGTTTTGTCATTTTTCAAACTTTCACTTAACATTGTCATTCTATTCGACAAATTTCTATTTATTGTTTCACTTTGCTCAAAAGTTAAGGCTTGTGCAGAAGCATAAATTTGACCAGACATACTGTCAAGTGTGGCTGTATTTAAAGCCTGCAATTTTGCTCCAAATTTTCCTGCTTCAGTTTTTCCAGCCTCATAATCTATATCTATGTTTTCTAAGGCTGTTTCAATTTGTCTTGCTGTATTTAGTTGCTCTGTATCAGCATTTAAAGTTTTAGCGTATTTAACTGTATCAGTTCTCGAAGCATTTGCTGATAAGTTTCTAGTTTTGGATTTATTAACAGTCATTAATCCATTCTCACTCTTAATTTGTGCATTTCCAGTAACATTCCCAGTAATTATATCAAAATTTTTGCCATTTTTTGTCAAATATTCTCCGTTATTATTTGTAATTATTACTGTTCCGTTCACTTCAGCATTTTCAACTTTCAAGTTGGCATTAATGTCAGAATACATTTGAGAATCAGTTGACATTGCAAGTGTTTTTGCCACAGAATTTCCATTATTTATAAAAGTTCCGTTATTTTGGATATCATTTATATTGAGATCAATTACTTCCACCATAGCTGTTTTCCCAATAGAAAGTGTATTTGGAGAAATTATTTTTTTTACTTTTAAATAAGCATTATCTCCAACGTTAGTTTCACCCATATAAGTGGAAGTTCCATTTAATATAAGAGTTCCTGAACCACGAAGAACAAGTCCGGCATCCCCTGAAATATCATTGTCAAATTGATAAACTTTATTACTTCCATCAAGAGTAATATAAACATTGTCTCCAAGTGCAAGTCTTTTGTCAAATAACGCTGGCCCCTTCAAAGCCTTATCAATATTCAAAAGTCCCCATCCATAAACATCGTCTACTCCTTCATCTCCAATATCAGTAGCAGTTGAAAGAATCGTCTGCCTTAACAAATCCCCTGTCATAAATGGATATTTTTCATTAATTAAGGCTGCTGTTGCAGTTACGCGAGGTGCTGAATAAGAAGTTCCAGAATATACTTTTTTCTGTCCATCAACTTCTATAAAATAATCTGCAGTCGTAGTTATAGTCCAATTTTTAGCTGCACCTGCACCCGCTAAAGGCTTTAAATTATCCCAGCTAAAATCACCTTCTCGATTACTATTTTTAGAAGTAAGGCCATTTACGTTAATCCATCCTTTTTCTAGATCAGGTATCCAGTATGGCAATGTGGCAAGTATTCCAGAAGTTTTATATTCATTATTTCCAGCAGAAAATATAAATAATGCCCCGTTATCTACTGCCATTCTATAAAAATTTTTCACACCTTTTTCAATCCGAGATTCATAAAAATTATGAGGGTTATTAGAATATGTTGCTTCTGTCGCTCCAAATGATTGGTTAAATATTCTTACTCCTTTTGAATAAAGTGCTTCATACAAATCAGCGCTATCCCTAACCTCTCTAGTTGCATAACGATCGGATCCATCAATTACATATATATTTGCATCCTTTGCAATACCACTTTTTCCTGCAATAAGGCTTGTTACTATATACGCATGAATTTCATTTTTTTGGAATCTCTTTGATTGTCAATTCGTATTATATTTTTTTACTTCATTACGTAAATTGCTATAATAATTTCCGTTAAACCCGCTATCTATAATTCCAACTTTTTATTTTTATAGCCAGTATAGGAAGTTTCCGAGTTGTTTTTGCGGATTATGTCTGTCATAGAGGAAATTCCCATGCCATTCAATATTCCCATCAGATCCAAACTTATGATTTTTCTCCTCCATCTATATTTGATAATTTTTCTTACATAAGGTTTATTATAAATGGAAGAATTTTTTTAGCACCTACAATTTCATTATTATAAGTTTTATAATTGTCATCTATTATGTTAATATTATGTGGTGGTTTTGATGGATTTGTAGGAGTAGGATTATTTGTATTAGAACCTCCGCTTGAACCACCCCCTCCTCCACAAGATATAATTGCAAATAAAGAAGTTAAAATTAATACAAACTTTTTCATTTTTTTCATCTCTCCTCTTCACTTTCATATTTTTTTAGTCATTTGTAAAAATATAAGAATTCCAAATTTCTATTATAAGTATACAATATTATTTACGATTATCAAATAATTTTTGATAAATATATAGATATTTTTAAATTATTTTTTTCCTATTTTATTATTAACTATAAGTAGGCGAACGACTTCTATTTTTTTAATGAAAAATTTTTTTACTAGATTTTTGTCAAATAATAAATTCAAAAAAATTTATGATATATATAATTAAAATAAGATAAATAAATTTTTTTAATCCTAATTAATGGTATAAAAAAATCAAAAAAATTCGGAAAAAAATGGGGAATTGTGGAATTATATATTTTTTTATGAAACTTGAAAAAAACACAAAATATTGTGTTATCATTATGTTATGAAAAAAACAATATATAGTGTTTTAGACTAAAAAAGTCTAAATTAATTAGATATATTTAAAAGGATAGGGGAAAATTGATGGTTTGCAGAGAAATAGAAAAGTATGAAAGTAAAAATAAGGGAGGAATAAAAATGCAACCACAATTAACAGAAGATTTGAGAAATATAATAGCAGGAATAGTGAATGTTGAAAGCAATGATACGTGCAATGAAAACGCCAATATGTCTTCAATGACGCCAGCAGGGCAAATGATGAAGTTTGCAAGTGAAGTATCAAAAATTTACGCCTTGGAAAATTTAGTTTCACCAAGATTCAAGGAAGCTCACGAAAAAGGGCTTATTCATATTCACGATTTGGATTTTTATTCCAGCAAGACTACAACTTGCCTGCAATATGACTTGGCAGATATGTTTGAAAACGGTTTTTATACTAAGCACGGATATATTCGGGAAGCACAAAGCATTTCCACTTATGCAACGCTTGCTACCATTATTTTTCAGACAAATCAGAATGAACAGCATGGAGGACAGGCAATACCAGCATTTGACTTCTATATGGCAAAAGGTGTGCTAAAATCGTTTAGACGTCACTTGAAAAGAAGAATTTTGAGCTTTGTAGAAATAAAAAATGGAGTGGAAATTACACAAGAATATGAAAAAAATGCTAAAGAGTTCTTGAAAAAAAATGTTTCTTCAATTAAATGCAATGAAAATGAAATAAAATTACTGGAAGAATACTTTAAAATAAGTAGAGATGATTTAATTAAATTGCTAGTTGAGGCTTATGATGATACTCAAAATGAAACTTATCAGGCAATGGAAGGATTTTTGCACAATTTGAACACAATGCACTCTCGTGGCGGAAATCAAGTTGTGTTTTCTTCAATAAATTATGGAACTGATACTTCAGAAGAAGGCAGAATGGTCATCCGTGAATTATTAAAGGCTACATCAAGTGGGCTTGGTAAAAATGAAACTCCTATTTTTCCAATACAAATTTTTAAAGTAAAGGAAGGGCTTAATTATTCTGAAAATGACTATGATTTAGCCAGAAGCGACTTTGATGGAATTTTAGAAACTGTAAAAAAACAAAAAATTTCTTATGAAGATAGTCCAGAAAATAAAAAAATCACTTTTTGAAACACCAAATTTTGACTTGTTATTATTGTCTTGTGAAACTTCAAGCAGAAGATTATTTCCAAACTTTGTATTTTCTGGATTCAGAATTTAACAGACACGAAAAATGGAGAATGGATGATCCAGAAAGATACAAATATGAAATTGCAACAATGGGTTTGCCGAACACGTGTATTTGAAAATGTAAATGGTGAAAAAAACTAGCCTTGGACGTGGTAATTTGTCCTTTACAAGTATTAATTTCCCTAGAATTGCAATTTTAACTAGAAAAAAAATGTAGAAAAAGAAATTGCAGAAAATGGAAAAAGAATGGAAAATTTTGCAAACGAAGAAGAAAAAAAAATAATAAAAAAATTGAACTTTTGACAGAAGAATTTCAAAAAAAGAGTGCTGGAAGCAACATATTTAGTTGGAGATCAGCTTTATGAACGTTACAATTTCCAAAGAACAGCTTTGGCAAAACAATTTCCATTTATGAGAAGCAATAATTTATGGAAAGGACTTGGCGAAAAAGGATGGAAATGATGAAGTTGGAGATGCGATAAATACAGGTTCTCTTTCAATTGGTTTTGTTGGAGGGGCAAATGCGATGTATGCTTTGTTTGATGCGGAACATGGAACAAGTGAAGTTGCTTATAATGTGCTTTATGATACGATTGAAAAAATGGGGAAAGTTGCAGATGAATTTAGAGATAAGTATCATTTGAACTATTCAATTTTTGGCAACTCCAGCAGAAAGTTTGGCAGGAAGATTTTTTTACGTATTGACAGGGATGAATTTGGTGTAATCAAGAATGTGACAGATAGAGATTATTATGTAAATTCATTTCACATTGATGTAAAAAAGGAAATTAGCCTTTTTGATAAAATTAGAAAAGAAGCTCCATTTCATAAATTGACAAGAGGTGGACATATTACCTATGTGGAATTAGATGGGGAAGCACGAAAAAATATGGGTGTCATGTTAAAAAAATCGTAAAAGGTTATGAAGGATTCTGGAATTGGTTACGGTTCAATAAAACCATCCAGTTGACAGATGCAGAGATTGTGGAACAGAAGCAATAATTTATGATAAATGCCCAATTTGCGGAAGTCATAATATTTCTAGAATTAGAAGAATAACAGGCTATCTGACAGGAGATTTAGACAGCTGGAATAGCGCTAAGCAAGCTGAAGAACACGACAGGGTAAAACATGGTATAAAATAAATATATTATATAACAGTGAGGTAATTTAAAGTGAATAAAACTAAAGACAGAAAAAAAGAAAAAAATTTTCAGAAAAAAAAATTTTTTTCAAAAAAACTCCAAAAAAATGATTTTTACATTGAAAAATCTTAACAACTTACAAAGGAAACAATCGTTGACGGTGTCGGTCTTCGTTATTCACTTTATTTTGCTGGCTGTTCTCATGCCTGCCCTGGGATGCCATAACGAGTATTCATGGAATCCGAATCATGGAAATACTCTAACTTATGAAATTTTAGAAAAAATTGCCAATGAAATAAATGAAAATACTCTTCTTGATGGAATTACAATAAGTGGTGGCGATCCCCTCTTTAATCCAATAGATATGTTAAAAAGTTCTGAAATTTCTTTGAAAGGAAAAGACAGGAAAAGAATATATGGCTTTATACAGGTTATACGATTGAACAGATTCGCTGTGATGAATTGCGGAAAAAGTGCCTTGAATATGTGGATGTGCTAGTTGATGGGCGGTTTGTAAAGGAACTTTATGATCCAAAAATAAAATTTAGGGGAAGCAGTAATCAGAGAATTATAAAAAAGGAAGATTTTTTTATTAAATAGATTTATTTATTAATTTTATAAATATAAATTTTGAATTGATGAATAAATCTATTTTTTTAATATAAAATTTCATAAAAACAAAACAATGCATTTCATATTTACATATCAAAAGAAAAAAATTAATGTAAAAAAATATAGAAAAAAACTTAAAAATAATGATAAAATATTTATGTAGAATTATGTTTTTATAAAAAAATTTAATATATAGAGGTGAAAAGTGAAGGAAAAAATTATTATTATCGATTTTGGTTCGCAATATAGCCAGCTAATTGCCAGAAGAATTAGGGAAATGGAAGTTTATTGCGAAATTGTGCCTTTAATTGATATCGAGAAAATAAAAAGCGGGAAAGAAAAGGTAAAAGGGATTATATTTTCTGGAGGGCCTGCTTCAGTTTACGAAAAAGATGCTCCAACTGTAAATCCTGAAGTATTTAACCTAAATCTTCCTATTTTGGGAATCTGTTACGGAATGCAGCTAATTACGCATTTAAATGGCGGAAAAGTTGAAAAGGCTGATTCGAGGGAATTTGGAAAAGCTGTCTTGGAAGTGGGAAATAATGATAATCCATTATTTACAGGAGTTAAAAAATCTTCTAACATCTGGATGAGCCACAATGACCACATCACAGAATTGCCAAAAGGTTTTGAAGTAATTGCAAAAACAGATTCTTCAATTGCAGCAATTACAAATAACAATGGAATTTATGCATTGCAATTCCATCCAGAAGTAGTTCATTCTGAATGTGGAACTCAAATTTTGGAAAATTTTGTATTTAACATTTGTAAATGTGAAAAAAATTGGAAAATTTCAAGTTTTATTGCTGAAAAGACAAAATTTATAAAGGAAACTGTTGGAGATGAACACGTGCTTCTTGCACTTTCTGGAGGTGTAGATTCATCAGTTGCCGCAGTTCTTATTAACAATGCAATTGGACATCAGCTTACTTGCATGTTTGTAGATACTGGACTTTTGAGAAAAGATGAAGGAAAAAAAGTATTGGAATACTACAAGGAACATTTTGACTTGAATATTGTATTTGTTGATGCAAAAGACAGATTTCTAAATAAATTAAAAGGTGTAGATGAACCTGAAGCTAAAAGAAAAATTATTGGAAATGAATTTATTGAAGTGTTTAACGAAGAAATTAGAAAACTTAAAGGTCAAGAAGGTGCAAAATTTTTGGCACAGGGAACAATTTATCCAGATGTTATTGAATCTCAGTCTATAAAAGGACCTTCCCACACAATAAAATCTCACCACAATGTTGGAGGATTGCCAGAAGACTTGCAATTTGAGTTATTGGAACCTTTAAAGGAATTATTTAAGGATGAAGTTAGAAAAGTAGGACACGAACTTGGACTTCCTGACACAATTATAAAAAGACATCCATTCCCAGGTCCAGGACTTGGAATCCGTGTAATTGGAGAAGTAACACCTGATAAAGTAAAAATTCTTCAGGAAGCTGATGACATTTTCATTACTGAATTGATGGAAAAAGGGCTTTATGATAAAGTAGATCAAGCATTTGTAACATTGTTACCTGTAAAAACTGTCGGGGTAATGGGAGATCAAAGAACTTATGAATTTGTAGCTGCTATTCGTTCAGTAAATACAATCGACTTTATGACAGCCACTTGGTCAAAATTGCCTTATGAATTTTTGGAAGAAGTGTCAAACAAGATTATAAACAAAGTAAATGGAATCAATAGAATTGTGTATGATATTTCTTCTAAGCCGCCTGGAACAATTGAATGGGAATAATCAATAAAATTAATTTTTAATGCGTTGTTTATTTACTTTGACAATATCAATAAAATGTAAAAAGTACTAAAAAGGTACTAAAATTCAAAAAGAGGCATATTTCAGCCTCTTTTGTTATTATCATATTTAGTTGCTATTTTTTTCTCCATTTCTCTATAATCGCCTAGAGTACTTGCCATTACGTTTT